>Ga0136644_10002436_pt1 | contig 14279 bp, 5 predicted proteins | sample C_130820_EF_Meta_FD_94780 | JGI IMG/M metagenome (GOLD analysis project Ga0136644, IMG submission 94780) | Freshwater microbial communities from Lake Croche, Canada to study carbon cycling - C_130820_EF_MetaG (v2) (version 2) | ecosystem: Environmental > Aquatic > Freshwater > Lake | place: Lake... | reverse complement strand
GGCAGATGCAAAGAGATACATCAAGACGGTTGGGAGCGCGGCAGCGTGCCCGAGGTCCGCGGGAAACTCTGCGGCAAGCGTTGCCGCCGTGATCGCAAGAACCGCAGACGGATTCGAGTCAGGTCCTCCCATCGCGAAGGAGAATGAACTCCGCACCGACAGCGCGAGCAGCGCGATCACGCTGCAGATGATCGCCGCCAGCACTGCTTGTCCGGAATAGGGCGCGAGGACGCCTCCGAAAATGAGCGTGCCGAATCCGCTCGCGTAGGCGAGCGTGACAACCGCACACAAGCCCCCGGCAAGCAGGTCAGCCCACTGGAAATGCGTGGCCTTGGACATCCGCAACGATTCGGACATGGATTCCATGGCGTTCGGGAACAACTTTCAACACGGTGAATGCTGTCGATAGGTCTGCGGCGAGATTCATCCGAAGGACGGGCCTGCGGCATTTCCCAAGGGCACCGGCCGTGGTCGAAACCATACGTGAGGATTGTTTGTAAGGTGTGAGCGGCCAACGCACCGGCGTCTGGGCGGCGACTGCAGCAGGATGTGACGGCTCGGAGAAAACGGGGCCGGGCACTGATGCCAAATGACCGGGACGGGGTGTTTCCCCGGTAGCGTGCCCCGCCGTCGACCGCCCAAGAAAACCGAGGGGTCGAACCGCCCTGTGCTGCCTATGGGCACACGGGCAGGAGAAAGTCGGGGCGGAGAGATTCGAACTCTCGACCTCCTGGTCCCAAACCAGGCGCGCTGCCAACTGCGCTACGCCCCGAAGCCGGCACCGCGTCGTCCGGGCCAGACCGGGAGTCTACCGCATCGGGCCGCCGCGTCACCCCGGCATCTGCTCTTGAACCTGTGAAGAGCGTTGTGATCAGCGGCCGAAATCGTCTTGTGCCCTGACAAAAGAGGGGGTCGCAGGCAAACTTTGCGGCCGGCGGGGGTTTTGGGAATACTATTGGAGCGTTCTGTGAGGGATTCCGCCGCCTGAGAGACACCCATGGATATGCCCGCGTTGCCGATCGCACTTCAGAGCCGTCCGTGGCATTTCCGCCCGACCGCCCTGACCGGCTCCCTGCTCTGCAGGGTGGCCGCCGCGGTCGTCCTCGCCGGACTGTCGGCCAGCGTCCCGCTGGCTGCCGACCCGCCGGCCGGCGAGCAGATCGTGATTTCCACCGGGGAGCCTGGGAATGGCCCGGTCCGTGTCATCGGCACCGAGGGGCATCGCCAGCTCGTTGTCAGTGCCGTTCCGGCCGGGGCCGACTCCGAGCAGGCGAGAGACGTCACGCGGCAGGCCATCTATCGGGTCGAACCCGATACCCTCGCCAAGGTCACGCCCGAGGGGGTCGTCGTTCCCTCGGCTGACGGCCAGGGCGAGATCGTCGTCAGCGTCTCCGCCGTGCCCGGCCTCACCGGCCTGCCTGAGACCCGCGTGCCGCTGGTCGTCGAGCGGTTCGGCAACGACCCGCCCGTCGAGTTTTACGGCCACGTCGTGCCGGTGTTCACCAAGTATGGCTGCAACGGCGGCGGCTGCCACGGCAAGAGCGGAGGCCAGAACGGCTTTCGCCTCTCACTCCTCGGCTTCGAACCGGCCGAAGACCATGAGCACTTGGTCAAGGAGGCCCGCGGCCGGCGGCTCTCGATCACCGCCCCAGACGAGAGCCTGCTGCTCCTCAAGGCCGCGGCCATCGTCCCACATGGCGGCGGCAAACTCATCGAGACCGGTTCCCCGGCCTACCGACTGCTGTCCCGCTGGATCGCCGAGGGGGCACAGCCGGGCGACGCCAACGCCCCGAGGGTGGTCGGCATCGAGGTCTTCCCGACGGTGCGGGTGATGCATCCCGGTCAGTCGCAGCAGATCCGCGTGATGGCGATCCTCTCGAACGGCTCCCGCGAAGATGTGACGCCGATGGCGCAATATGAAGTCAATGCGCCGGAACTGGCGAGGGTCGACAAGACAGGGCTCGTGTCGGCCGCCGACCGTGGCAACGGCCCACCGCGAAGCGGTGTCGCCGCGCTGATGGTCCGCTACCAGAGTCAGGTCGCGGTATTCCGCGCGACGATTCCTCTCGAGTCACCGGTCGACCGGATCCCTGCCCGCAGCGACTTCGCCCGCAACTTCATCGACCGTCACGTTCTCGACAACTTGGTCTCGCTCTCCCTTCCCCCGTCTGGCCGCTGCGACGACGCCACCTTCCTCCGCCGGGCGACGATCGACATTGCCGGCCGCATTCCCACGCTCGACGAGACGCGGGCGTTCCTCGCCAGCACTGATGCCAATAAACGCGACAAACTCGTAGACCGTCTTCTCGACAGCCCTGACTACACAGACTTCTTCGCCAACAAGTGGTCGGCGATCCTGCGGAACAAGCGGACCAACGACACGCTCCACCGCCACGGCAGCTACGCATTCCACGACTGGATTCGCCAGAGCCTTGCCGAGAACAAGCCCTACGACGAATTCGTCCGTGACCTCGTCACCGCATCCGGCGAGGCCGTCGGCAACCCCGCCACGATCTGGTACCGGCAGGTGGTCGACGCCAACCAGCAGGTCGAAGACCTCTCCCAGCTCTTCCTCGGCCTGCGGCTCCAGTGCGCCCGCTGCCACCATCACCCATTCGAAAAGTGGGGCACGGAAGACTACTACCAGCTCTCCGCCTTCTTCTCGCGGATCGGACGGAAGAAGGGGGCCCAGCCGGGCGAGGAGCAAATCTTCCACAACCGCGGCACTCCGCAGGCCGCAGGCCCCAAGGGTAACCATCCGGCAGCAGTGCTCGGGGGCAAGCCGGTGGAACTTCCCGCCGACGTCGATCCGCGTGTGGCGCTCGTCGACTGGATGACCACGCCGGAGAATCCGTTCTTCGCCCGCTCGATCGTCAATCGCTACTGGAAGCACTTCTTCTCCCGCGGCCTGGTCGAGCCCGAGGACGACATGCGGCTGACCAACCCACCAACCAACCCCGCCCTCCTCGACGCGCTGGCCGATGACTTTGTGCAGCACGGCTACGACCTCAAACACCTCGTACGGACGATCTGCCGCTCGAACACCTACCAGCTCTCGGCAGAACCCAATGAGTTCAATGCCGAAGATCGACAGAGCTTCTCGCGGTTCTACCCTCGGCGGGTTGCCGCGGAAGTGGCCCTCGACGCCATCGACTCGCTCACCGGCAAGCAGACGTCGTTCGCCGGCGTGCTCGCCGGTACCAGGTCGATGCAACTGCCCGACCCCAACTTCGGCAACTACTTTCTCACCGTCTTCGGCCGTCCCAACGGCGACAGCGCCTGCGAGTGCGAGCGGGTCTCGGAGGCGAACCTCGCCCAGAGCATTCACCTCATCAACTCGGCCGATATCCTCGGCAAGCTCGGCGGTGACGGCCGGGCCGCGAAGCTCATCGCTGACACCGACCGCGACGACGCGGCGAAGATCACGGAACTCTACCTGCTGGCATTCTCGCGGCCGCCGACGGCCGCTGAGAGCGGGCTCGTGCAGACGTATCTCGCCGGGCATGCCGACAACCGTCAGGCGGCCTACGAGGACGTGATCTGGTCACTGCTCAACACCAAGGAATTTCTCTTCAACCACTGAGCCGCATCTCATTCAGCTGGAGCGGCCTATTCGACGGCTCCCTATTCGACCCTCGAAGGAGCCGGGGGTCGGGTGAAGCCGAAGCGAGTAGGGCTATCCTGCCCCCGAGTCGGAGCTTTCCGCCGCCAAGTCGACGGACACAGTCATGTCGCCGCCCCCGGCGGTTTGGGCCGCTCGATAGATTTCCCAGCGTTCGCGCCCACGGCACGCACCCCGCCCGCCCCTCCTGCGAAACACACCCCATGGCCCGCCTCCCGTCAAGAATCGATCCGCGGCATGGCATCCCCCTGCCGGCCCTGATCCTGACGCTCGCGTCGGCGTGCTTTTTCCATCCGCCTGCCAACGCCGACTTTCCCCGGGCGGTCCTGAGCGCGATCCAGCCGACAGGTGGCCGGCAGGGCTCCCAGGTGACGGTCAGCCTGCTCGGCGCCGATCTCGACGGTCTCGAAAAGCTCACCTTCTCCCATCCGGGCATCACCGCCACGCCGGCGATGACCGAGGCCAGCGAGTTTGATCCTCAGCCGCGTGCCATACCGGGCCGAATGGTGGTGACAGTTCCACCAGATGTTCCCGCGGGGCTCTACGACGTAGTCGCGGTCGGACGCTACGGCGTGAGCAACCCGCGAATCTTCGCTGTCGGGACGGCGACCGAGGTGGCGAAGGAGGGTGAGCCCGACAGCACTGCCAAGGCCCAGCATGTGGCGGTCGAGTCGACGGTGACCGCCCGCGCAACAGCAGGCAAGTCGGATCACTACGCCGTCGACCTCAAGGCCGGGCAACGGATCCGGGTCGAAGTCTGCGCCCGGCGGATCGACTCGCGGATGACGCCAGTTTTGGAACTACTCGACGCCAGCGGCAGCCTGCTTGTCAACGCCCAACGGCAGCACGCCGACGACCCGTTCATCGATTTCACCGCGCCGACCGCCGGGCGTTATCTGCTGCGGGTCCACGATCTCTATGCCGGCGGCGGCGACGACAACCACTACCGGCTCACCGTGTCGGCGGCACCGCAGATCGACTTTGTCTTTCCCCCGGTGGCCAGAATCGGCGAGCCTGTGAAGGTCGATCTGTATGGCGTCGGACTACCCGGGGGCGTTCCTGCGGGGCTCTCCGGCGGTTCGTCGCAGGAAGACGCGGCGGCTCTCGAAAAGATCACGATCGACGCCCGGCCCGGCGATCCGGCGCGATCCGCCACCATGCGCACGGGCCAGCGACTGCTCGCGCCGCGGGACGCCGCCGCCGATCTGGTCGATCTCTTCGGCGACGTTTCCGGCACCGCGAGGCCGCTCGCGCCGGCCCTCCTCGCAGCCTCGGCAGCTGTTGTTGAAACCGAGCCGAATGACAAACCGACCGCAGCCCAGACCGTAACATTTCCCGCCACGCTCGCTGGCCGGTTTTATCCACGTGGCGACCGCGACTGGTTCAGCTTCGAAGCGAACGCCGGCGACACGATCGTCTTTGACCTCATCTCCAATCGTCTCGGGCTCCGGACCGATCCCTGCTTGACGATCCAGAGCCTCTCGGCCGGCGCTGATGGAAAGCCCGTCGGCAAGGAGATCGCTTTCGTCGACGACGGACCCGCGGAGTTTGTCGGCGGTGTAATCGACCGGCCTTCCGCCGATCCCACGATCGAGTTCAAGGCCCCGGCCGACGGCACCTACCGGCTCCTCGTCCGCGATCTGAAGGCCGATTCACGGACCCTTCCCGAAAATGCCTGGGTGCTGGTGGCCCGAAAGCCGGCCCCCGACTTCCGGCTCCTCGTGCTTCTGGCGGAACAGAATCGGGTCGATGCCACCAAGGCATACTTTGTCCCGCCGGCGATCGACGGCGGCGGATCGCTGACGCTCGACGTGATGGCGTTCCGCTCCGATGGATTCGCCGGCAACATCACGATCGAAGCCGAGGGGCTGCCACCGGGCGTGACCGCTGCACCAGTTGGCCCTCCCAACGCCTCCAGGTTCAGCCTTGTGCTCTCTGCTGCCGAGGGAACAGCTCCCTGGTCCGGCTCGGTGAGGATCGTCGGCAAGGCAAAGATCGGTGATGCAGACATCGTCCGCACGGCGCGCGTGGCCACGCTCCGCTTCAACACTGACAACGAGAGTCTGCCACGGATCGTCCGTGAGTTTCATGAACTGTCGCTGGCAGTGACCGCCAACGCCGCGCCGCTGACGGTCGCCCCAACTGAGACAAAGACCTGGGAGACGGCCCGAGGCGGCAAGGTCTCAATTCCGCTCTCCGTCGTGCATCGGCCCGGTGCCAAGGGGGATGTCGCGCTCACGGCAGCTGGCCTGCCGGGCGAACTCAAGCTGCCGGAGATCAAGATTGCCGAAGCGGCTACCACAGCCACCGCTGAGATCGACGTCGATCCCAAGCTGCCCGCGGGCACCTATCAGATCCTCCTCCGCGGCTCCACGAAGATGGCCTATGTCCGCAATCCGCAGGCGGCGGAATATGCCAAGGCCGATCACGAACGGATCGCAGCGCTCGCCAAGGATCGCGTCGCCCAGTTCGAGGCGGCGAAGACGGCCCTCGTCGCCGCCGACAAACTCATCGCCGACCTTCAGGCCACCGGCACGCCTCCAACGGTCGAGCAGCTTGAGGCAAAGACGAAGGCTGAAGCCCTCGTCAAGGAATCTGAGGCCAAGGCCAAGGCAACCGAGGAGGAACGAGCCCGCCGCGAAAAGGTGGCCACCGATGCCGCCGCCGCTGCCGCCCCGAAAGACATCGACGTGCCGGTGGTCGTACCGTCGATCATGCTCCGGGTCGCGGAGGTGCCGCTCGAGTTCAGCAATCTCCCCGAGCAAGTGACGCTCAAGCAATCCACGTCCGCCGATGTTGCCGTACCGTTCGAACGCCGCTACGGACTCACGGGCGACGTGACCCTCGAAGCGGCTCCGGCGAATCGGGTGCCGGGGCTCTCGGTCGCGGCGGTGACGGTGCCTGCTGATCAGGTGCAGGGCGGACTCACGATCGTCACGACGGGCGAAACGCCCCCCGGACGCTACGAATTGGTTCTGAAGGGCAAAGTAAAATTCTACGAGCGGGATGTCGTCACCGAACGCAAGGTCGCCGTCGTCGTCGAGGCGCCATAACGGCCCGCGGAGAGTCGCACGAACAGAGAAACGCACCATGAGCAACCACCCATTCAGTATGACGCGGGCATGCCTGCTGGCGTTCGCCGCCGCAGCCCTCGTCAGTCCCGTCGCGACCCATGCCGACGGCCTGCCGATCAGTCCTCCAACCCGCACCGACGTTGTCCGCTTCCAGGAAGAGATCCTGCCGATCCTCGCGGCTAACTGCACCGCCTGCCACAACCCGAAGATCCACGAAGGGGGTCTGATCCTCGACTCTCTCAAGGCGATCCTCACCGGTGGTGATTCCGGTCCAGGCGTGGTGGCCGGCAAGTCGGCCGAGAGCCCACTGTTTCTCCGCGCGGCGCACCTCCAGGAAGACTTCATGCCTCCCCCCGACAACAAGGTCGGGGCCAAGGCATTGAGCCCCGAGCAGCTCGGCCTTCTCAATCGCTGGATCGACGAGGGCGCCACTGCCGGCCCGAAAGTGGAGAGAAAGCCGATCGCGTGGCGGCCAATCCCGGCGGGCACCGGCGGTGTCCTCGCGGTGGCGATGAGCAACGACGGCCGCGTCACGGCTGCGGCCCGGGCCGGACGATTGAGCCTGTTCGACAGCGGTTCTGGCGGCCTGCTCGGCACGCTCATCGATCCGACCACCGTCGATGGAAGCGGCCCAGCCGACACTGCGCACCGCGACACGATCCTGTCGCTGGCAATGTCGCCCACCGACGACATGCTCGCCTCAGGCTCCTTCCGCACCGTGAAGCTCTGGCAACGGCAACGGGCCGCGCGGATCGCCGAGGTGGCCGAGACGGCCGGAATCACCTCGATCGCATCGGCCGGCGGCACTGCCGTCTGTGGCCGTCCTGATGGCAGCCTGATCCTGGTCGATGCCCCCAGCGGCGCGGTTCGGAAGGCCGTTCTGGCCCACACCACAGCCGTCATGGCGGTGGCAACCACCGCCGACGGCAGCATCATCTACTCGGCTGGCGGCGATGGTAGCATCGTGGCCACCAACCCAGCTGACGGGACTCCGACCGGCCGGCTCATGCTTCCATTGGCTGTCCATGCCCTGGCCGTCACGGCTTCCGGCTCGCAACTCGCAGTGGCGAGCGCCGATGGCGTGGTCCGCACCTTCCCGCTGCCGCTCCCCACGTCCCCGGTGGATCTGGTATCAGCAGCCCTCACGCCGATCAAGGAGCTCAATGCCGGCGCCGGTCCGGTCGCCTCCCTGGCCGACACTCCCACGCTGCCCGGCCACATCCTCGCCGGCGGTGCCGATGGCACCGTCCGCCTCTGGAACATCGAGGGAGGTGTTGTCGTCCGCCAGTTTGCCCACGGCGGTCCCCTCGGTGGCATGGCGATCAAATCCGATGGATCGCGGCTGGCGACGGTTGGATCAGTGCCCGGAGTCAAGCTGTGGAACGTCGCCGACGGGACGCTCGTTGCCGAATGGAAGGGGGACGGTCGAATTGCCGAGAAGCTGCGGCTGGCTGACATCGACATCGCCATCCGCAGGCAGGACGTCGACTATGGCAAGGCACAGGTAACGACGGCAGAAAAGGCGGTCGAGGCCGCCACCACCGAGATGACGCAGTCGAACGAAAAGCTCGCCGCCGCCGACAAGGCTCTTGGTGAGAAGGCCGAAGCAGTGAAGACGGCCGCGACGGCTTCCGATGAGGCAGCCAAGCTGGCGGAGGTCGCCAGCACGGCACTCGCGCAGTCAACCGCGGCCCATGAGGCGGCGACGAAGGCCGCGGCCGCCATCGTCGCGGCGATGGAGGGAACGGTCGCCAGCAAAGACGCCTTCGCGGTCGTCGCGGCTTCGAGCGCGGGTGATGCCGCCGCCATCGAGGCCCTCAAGAGTTTCGAGGCAGCCTCGGTAGCAGCGGCCACCGCACGTGCCGCCGCCGATCAGGCGGTGGCTCAGGCAGCGCAGCAGATCGAGCGGGTGAAGGCAAAGGCAGACGAGGCGACCAAGAAGATGGAGGAGATGAAAAAGGCCGCCAACACTGCAGAGGAGGCGAAGAAAGGGGCCGACACCGCCGTCATCACCGCCAAGCGAGCCATCGAATTTGCCCAGACACAGCTGACCCGTTGCAACGAGGCTCTTCCCAAGCGGAAGGAGGAGACGGCGAAGGCGGAGGCAGCAGCGGCCGCTGCGGAGCAGGCCCGCCAAGCGATTGCCGATCAGAAGACCGCCTCGGAGAAGCCCGCCGCTGCGGTGGCGTTCTCCCCCGATGGCAACTGGCTCGTCTGCGCTGCGGCTGACGGCGTGGTGTCGCTCCATGGCGGTCAGGACGCGATTCCGCGTGACACGTGGGATGGCGGCGCCGGGGAATCAAAGGCAGTCGTCACCTTCCTCGACAATCAGCGTGCCCTGATCGGTGGCGGCGCGTCTGTGGCCGGCATCTGGCAGGTCTCGCCGCGGTGGACACTCGCGCGGACGATCGGCGGCGAACTGACGCCGCCTGTCAGCGGCGACGAGCCGGGCATCCCCCCGATTGACCGCGTGACATCGCTCGCCTTCTCTCCGGATGGGAAGATGCTCGCCACCGGCAGCGGCCGCGCGAGCCGCTCGGGCGAGATCAAACTCTGGAACGTTGCCGACGGAAGGCTCGTGCGTGAGTTCGCAACGCCGCATTCCGATGTGGTGACCGCGCTCGAATTCTCAAGGGATGGCACGTTCCTCGCCTCGGGGGCGACCGACCGCTTCGTGAAGGTCCACGCGGTTGCCGACGGAAAGCATGTGAAGAACTTCGAGGGGCATACCGGCCACGTGCTCGGCGTCGCCTGGCAGGCCAACGGCCGCCGCCTCTCGAGCGCAGGCGCCGACAACGCAATCAAGGTCTGGGACGTGGTCACGGGGGAACAGCAGCGGACGATCACCGGCCTCAAGAAGGAGGTCACCGCCATGACGTTCATCGCCCCTGGCGATGAGGTGATCGCCTGCTCCGGCGACCCCACCGTGCGGATCTACAACGCCGCCAATGGCGGCACAGTCCGCGAATTTCCGGGAGCCACCGACTTCGTGCAGTCGGTGGCGGCGGGGCCAACCTGGCTGGCTGCCGGTAGTCAGGATGGGAAACTGAGGATCTGGACTGTCTCCGACGGCAAGCTCATCCACACCCTTGAGCCCTCCCCCGCCCCGCCTTCAGCCCAGTAGATCCATGGCCGATAATGACTGCAGAAGACCGCCCCCGGAAAAGAACATCTGACGGTTTTTTACCGCTGCCCGATCCCGAGCTCCATTGACACCGCTGATCTGACAATCTCAGAATTTGGGACTCGCGCCTCCAGGAACACACCCACCATGCTCACGATCCCCGGAAGCACCGCCGGCCGGTTCTGCGACCGCGGCAGCCGCAGGCAGTTTCTTCGCATCGGCGGCCTGGCAGCGCTCGGCACCGCCGGGCCGGGGCTGTCGCTCACCGATATTCTCCGGGCCGAGCAGGCCTCCGGAGCGTCGGCCAGCCAGAAGGCTGTGATCATGATTTACCTGCCTGGCGGACCGCCCCACCAAGACATGGTCGATCTGAAGCCTGACGCGCCGAGCGAGGTGCGGGGTGAGTTCAAGCCGATCGCAACCAATGTCCCCGGCATTCAGGTCTGCGAACTGATGCCGCGGCTGGCGTCGATGATGGACAAGTTTGCCGTCATTCGCTCGATCGTCGGTGCGACCGGCGCTCACTACTCCTTTCAGTGTCTCACCGGCCGCAGCGATCAGCGGCAGCCGCCCGGGGGTCATCCGGAGTTCGGCTCTGTGGTGGCGAAGCTGAAAGGGGCCGCTCGGCCATCGGCGCCTCCCTACGTCGGCCTCTCCCCGCGGATGCAGCACCGTCCCTACAACTCCGGCAACGCTGGCTACCTCGGCCCGTCCTGCAGCCCCTTTCAGCCCAACGGCGACGGTGCCAGCGACCTCGTCCTCTCCGGCCTCACGCTTGACCGGCTCGGCGACCGGGGCAGCCTCGTGCGGTCGCTCGATTCCTTCAACCGCACCGCCGACCGCACCGGGATGATGGACGGGATGGACGCCTTTCAGCAGCAGGCCTTCGGCGTCCTCTCCTCGAGCGCCCTGGCCGAGGCACTCGACGTTTCGAAGGAGCCGCAGTCGGTCCGCGACGAATACGGCTATGGCACCACGAAGCATCAGGGGGATGGCGCCCCGAGGCTCATGCAGCAGTTCCTCGCCGCCCGTCGGCTCGTCGAGGCGGGGGTCCGCTGCGTGACGATCAGCTACAGCTTCTGGGACTACCATGGCAGCAACTTCGCCAACTGCCGCGAGAATCTGCCTCAGCTCGACCAGGGCGTGACGGCGCTGGTCAACGACATCCATCGCCGCGGCCTCGACAAGGATGTGACCGTGGTGGTGTGGGGCGAGTTCGGAAGGACACCCAAGATCAACAAGGACGCCGGCCGCGACCACTGGCCCAACGTCTCCTGTGCGCTCCTGGCCGGCGGCGGCCTGCGGACCGGGCAGGTGATCGGCTCGACCGATCGGATTGCGGGCGAGGTGAAGGACCGTCCGGTGCGATTCGAGGAGGTTCACGCCACCCTCTACCAGCGGCTCGGCATCGATCATCTTACGACGGTCAACGATCTCTCAGGCCGGCCACAGTTCATCACCGACCACTACGCCCCGCTGCCCGAACTAGTGTGAGGCGGGCCTCCCGGCCTGGCGCGTTTCATAGAGCCTGGCGTGTCTCATAAACAAAAAGCCCCAGACGGAAGTCCGGGGACACCGGATTGTTGGGCTTTACCGGATCGGCATGGATACGCGGGACGAGGGGCTCACCCGGAGTCCCCCGGCTCCCGCCGGGGGCTTTTATTCAAACGTTGCGTTCCCCAAACCGGTTGCATCACCCGCACATAAAAGCCCGGAGCGGAAGCGATGGGACACCGGATCGTTGGGCTTTTCCCCAGAAAGCACGTTCCGTGCCGAAGCGAATTGCAGCACGTCGTGTTTTTCGTTAACCCAGCAGCGCCTGCTCCATCTGCTTTCGCACCTCGGTGAGCCAGGAGACGTCGCCCCCACGCACCTCGGCGGTCGCCCAGCCGGCAAAGCCGATGTCGGAAAGTGCCTGGCGGACTTCGCCCCAAGGCACGTCGTCGTCAGCGCTCGCGATCTCGACGAAGGCGTTCTTCTTGCGGCTGAACCCCTTGATGTCGAGCTTCACGCAGCGATGACCGAAGGCGTGGATCCAGTCCCTGGGCTGGCCATACTTCCAGTGATTGCCAATGTCGTAGTACATCCCCACCCACGGGCTCTTGAAGCTGTCGACGAAGGCGATGAACCGCTCCGGCCCCTGCTCGGGTGGTGCGTCGTGGTCGTACATCATCCGGTTCCAGACATTCTCGACGAGGATCGGCTGGCCGAGCGATGCCGCCAGCGGCAGCACCTTCTTGATCTCGGTCCGGCAGCGTTCCTCGATCTCGGCGGCCGGCCCGTCTTCCCCCTTCCCGACGACGATGAGCACGCCGCTCCCTCCCGCGGCGTGGGACACGCGGAGACAATGCTCGAGATTGGCGACGGCGGTGGCACGGTCGTCGGGCGAAGGGCTCGTCAGCCGCTTGTTCCAATGCTCGTGGTTGATGGCATTGTGGACGAACACTCCCGACTCACGAACGGCCGCTCGGGCCTCGCTTGTGGTGATGCCGCCGGCCTGATCGAGATCGACGCCGTCGAAGCCGGCCTCGTCAGCCATCTGCAGCCGCTCGACGAGCGAGAGCGGCTTTCCAGCCGCCTCGCCGGGGATCATGCCGAGCTTGCAGGAGAGGAGAATTCGCTTGCCCGCGGGCGGCTCGATGAGAGTGTCGACCGGCACGGTGTCGGCGGCGACCGCAGCGGCTGGAAGCGCTCCACGCGAGGCAATCGCCAACGCCGCCACGGGCGCGGCAGCGAGGAGTTGGCGACGGGAGAGGCCGGACTGGTCGAAAGACATCACGCAACTCCTTGGCGATTGCGGGACCATTCTCTTCGGAATTCTTGCAACCGCATGTGTCTACCTTAGATAGCTGATACGACTATTCGAGGAGCCGGGGGTCGGTGGAAGCCGGAGCGAGTTGGGGTATCCTGCCCTCGAGTCGGAGGCTTTCACCGCCCTCGGCGGTTTGGGCGGTTAGGCAGACATCAGAAAGGCTATCGATCCGTGTCATTCTACGAGTGTCATGCGTTCATTTGGCCATCGGTGCCTTGGGCTGGTCACCGAAGAGCTCGGCCACCTTCGGCTCGATCGCCTCGGCCCAGATGCGATGCCCCAGCGGACTTGGATGCTCGTAGTCGGGCATGAGGTCGGCTGGGATCGAGCCATCCGGGCGGACGAACAGCTGATTGACGTCCATGTAAAAAACCTGTTTGTCGTCGGCCAGTTTGGCGATGATCTCGTTGGCCGCCGCCAACACCTCCCGCTCCGGGGTCGGCTTCTCCCGTCGCTGGAAGATGCCCTGCAGCAGAATCTTGGTGGTGGGCAGTTTCTCACGCAGCAGCCTGACGATATCGGTGACGCCCGCGGCGATCTCCTCCGCCGAGTTGTGGCCGCCGTTGTTCTGGCCGATCATCACGATGGCCAGGCGAGGCGTAATTCCATCGATGTTGCCGTTCTGCAGCCGCCAGAGCACATGCTGTGTGCGGTCGCCACCGATGCCGAGGTTCAGCGGCCGCCGCGAGCCGTAGTAATGGTCCCACGACTCCTTGCCCTGGCGGAGGTAGTTCTCCACGATCGAGTCGCCGATGTAGACGAGATCGATGCCGCCCTCCGCAGCCTGCTGGTTCATCGCCTCGTGCTTGGCCTGCCATTTCTTCGAGTCGAATTTCGGCACGGGTCTGGTGGCTGTATTGGTACCTCCCTCGGCGGAACGAACCGTGAGATTTCCCAGCGTCTCGCGGAGCCGGGCTTCGGCGACCGGATCGGCCGGAAGCGCCGTTGAACCGAGCGCCGGCAGCAGCAGGTTCCAGACCAGATTGAGCTGCTGCTGCATGTCTCCCGTCTGGGCGGTGATGGCAATCACCGCATCGTGTTCGGGCAGCACGATGCAGAACTGCCCCTTGGCGCCGTCACCACGGTAGGCATTGTGGCGGCACCGCCAGAACTGGAAACCGTAGCCCTGATCCCAGTCGCGTTCCGGATCGCTGCCGTTGGACATCTGCCGGGCCGTGGCCTGCTCCACCCATGCTTGCGGCACCAGTTGCTGGTCATGCCAGCGGCCCTTCTGCAGATAGAGCTGGCCGAATTTGGCGATGTCTTCCGTGCGGAGATAGAGCCCTGATCCGCCGATCGTGTTGCCCTGCGGGCTTATGCCCCACTCGGGCGCCGCGATGCCCAGCGGCTGAAAGAGCCGGGGCGTGAGGTACTCGAGCACGGTTTCACCGGTTACCTTCCGCACGATCGCCGAGCAGATATGCGTGGCGGGCGTGTTGTAGTGAAAGTGCGTGCCCGGCTTGAATGGAACCGGATGGGCGAGAAACGTCTTCACCCAGGGCTCACTCTCGGAAACCTTCGGCTCGGAATCCTGGCCTGTCGACATGGTGAGCAGATCGCGGACCCGCATCGAGGCCAGATGCTTGGAGGGCTCGGCCGGTGCGTCCTCGGGAAAGAATCCCAGCACCTTGTCATCGAGGCTGAGTT
>Ga0136644_10002433_pt1 | contig 14286 bp, 14 predicted proteins | sample C_130820_EF_Meta_FD_94780 | JGI IMG/M metagenome (GOLD analysis project Ga0136644, IMG submission 94780) | Freshwater microbial communities from Lake Croche, Canada to study carbon cycling - C_130820_EF_MetaG (v2) (version 2) | ecosystem: Environmental > Aquatic > Freshwater > Lake | place... | reverse complement strand
GATCACCTGATCGCAGTAGCCAGAGGCTGGAGCGAACCATCCAAAGTCGCCTCACTCGTTCACCAGTGGATGCGCGATCAAGTAAACGCTACCGCCACGACCTAAAGTCTATTAGCTAACAAAACATTGGTATTACGATCCGGTATGAGTGGCAGTTCTGGATTAGCGATTGGCTCGATTCTCAAAACAATAAAATCGGGATTTTCCATGAGTCGCTCAACCCCGGCGGCCAAAAAGCCATTCTCAAGCGCGCCCCCTTGGTCTTCATAGGCCTTGCGATTGATCAAAATCGCTGAAAACCCATGTTTTTCCAAAATCGAGCGGACTTCGGAGGGCGATTTGCCGGAAAGTTCTTTCTGCCACACTGTGTCACCCCTGCCCTTGATGGTTCCGTAGCTAACCCTCAAATCTTGACTATGAAGCACAGGTCGGAAGTGCTCGTAATCTCCCATTTCGCGAATCGGCCCCATTTCGGGATAATCCTTCACTGGAAATTCAAAAACCATCGCACCCTTTGGCAATTCGCGCTCCAAAGCCGAGAAAAACTCCCGATCCCTCTCGAAGTCATCCCAAGCTCGCTGGCGGACATCTTCTTCCCATTTCGGATAGCGCGGAAGTTGATCCCAAATTCCCACCCCCAGAATGAATAGCGCCAAGAGAATCTTCCAGATTTTGCCGATCTTGGCAGGGGCGATCGCGCATAAGAAAAGTAAAGCCATGCAAGCAAGAATGATCGATGAACGATTTGCCGCCCGAAGGAGAAGAAAGCCGAAAGAACCAAGAAAATAGTTCGCCCCGCCAGCCACAGAGAAAAGGATCACTCCAGATGACAACCAGAAAAATGGCGAAACGGAGTCGAATTTCTTGGCGCAAATCAGTATGACCCCGCTGGCCAGCAATACCACCAAACCCGCACCCGCAACCAAGCCTATGTAAGCCGTTTGGCTTTCACCCCAAAGTTGTTGCGGGACACGCCCCTGATAGAGTGACCACGAAAGCTTGCTGACCCACTCGCTCATATGGGCCCGAGGGAAAAACAAGTCCGGCAAAAAGAGCCCAAATTTCACCATCCACCACAGTTCGCGGCTCACCGCCTCGGGATTTTTCCCATTCTGCGCGATGTAGATGAAGGTATCGATATTCTGAAGAACAAATCCCGCCACGGCACTCGCAAAAACAAGAGCAAATATGCCGGATCGCAACCATTGCCGCTGGATCAGGGCACCAAGAGCCAGCAATGTCAACAGCACCAAAAACGGCCCGAGATAGTAAGGGTTGAAGTTTCCGCCGACAAATGCGGCGGCGCAGGAAAACATAGCACCCGCGCGCAGACCGAGTCGCGTGCGCTCCGGCCAACCCAGCCAAATCAAGGCCACAACCATCAACGGAACTGGCCAATAAGCCGTTAGAGCCAAATGCTGAAGATTCCTCAAAAAGGCGTAAGGCGCCAAGCCAAACAAAATCGCCCCGCAAAGCAGCCAAACCTCGCGCCCGCGAGTTTGCAAAAGACATCTCCCAGAAAAATAAAAAGCCAAGCCTGCAGCAATTTGCAAAAGCAAAACATATAAACTCGAACCACGAGCCAAGCCAAATAGAGCCACCAACCATCCAGCCGGCCAAAACACCATCTTTTCCTGAGGATAATCACTCCAAGCCCCTTGGAACGGCGCATTCAGACGCTCCAAAAACCGAGGCGTCAGAGGATTGGTATCTCCTTCCGCATAGCCTTGAATCGTCATCATCACCGAGAACGCATCCCCCTCGTAAGAAAGAGGCACATTCCGCTCGAAGCACCCCCGATAAAAGAGCAAAAAAACCACACCGATCGCCAGCGCGACCAATCCTGCTGATAAAGAGAGTTTTATTTTATAAGTCATTACCCTAAATTATTTTAAATCCAGCTTTCCCACTATTGCGCTGTTTTACTCTCCAAGAGCCAATCGGAAATCGGCATTCGGCGGATCGTTCCACTCATCCCGTGCCAAGTTTCTTTCTGAGTTCCATGCGTCGACCCCGTTAGCAAAAGAAGATTATCGCAACCCAAAGCACGCGAGGCTTTCAACAACCCTCGGATTTCTCTCTCTTCGGTTTTTGGATTTTCGGTATCGACGCAAACTTGGATCAATTGCTCGACGCGATTGTTGCGAAACACAACAAAGTCCACTTCGGCCTTCTGCGGGTCGGTCCAGTAATATATTCTGGCTTGAGCTAAAAACTGCAGGCGGAACAATTGAACAGCCACAAGATTTTCCATGAGTCGGCCATGGTTCGCCGAGGTTTGGAATCCAGCGGCAGTTATCAGGCCGTTATCCACGGCATAGGCTTTTTTTAAAGACGCCGCTTGCTCGCGCGGTTTGAAGGAGAAGGCCGGCAAGGTGAAAAGAAGGAACGCCTGCTCCAAGTAGCCAACATATTTTTTAAGAGTGTGGACGCTGCGGCATCCAGTGGCTTGCGCCAATCTGCGATAGGAATACACTCCGCCTGGTTGTGACAAGAGGCACAGCGCCAAAGCGTCGAGCGCCTGAGGTGCCCGCAGGCGATGCCTCATGACGATATCTTTGTGAATCACGGCAGAGGTGAGGGTTTTCAGATAGACCGCGCCATCCATTTTTTTCATCACCACCTCTGGAAATCCCCCAGATCGGGAATACGACTGGCAGGCTTCCCGCTTTTCGGCCTCGGTCATTCGTAGCGAATGCTCTTTTTCCGCGGCTTCCAGATATTCGCGGAAGGAAAACGGCAGCATTGGAATGCAAAAATGACGACCCGTGAGGTGCGTAGCGAGTTCGGAACTGAGCAAATGGGCATTGCTCCCTGTGAGAATCAGTTTTCGCCCCTGCCTTTGAAGCCGATTGACCCACAGCTCCCATTGTGGAATATTCTGAATTTCATCCAAGAGAAGCAGACGGGGATTCCCATAAACGGCATCCATCGCGGCCAGCAACCTGTCTGTGTCAGTAAGCCCCGCCAAGCGCTCATCATCGAAATTCACATACCCGCAGCTCGGATCCTCAGCGCTGGCCATGTGAATGGAAAAAATCGACTTTCCCGCCCGCCTCGGCCCTATCACCACACGCGCCAGGTCTTCGATCCCAAAAGGGATAACCACCTGCCGATCCACATAGGGTCGATCCAACAAAGATTTGAACTCCCGTTTCTGATCCTGCAAAATGTCGTGAAAGATCATATCAGACTAATAAAACATCATGATACATATTTTTCAATAAAATTGTGTATTACGAGTTTTATAAATTTGCGCTTACAGGAAATTCGTTCATTCAAACTCAAAAACAAACCACAATCACACAAAAAAAAGTAACGGGTTACGAGTGGCTGATAAACAGTTACCGCACCCAAGTCATGGGGGGGTATTCGCGTAGCGAATGGAACGGGAGTTTTTGAAAAGCCCAGCAGCAAGGTCGCTTGCGCGTGGATTTGCAAAAAGCACCGCCGGGCGTGCCCCGTGTCTCCCAAACCAGTCTTTCGTGAAACTTGGTGTATTTTGACTCGTTTGCTTCCACTCATCTCGCCTTTTAGGCTGCCTTGCGGCAGTCTACCGCACACCTGCCCTGGTGCTTGGTTGTGGTTCCAAAAATGATTTCGCAATCAATGATTTTTCAGGAAAGGAACATCGAGAGGCGAGAATCCAGCGTCGAGAGTTTTTGCCACTTTTTGCCTTCACCTTCACTCTTCCTTGTAACGCCGAAGTCGCGCAGCGCTCAGCAGGATTCACCCGTGATTTTGCTGCCAATAATTTTGCAAAAACACTTTTCTCACACCGCTGCCGCAGCTAGCGTTGGCGCATCATCCTGCTGTAGTAAAAATTTTTCAATGGACATCCGATGAATACCCTCCTCGCTGGAAGGCGGAATGTCATCCATCGTAACCAGATACTTTGGGTAATTATCCGGAATATCTCGCAAGGCTCGCAATTCCCGGTCGAGAGTTTCCTTGTCTGGAGTCAAATACGCCACTTGAATATAGCATTTCTCCGCACCTTTTCGGGCAACAAAATCGACTTCCCTTTCGCCTAACCGACCTACAGAGACTTCCCACCCGCGCTGCTTCAAATCCAAATAAACAATGTTTTCCAAATATTGCCCGATATCCGAGGAGCGATAGCCCAGCAGGGCATGCCGCAAGCCCAGGTCGGTAAAATAAATTTTTCCACCCGTCTCCAAAAGCTTCTTGCCCCGCAGATCATAAACTGGAGCTTGATCCACTACGAAAGCCTCTGCCAAGTGATCGAGATAATTGTAAATGCTCTCCACGCTGGCCGAACGGCGCTGGCTTTTTAAAAATCCCGCCAGCGACCGGGCGGAAACCGGACTCCCAACGCTATCGGCCACAAATAGTAGAATCCTCCGCAGCAGGTCCACATCCCGGAGCTTGTGCCGCGAAACCACATCGCGCAAGACAATGCTATCCAGCAACGCCTCCAAATACTGCATCCGCACCTCTTCCTTTTCATCCAATGCAGCCAAACCGGGAAAGCCACCACTCTGTAAAAATTTAAGAAACGCTTCGCGCCCCGACCTCAAGGAAAAAAAATTGCAATACTCACGAAACGACAAAGGATAAACAGGAAATTCCACATAACGACCACTCAAAAGCGTCGCCAATTCTCCAGCCAGCAAATGAGCATTCGATCCCGTCACGGTCAGGTCCGCAACGCCTTCCGCCAGCAAAGACCCCACCAACTTTTCCCAACCTGGGATTTCCTGCACCTCATCCAGAAACAAATAAACCTTCCCTCCATTTTTAATAAACGCCTCTTGAACCTCCGCATTCAGAAGATAGATGTCCCGAAACCGCTCGTTGACCAGCAACTCCATGTTGATATGCAAAATCGCGAAGTCAGGCACCCCTTGCGCCGCCAACAGCTCCTTGCACCGCAGAAGAATCGAACTTTTGCCGGAACGGCGAATACCACTCAAAACTTTGATCACCGGACGCCCCATCCACGCCATCACCCGGTCTTCATACAAAGGACGCGGAACTATATTTCTGTCTTTCACAATAGACATTTTAACGATTAAAATATGTAATGTCTATCATATTTTTAAAAAAGCGCCCGCTGGGCGTGCCCTGTGTCTCCCAGACCAGTCTTTCGTGAAAATTCGTGTATTTTGACTCGTTCGCTCCCACTCATCTCGCCTTTTAGGCTGCCTTACGGCAGTCTACCGCACACCTGCCCCGGTGCTTGGTTGTGGTTTCAAAAATGATTTCGCAATCAATGATTTTTTAGGGAAGGAACATTGAGAGGCGAGAGTCCAGCATCGAGAGTTTTTGCCACTTTTTGCCTTCACTTTCACTCTTCCTTGTCACGCAAGAACTGCATAGCGCGTAGGAGAATTCCCCATTTCAGCATTTCGAATATTTCAGAAATCAGCGAGAATCCTTTTCAGGTCAGACAAAACCACTGGAAAATTCATTTCTACCACATCCCAAAGAACTTCGTAAGCCAAGTCTTCGTAAGCGTGACTGATCACATCACGCATGGCAGCTATTTTTTTCCAAGGTATTTCGGGATAGGCATCTCGGAAATCTTGGGGAACCCTTTTAATAGATTCTCCAACAAGCTCCATTATGCGCTCAAAAGCTCTCAACTTGATCGAATCCGTCAAAAGCTATTCGAATGAAATCCCTGCAACCAAACCTTGGGCTTCATTTATGAAATCAATTGTTTGCTGCAGAGTGACAGAAGGATCAAACTTGCTCATAGATAGGAACACTTTCTTTCTCCACAAGGGGTTTGATGTATCGATTTAGCTTGGAGCAAAAATCCACCTTGACCCCCAAAATTTTTTCCAACTCATCTCCATAAGAAAAAAAGTCCAACCCAATACCCTTTAATGCGCCTGGTTTAAACTCGGCGAGAACATCGAAATCGCTCTCGCCCGGGCAAAAATCATCACGGAGAGCAGAACCAAACAAACTGAGCTTGCGAATGCCTCGGGAGAGACAAAAATCTTCCAAAGCTTGTCGATCGAAATTTATTGGTAAGTTAAAACGATGCATAACAAAATGCCTATCTATCAAAAAAGAATTTGATTTTACAAATTTTTTTGCAAATCAGTCAAGTTACTCGCCACAGGCTACTTCCATCTCCCTTCGGAATCGCATAGTGCGCAAGGGGATTTGAAAGCACAGCGCCAGCTTGGCTTGTCCAAGCATAGCCTTACGCTTTTCTGCCCATCCGTGGTTAAAAAATGATTTTTCTGTCCATGATTTTGCTAAAAAACGCTGTCAAGCGACCAGAATCGAGTGCCGCTAGATTCAAGCAATTCCAATTCTGTTAATTTTGTCCCGAAACATCCTGTCACTCCTGCTCATCCTGCCTAAAAAAGCCCCAACAAGGCCCTCCATGCCGGGATCGCTCCAAGGATTCCATCCAACCCTTGCTGTTGATATTCATGGTAAACAAGCCGTCCCGTGGCACTGGGCCAACGCTCCCGCCCGAGCGCCATGGCGCGCCTCTCCCTGTGCACTGTTTCAGCATGCGCCAAATCCCAGCAACAATTCATAAATTCCTGACCTTCTCCATCACAAAGATCGATTCCCACATCACTCGCAAAGTAAAAAAGGGATTTGCAACGCCTCCGCCAGTGCAAGAAAATCGCCGTTTCCAAGCGGTGCCCGAGATCACGACCCGGATGGGTTTTGAACGCCGACACCAAGCCGGTATCGATAACATGCAGTTTTTTGGGATTATGCGCCTGTTTTCGAATCGAGGCTTCTTGGATCGGGAGCAGAAAAACGAGAAAAGCATCCTCTAGATAGCCCAAATACTCAAAAAGCGTGTTCTTCGACACCTGATACCCCTGAGACATCAGATCGCGGTGCAGTTTGCTCACATTCAGCAAGGAAGCCGTGTTGCGGAAAGAATGGCGCAGCAATTCCCGCATGAGTTTTTCATTCCGCACGCCATACCGCTCCACGATATCACGATACAGCATGAGCGAGGTATATTCCTCCAAGATCAATGGTCGCATCGTCTCATCCGCCAGCACGATTTCAGGAAACCCACCCCACTCCAAGTATTCCACCACGGCGGAGCGCAAAAGACTTTCATTATCAGCGCTCGCGTCGATCACCGGAATCGAACGAAATGTCAGAAACTCTTTGAAAGAAAGCGGGAACACTTCCAGCGTGATGCTTCGACCACGCAGAGCCGTGGAGAGATCACGGGCCAAGAGCTGTGAAGATGAGCCAGTGACAAAAATCTCGACATCCTCGGTGTCATGCAACCGCCTCGCCCACAATTCCCAACCTGGTGCACTCTGAACCTCGTCCAGAAACAAATACACCCTTTCACCGACAGACTCGGGATACAATTCCCGGAAGCTTCTCAATACCAAATCCAAATCCCCCTCGCGGATCGGCTGCAGGCGATCATCCTCGAAATTCAAATAGAGCATCCGGTCCCGTGACACTCCTCTCTCCAAAAGGCCACGCATCGCATGAAAAAAAAGAAAGGTCTTTCCAGCGCGTCGCACGCCCGCCAGCCCCACCACCTTGCCCGTCCCGATAGGCAATTTGATCTCCCGCTCAACAGACTGCGGAAGATTTCGTTCCACAGATTGCCGAATTACATACTTGATATTATCACTATTCACAGGGATGATTTTATCACATGTCGGCCTTTTTTGAAAGGATAATTTAACCGACAGCCGTTCAAAATTACCCACCCACTACTTCGCCCAAATACATTCTGTTAATTTTTCCCGAAACATCCTGTCCCTCCTGCTCATCATGTCATTCTGTCTAAAAACCGTTTTCTTTCAGGACACTCACCCAGAAATCCCTGTCATAGCGCGCCCAGGCGTGGCAGGCAAAGGGGAGTTTGTTCCCGTTTTTCTCAAAGCACCACCTTGGAGCCATTTCGAAGGCAAAAGGCAGCGCCTCTTCAGCAGTGGCTATGCGAAAAGACGCGTCGAACTTTGGCGCTTCCAGGGACCAAAATAAATCCTCATTTCGCGGGAAACGGCGAAGTTCCTCTTCAATCGTTACCCACTTTGTGAATGGGTTGTGTTTGATATACCATGGCACCATCGCCTCATACATACCAAGTTCAGACTCCGGGGCGGTGACGACCCACGGTTCAGATCCATACTTGGGATAAAAAAAACCTCTCGGAATCCGCTTATTCAAAACACGCAAATGCGATTGCACATTTCTGAGTGAGAATCCACCATTTCCAACCCGCCATAAACCCGCTTCCGGCGTTTCAAGATACCTCTGGAACCACGGCGCAGCCATGTAGTCGTTCTTCTTTGCTGCCCAAAATTCCAATTCATTACGGAAAACCAAGCAGTCCAACTGGCAGATGAGAATGTGAGAGCTTGAGTTGAACCTCTCGTAAAAAGCACTCGATGTTAAGAGATGATTGTAGCCAACGATGTCCTTGAAAAAAATATCGCTGAAACGCTCTACGCTTTCACCTGTTTTCAGCGTCCCGGCCAAATCCAGCGATGAAGGCGCTATAAAACAAATAACGCTCGTATCAAAACACGAGCGTATAGTGGCAAGTGAGGTCTTTTCATCCTCCGTGAGCACATTTTTATGAAAAGGAATAACGACTTTCATAAAAACGCCAGACTTTTTTTATCAATATTTTCTTTTAGAAGATAATGCGAAGTTTTTTCGGGAGGTTTTCTGAAGTGGCGAAGCGATGGTATGCGGATCGGAAATGGAGAAAATGCACACTGACCCCTAGTTCTTTTGTGGCAGTGTGAGAGAATGTTGATCTGCGATTTTATTTCTGAACCTACCACCTCGTTTTGTTATGTTTAGATTTGATAAGCAGTGCCTCTTGGGCGCTTTGTTTATTCTTAAATCGCCACTCGCGCCAAATCTCTGTTGGCGTGCGCCATGGGAGGGGATAATTTGTGACTGAGTGGTTGAAATCAAATTGGTCGGCATCCCAGTTTATTTCTAGACTGGATGGAGCGTCGAAGCGCGTTAGGCAGCCCGGCCGAATGCTGCTGGCCACATCTTTCGTCTTCATGTGAGTGGCATCTGCTCCAACACCGATGTTGCAAACCAGATTTCGGTTTGGAATTAAGCACACGCCATTGTTTTTCATAATGGTGTAGTGCCACTGGAAGTCCCATGTATTCACCACGCCGGCACGCGTGTTTTCGAGTGCCATTTTCCACCATGCTTGGATCGGCGCAGCAAGTCTGCATTGCGCAGACACAGCCTCCCAGTTCTCGGGGAAGCCTGCCATATCACGATCATAGAGTTTCCAAGCCCTCCTCCAGGTGGCCCAACCCCAGCTATGCGCAAATCGGGACGCATAGTAGGCACCATCGCCTCGGACTCTCCCATGCTGATGATTGTTCCCGCTTATGTGCATGATTTCTAGATTATTCCGGTAGCGCGCCAGCATGGCATTGGCAAAATGGAAGAAGCTCAGATCTGGCAGGGTATCATCCTCCAAGATTACACCCTCCTCCACATGGGAAAAAAACCAATCAATCGCGGAGGAGACTGCCACACGGCAGCCGAGATTGTGTTCGCGATAGAGCCTATGAACCTCGCAGGGCCAGTCGATGAGGATTTCCACACTCTCGCGCGTCTTTTGGCAAAGCTGTGCCTCGCCAGGCGGCAAGTCTCTCGGCCCATCCGCAGCTAAAAACAACCTCTCTGGCCGGGCTTCTCGAATGGCAGCAAAGACTTTTCGCGCCGTGTCAGGGCGATTGAAAAAAAGAAAGAGAGCAGGAGCAGTCAATTTAGTTTTCGTTTAATAAATAAAGTTGCCATTTTGAAAAACTTTTTTGCTGTGTCAGGCATACGGTATATAGCATAAATTAGAGCTACTAAAACACCATCTTCTAACTTGCGCTGCTGTATTTGAAGGTATATAGACTCAAAAGGATTAGGAATATTCCAATAAACATCCGATTTTTCCCTATAAAATAAACGAGTGGCGTTTGATATTTTGGACATATCAGAGTAATAATTGAATCTGTAGTCCATTTTTTGTCCTAAATGCTTGTAAGCTTGATTTTTTTCTGTGTATATTTTGTATAGAGAATGCAAATCTGGCCTTGAAAGTAAATCATCACGAGTTACATAAGCAGCAATTTGATTAGGAAGCTTACTTCCATAATTACTGAAGTGGAAAAAATAAAGCGGGGATTCATTACAAAGCCAAACACCATTTTTACAACTTAGATACCTTGAATGGATATTCCATGGAGCCGCATTATAGCCTGTATCCTTGAGAATATAAAAGCCCGAGAATATGCTTGGCGCAATATCAACTAATTTCTGGTCAGTAAAAAGTCCCCTCTGCTGCTCATCTACGCTCAGCGTTTCAAGTTGAAATTCCCACCAATTAAGAAACGCATCTACATTAGGAGTTTTTTTGAGAGCAATGAATCCAAGGTTATAAATACCCGTTAGGAGCATGGAGATGAAATGGGGGCCCTTCCCATCTTCAGGAGTTGGGCTGTCAAGATGCGGCGTCAGCAGAACATCATTATTCTCAAAATATTGATCAAGTTTATGCAAACTGTTAGTAACCAAAATGTCTGGATCAAGATAGACGACCCGATCATTTCCGTTCTGAAAAAGAAATTTTAGAAATGTGGCCTTGAGGCTGGTGCAGTATTCAGTGACATTGTATTTAAATGATCTACGAAGATTATCCTTAATAGAAATTTGCTCATAGGATACAGGTTGGTAAGTTTTTTCTCTAGGAAGCGACCTGACATCCAAGTCAGCGAAAAGAATATAAATGTTAGATTCCGGATGAAATTCTCGCAGCGATTCCACTAGAACCGTAGCCTGCGGAATATAGTTGCCCGCAATAATTGTGCAAAAACTTAACATTCAATTAATCTCGAGGTCGCTGGAACTCCCTTGGCAATTGAAAATGGGGGGACATCTTTTGTTACAACTGCTCCTGCACCTATAATAGAGGACTTGCCAATTTTCACTCCCGGTAAAATACAAACATTATCGCCAATCAAGACATCATCTTCAATGACAATTGGGCCCTTACTAAAAAGTTTGCGCTTTACAGGAGGGATGGATAAATCCATAATTGATGATCTCCCATGAGTATGATCGGTAATAAGAACATTACTGCCTACAAGAACTCTATTTCCAATTAAAATAAAGTTAATTGCTCCTATGTGAACATTGCTATTAAAGCAAACATCCGAGCCAATTATAACTTCTGGGTTGTATTTTTCGCCTCCATATGAATCCCAAGCCTCCAATCTTAAAGAAGGACCAGCATGGAAATTGGAGCTAATTTTTATATATTTTTCACCAATAATACGACATGGATATTTCACAGAACCATTTTGAATTTCATTAAAAAAAGATTTATACCATAGCTCATTAGTTTTAGCATCAAGATGGTCGTGGAGTTTTTCAATATTGCTTAAGTCAGGACCAAGATTTTTTTTTCGTTTGATGAATCGTGAAATTATGTTATGAAGATTGTTTTTATAGACGCTTCTAATAAAAGCAGGCAGTGTATATAAATAAAATTCTTTATAGAAAAAAGAGTAGAAAAAAAGAGCGATTGAGCCTTTAATTGTTTTAGGCCAAACAGATATAAGATATAGTATTACGCCCATAAGAGCGTTTCGATAGACTGATGTTAGAGAGTTTTTGGTAAACCCAAATTCTTGTCCTGATTTGAGTGCAATAGTTAGATTTTTAGAAAAAACAGTAAAGGCATCATAGCCACCAGAGTTCCCACCTCTCATGTAAAGAAGCGGAATTTCTGGCATTATGATGTTGTTATTATCTTTGGCTGCAGACAAATTTATGCCTACAGCTAGAAGTTGCAGCCTTTTCATCTTCTCCAAATATTGAATATCTATCAGGTCTCTCCTGATAATTGCGCTTGAAACAAAAGTGAGTTTATCTCCAATTCTCCGCAGGAATTCATTTTTACTCGTAACATGCCACTGTGTTTCAACTGCTACACTGGAATAATTGCTTATTTTTATATCTGAGGGAATTGCATCAACATTAATAAGACCAGGATTACCAAAGTCATTTATAGCTTTAAGAATATGTTTTACAGAATTAGGACGCGGGATATCGTCATCACACAAGATCCAAATGTAGTCTCCAGATCCTTGCATCAATGCAAATAGTAGATTGTCATCGCCATTAATAGTAGATTTATGCCTGTAATATTTAATGTTATTAAAATGTTCTTTTATCGAGGAAGTATCGTCAGTTGAACAATTATCACAAACAATTATTTCTACATTACTCATTTCTTCATGCTCTAATGCTTGAAGAGTTTGCAGAAGCAAAGTATACCTGTTGTAAGTCGGGATTACAATGGATAATTTAGTTTTCATTATCAATTACGATTTTCATAGGTAAATAAGAAGCTGCAAGTATAGTTCTCCGGACCGTTGCATGTTACTATGACAACTTTGATTATTTTTATCTTTTGTGTGTTGAAGGACAACCTTGGGACCTACAAATATCTTTCAAGTTGATCGAGTGCTCGCCAGAATCCTTCCCCTTCATTAGTATGCGCCTGCCATATTTCAGGGATAAATGAGGCCGATGGACATGTTTTATCAAGGTCTTCGGCAAGAGCGGCGAAGTCGGTATCACCCTCCCCTATTTGTAACCCCTCGCCATCGACGCCTCCAGCATCGGCTATGTGAAGATGGACGGTAATGGGCCCCACTGTTTCAACAAACTCTTTGAACGATTCTTTGAGCTGGTTGCAGGTGAGTTTTGAGTAAAAGGGGTCAGGAATAAATTGTTGATACTTGGCTAGGCTAGAAAACTTAAGAATGGTTGGTAGCGAGTGAATTGTAGCGGGTGAAAATACAGGCAGTCGAGCGGCCAGAGTCGAGGGTCGAGAAAGAATTTGCTGCGATCCGCTTGCGCTCTGCGCCACTCCGGCGTGACTGGGGAGAGTGAATGTGAGGATGACGATCATGTTTTTAAAAAGTTCACTTTGGCTGCTTATGCTTTTGAAAAAACAGGCGATCAGATGTTAGAAATATCAATGAGGTTGAAGCAACTCAAGAATTTTTTGCATTTTTTTACAGTGTATTCCAATCCGCTCAGAATCAACACTATCGTAAGCATGGATCAAAATATCACGCATTCTTGGCCATCCACGCCATAGCGCATGAGGGTAAGCATTGGACAGAATCGGAGCATAGCGGAGAAAAACTGCTTTAGGCAGCCCAAAGGATGAGCTTCGCAAGTCAATGAACAGAGTTTTAAACCACGAAGCACACGAATTGACACGAATAGGAAGTAGGTTTTCTAACCACGGAGAACAGGAGAACACAGAGGAGGTAATGTTAACCACTAATCAAACGAATTCACACGAATGACAGTAACGGGTTACGAGCGGCTGGTAAAGAGTCGTTGCCGCGAACCACAGCGGTCATCCGCGCAGCTAAATTCAAGATTGCTTCTAACCACGGATGGGAACGATTTTCACGGATAGGGAGAACCAAAAGCACGGGGTTGATTCGCTGCGCGAATGCTGGATCTGTTGCGGAAAAGACACTCGCAAGCGGGCTTGCGGATGCTTTTTCACAACATCTCCCCGCTTAGCGGGCCAAGCGCAACCCAGTGTTTTTCTCCAGAAGATTTTTGCGCGAAGCGCAAAAAGCAGGGCCATTTGCGTAGCAAAATGAGCGATGGGGTTTTACAATCCCATGCAAGCTCGCTTGCGAAGGGATTTGGAAGCACAGCGCCAGCTTGGCTTGCCCAAGCACAGCCCTGCAGCTTTATCCGTGTTAATCCGAGTTATCCGTGGTTCCTTCCCTGTGAATCTGCTGCAAATGATTTTGCCAGAAAGGAGAGTCGAGAGATTTTAAAAATCGTGCCGCGCTTGGGGTCGATCCCACATATTGTCATAATGAACCTTGGTTGCGTATTTTTTCTGCGATGGTAACGACTATCTTTTCCGCTCCCCTGAGTGCCATTTCCGCTTCCTCGAGCGGCGGCTCAAACATGTCTCCTGGATACCGGAAATCCACAGCAAAAGGAGAAAGAAAATCTGCCATTTCAAGCAAACCCTGAAAATCTATATCCAGCTTCACGCATTGACGCACAAGATGGACAAGGTCGTGCGTTTTTGTTACGGATACAGATCGGAAAGTGAGCCACCCCTTGAGCGCTTTTTCTGCGGCCTGCTGGCAGTGATACCAATGTCACCTAGCAAGTAGACTTTTGGGTTTGGCGATAGCGTTTACTTCAACCCGCATCCATTCGTGAATCAAAGTGGCCACCTTGGCTGGATCGCTCCATCGCCGCGCCACGGCG
>Ga0136644_10002430_pt1 | contig 14296 bp, 12 predicted proteins | sample C_130820_EF_Meta_FD_94780 | JGI IMG/M metagenome (GOLD analysis project Ga0136644, IMG submission 94780) | Freshwater microbial communities from Lake Croche, Canada to study carbon cycling - C_130820_EF_MetaG (v2) (version 2) | ecosystem: Environmental > Aquatic > Freshwater > Lake | place... | reverse complement strand
CATGGTCGCAGCGGGTGCGGGTCAAACAGGGCTGGATGCGTGGCAGGTGTGGCCCCAGGTACAGCGCTGGGCCGATGAGTTGGGATTTTCCCAGATCGGTGTGGCCGACGTCGACCTGAGCACTGCCGAGGCACCGCTGCAAGCCTGGTTGGCTGCGGGCTTTCATGGCTCCATGCATTACATGGAGCGCCACGGCATGACCCGCGCGCGCCCAGCCGAACTGGTGCCGGGCACGCTGCGCGTGTTGACAGCGCGCATGGACTATCTGCCACGCACCGATGCGGCTGTCCGCTCGCAGCCAGCTGCGCAGGATTGGCAGGCCATCGAATGGCAACGGCTGCAAACCCCCGAGCAGGCCACGGTGTCGATCTATGCCCGCGGCCGCGACTATCACAAGGTGCTGCGCAGCCGGCTGCAGGCGCTGGCCGATCGCATCGCGCAGGCCATCGGGCCGTTCGGCCACCGCGTGTTCACCGATTCGGCGCCGGTGCTCGAGGTGGAGCTGGCCACGCGCAGCGGCATCGGCTGGCGCGGCAAGCACACGCTGGCGCTGCACCGCGAAGCGGGGTCGATGTTCTTCCTCGGTGAGATCTATGTGGACCTGGCGCTGCCGGTGACGCCCGACGTCGACGCGCATTGCGGCAGTTGCACCGCCTGCATCGATGTGTGCCCGACCCGCGCCATCGTGGCGCCTTACCGCCTTGATGCCAGGCGCTGCATCAGCTACCTGACGATCGAGCACGACGGCGTGATCCCCGTGGAATTTCGCGAGGCCATGGGCAATCGCATCTACGGCTGCGACGACTGCCAACTGGTGTGCCCGTGGAACAAGTACGCGCAGCGCAGCGCCTTGAGCGACTTCGATGTGCGCGCGCCGCTGGGCGAGGCCACGCTGCTCGAGCTGTGGCGCTGGAGCGAAGCTGATTTTTTGCGCCACACCGAAGGCAGCGCCATCCGCCGCATCGGCCATGCCCGCTGGCAACGCAACCTGGCCGTGGCGATGGGCAATGCGCTGCGGTCAGATCTGGCGAACGAGGCCGCAGCCGCCATTCGACAGGCACTGGCATCGGAACGCGATGGCGCTGGCGACATCTTGCGCGAGCACATCGACTGGGCGCTGGCCCGGTGACGCAGGGCGCCTATGGCTGGCCGCCTACCTCAGTCCACCGACAGCCAGCCAAAGCGGCACGCTGATCATCCCCAGCAAGGTCGACAGCGTGACCAGCCCGGCCACGAACGCTGCGTTGCCGCCCATGCGCACGGCCAGCACATAGGCACTCGACGCGGTGGGCAGCGCGGCAAAGCCGACCACCACCGCGCGCTGTGCTGGCGGCAGTGCCAGCAGGCCCGACAGGCCGATCGCGATCAAAGGCAGCGCCACATGGCGGATGCTCAGCAGCGCGGCGGCCAGCGGTGGCGATTCACGCAGGCCGCCGATCTTGAGGCCGGCGCCCACGGCCATCAGGCCCAGCGGCAAGGCCGCCAGTCCCACTCGGTGCAAGCTGGTGCCCACGGCCTCGGGCAACTGCAGGCCGGCGAGGTTGGCGAGCAAGCCGGCCAGCGTGCCCAGGATGAGCGGGTTGCGCGAGAGTTCACGCAGATAGGACTGGCCGCCGTGGCGCGCCAGCGGCCACACCGCCGCCACGTTGCAAAGCGGCACGCACAGCGCGATCAACAGCGCCATCGAGGTGACCGAGCCGGCGCCGCCGAGCCGTTCGGCCAGCGCCAGCGCGATGAAGGAGTTGAAGCGAAATGCCGTCTGCGCGCCCGATGCATGCAGCCGCGCGTCCAGACCCGGCCACTTGCCGATGGCGTACGACAACGCGATGCCGCACAGCAGCGTGCCCACGCCCACCATCGCCAGATCGGCGGTTTGCGCAGGCTGCAGCGGGCTTTTCAGGATCGAGCTGAAAAGCAGCACCGGAAACAGCAGGTGGTAGGTCAGTCGCTCGACCGCATCCCACACCGTGCGGTTGAGTTGCGTGTGACGGCACAGCACGAAGCCGGTGATGATCAGCAGCAAGTCGGGCAGCAGCACCAAGGCGTTGGACATAGCCGTCGAGTGTGCCAGCCGCAAGCCGCCAGAATCTGCATGCGCGCCAGAGCGCATCCATCCGGGCCCAGAGAACTGTCCCCATGACCGCCTTGCAAGACAGCGCAGCAGCGATCGATCGTTTCATCGATGCCATGTGGATCGAGGACGGACTGGCGGCCAACACGCTGGCCGCCTACCGGCGCGACCTGAGCCTTTACGCGCAGTGGCTGGCCGATCACGCCAGCCTGGCTTTGAACTCGAGCACCGAGAGCCACCTGCGCGAACATGCGCTGGCTCGACATGCCGGCAGCAAGGCCAGCAGCAGCAACCGCCGGCTCACCGTGTTCAAGCGCTACTTTCGCTGGGCCTTGCGCGAGCGGCTGATCGACGCCGACCCCACGCTCAAGCTGCTGGCCGCGCGCCGGACACTGCGCGTGCCCAAGGTGCTCAGCGAAGCTCAGGTTGAGGCGCTGCTGGGTGCGCCCGACGTGGACACGCCTTTGGGTTTGCGCGACCGCAGCATGCTCGAACTCATGTACGCCAGCGGCTTGCGGGTCAGCGAGCTGGTCACGCTGAAGACGGTGCACCTGGGGCTGGTCGAAGGCGCCTTGCGCATCACCGGCAAGGGCGCCAAGGAGCGGCTGGTGCCCTTCGGCGAAGAAGCGCGCAGCTGGCTGGTGCGCTACCAGGCTGAAGCTCGCGCAGCCATCCTGAAGGGGCAGGTCAGCGACGCGCTGTTCGTCACCGCACGCGGCGCTCCGATGTCAAGGCAAATGTTCTGGAAGCTGATCAAGCAGCACGCGCTGCGCGGTGGGGTGCAGGTTCCGCTGTCACCGCACACGCTGCGACACGCTTTCGCCACCCACTTGCTCAACCACGGTGCCGACCTGCGCGCGGTGCAGTTGCTGCTGGGTCATGCCGACATCTCGACCACCACCATCTACACCCACGTGGCGCGCGAGCGGCTCAAGGCGCTGCACGCGGCGCATCACCCCCGCGGCTGAGCGTCCGTCAGATTCAGGACCGCAAGCGCTCGACGCCCAGCCCTTCGACATCGATGTCGGGCGATCGCCCGCAGATCGAATCCGCCAGCAACTTCGCCGAACCACAGGCCATCGCCCAGCCGGTGTCGCCGTGACCGATGTTGAGCCACACGCCGCGCACGCCGCTGACACCGATCAGCGGCAGCCCGTCGGGCAAGGCCGAACACGTGCCTGCCCAGTGCTGCGACTGGCTGGCACGCGCGCAGCCTGGAAACCAGTGATCGAGCACGCGGTACAGCGGCTCCACCACGCGATCGTTGGTGTCGGGTCGCCCGCCCAGGCGCGTCACCGCGGCCACGCGCACCCGCGATCCCGATCGCGTGATCGAGATTCGCTGACCGGCGTCGATGATGGCGGAAGTCGGCCCGATCGAACTGGCGCTCATGTCTTCGAGGCGAAGCGGCAGCGTCACCGAATGGCCGACCACACTGGCAAGCGGCAGCCTCTCACCGCAGCCGGCCAGCAGTCGCTTCGCGCCAAGCGCGCAGCACACGGCAACAGCATCGAAAGCGGGTTGCTCGTCGGGGTTTCGTGGCTCACTCGATGAGCCTGTCGCTGACGACCTGGGTGCCGACGAGCGCAGCGTCAGCACCGGGCGCTCGCCCGCATTGATGCCCGACACCTCGGTGTGAAAGACAAAGCGCACACCGACCCGTTCGGCATGCTGCCGCATGAGATGGGTGAATTCGCGGCAGTTGCCCGTGCCTTCGCCGCTCAGATGGATGGCCGCGTCGGGTGGATGTTCGGCGTTCAGTCCCGGCTCGATGCCGAGACATTCGTCAGCGGCAAGCCGGCGGTGCGCCACGCCCAGTTGCTCAAGAACCGCCACGGCCTTGAGCATGCCTTTGGTGTGTGCGGCGCTGCGACTGAGCACCAGCACACCGGCTGCGTTCTCGAATTCGAGGTTGAGCGAACGCCGCAACTCCTGTGCACGCTCGCGGCTGTAGGCGGCCAGCCGGTGGGCACGCAGCTGCAGCACCGGCAAGGCCGCGCGTCGATGTGCGTTGAACCACTTGGCAGCCCAGAGCCAGCGCGCGGGATTCGCGCCCAGACCCAGCGCCGGCAATCCGGGTGCTGCGGCGGCCAGCGCCGACCAGGCCAAGGCCCAGCCCGGTCCGTCCATGCCGGCCGGCGCGAAGCTGGCCTCTCCGGCAATCGTGCCGCCGCGGTCGAACACGGTGACGTCGTGGCCTGCAGCGGCCAGTTCATAGGCCGAAGTGACACCGATGACGCCGGCGCCGATCACGGCGATTTTCAGATTCGATGCGGCCAGGATCATGTCGGGGCTGGTATCATCCGGGGGTTTTTCCGGGGCGGGTTCATCGACCCCACCGCGAACAAACACATCCGCAAATCCGGCTATCGAAAGGTGTTGCATGGGCTCTGGTTCAGACCAAGGCGCATGTCAATTTCAGCTGGATTTTAGAACCAACCTTTGGAGATCATCATGTCAGTAAGCATGCGCGAAATGCTGGAAGCCGGCGTCCACTTCGGACACCAGACCCGCTTCTGGAATCCCAAGATGGCCCCGTACATCTACGGCCATCGCAACAAGATCCACATCATCAACCTTGAAAAGACCCAGCCTCTTTTCAACGATGCGCTGAAGTTCATTCGGCAACTCGCCGCCAAGCGCGGCACCATCTTGATGGTGGGCACGAAGCGCCAGGCGCGCGATGTGGTGGCGCTCGAGGCCGCACGTGCCGGCATGCCGTTTGTCGATCAGCGCTGGTTGGGCGGCATGCTGACCAACTTCAAGACGGTCAAGGGCTCGCTCAAGCGCCTGAAGGACATGCAGGCTCAGGTCGAGGCAGGCACCGAAATCCGCATCAAGAAAGAAGCACTGATGTTTCAGCGCGAGCTGGCCAAGCTCGAGAAGGACATCGGCGGCATCCAGAACATGAGCGCGCTGCCTGACGCGTTGTTCGTGATCGACGTGGGTTACCACAAGATCGCGATTGCCGAAGCCAACAAGCTCGGCATTCCGGTGGTGGGCGTGGTCGATTCGAACCACTCGCCGCTGGGCATCGACTACGTCATTCCTGGCAACGATGACTCTGCCAAGGCCGTGGCTCTGTATGCCAAGGCAGTGGCAGATGCCGTGGTTCAGGGCAAGGCCAACGCCACCAATGAAGTTGTTCAGGCGGCAGCCGGCAGCGACGAGTTCGTGGAAGTCGAAGAAGCCAACTGATCCCGAAGATCCCTCGCATGGGTGGGATCGCAAGGGGCTGTTTCAGCCCCTTTTTTCAATGTGTACCGATGAGCCATCCCGTGCCGCACGGTTGATGACCCAGATCCAAGGAGAACAGCAAATGCCCGCAATCACAGCAAGCATGGTCGCCGAACTGCGCGCCAAGACGGATGCGCCCATGATGGAGTGCAAGAAGGCCCTGACCGAAGCCGAAGGCGACATGGAGCGTGCCGAAGAACTGCTGCGAGTCAAGCTCGGCAGCAAGGCCGGCAAGGCCGCATCCCGTGTCACCGCCGAGGGTGTCGTGTCGGCTTTTGTCGATGGCACCGTGGGCGCTTTGGTCGAAGTCAATTGCGAGACCGATTTCGTGTCGAAGAACGATTCGTTCCTTGCCTTCACCAAGGCCTGCGCCGAACTGGTGGCCAAGCGCAACCCGGCCGATGTGGCGGCGTTGTCGGCGCTGGCCTACGAGCAGGACGGCTTCGGCCCGACGCTCGAAGACGTTCGCAAGGGGCTGATCGGCAAGATCGGCGAGAACATGGCCATTCGCCGCTTCAAGCGCTATGCCGACGGCGGCAAGCTCGCTTACTACCTCCACGGCACACGCATCGGCGTGGTGGTTGAGTTTGACGGCGACGACACCGCCGCCAAGGACGTGGCGATGCACGTGGCGGCCATGAAGCCGGTCTCGCTCGCCGCATCCGATGTGCCCACCGCACTGATCGACAAGGAGCGCTCGATCGCATCCCAGAAAGCCGAGGAAGACGCCGAGAAGGCTCGCGCCGAAGGCAAGGCTCCCCAGTCGGCTGAAATCGTCACCAAGCGCGTCGAGGGATCGGTGCAGAAGTACCTGAAGGAAGTCAGCTTGCTGAACCAGACCTTCGTGAAGAACGACAAGCAGACCGTGGAAGTCATGCTCAAGGCTGCCAACACGCAGGTCAAGGGCTTTGTTCTCTACGTCGTCGGCGAGGGCATCGAGAAGAAGGTGGATGACTTCGCCGCAGAGGTGGCCGCTCAGGTGGCTGCCGCGAAGGGGGCCTGAGGCCCGCGCGCCGCCCGTCGCAGCCTCAAGGGCTGTACGGGCAGCGTTTAGACTCCTTTGATCGTCCACGCACGGGAAACGATTTCATGCCAGCTTACAAGCGAATTCTGCTCAAGCTGTCCGGCGAAGCCCTCATGGGCGATGACGCCTACGGCATCAACCGAGCCACCATCGTGCGCATGGTGCGCGAGGTGCAGGAAGTCACGCTGCTGGGTTGTGAGGTGGCCGTGGTCATCGGCGGCGGGAACATCTTTCGTGGCGTGGCGGGTGGCTCGGTCGGCATGGATCGCGCCACCGCCGACTACATGGGCATGCTGGCCACCGTGATGAACGCGCTGGCACTGGCCGACACGATGCGCCAGGAAGGCATGACCGCTCGCGTGATGTCTGCCATCGCCATCGAGCAGGTCGTCGAGCCCTACGTGAGGCCCAAGGCGCTGCAGTACCTCGAAGAAGGCAAGGTGGTCATCTTCGCTGCGGGCACCGGCAATCCCTTTTTCACGACCGACACGGCCGCAGCGCTGCGCGGCGCCGAAATCGGCGCGCAGATCGTCTTGAAAGCGACCAAGGTCGACGGCGTCTACAGTGCCGACCCCAAGAAGGATCCGGCTGCCACTCGCTATGCGCAGATCAGCTTCGACGAGGCGATCAACAAGAATCTTCAGGTGCTCGACGCCACCGCTTTTGCCCTGTGCCGCGACCAGAAGCTGCCCATCAAGGTGTTCAGCATCTTCAAGCCGGGGGCTCTCAAGCGCGTGGTGCTTGGCGAGGACGAGGGCACCCTCGTCCATGTGTGAAACCGTTGTCCGCAGGAAAGCGCGATGAGCATTGCCGACATCAAGAAAACCGCCGAGCAAAAGATGGCTCGCTCGGTGGAGTCCTTCAAGAACGAAATCCACAAGATCCGCACGGGGCGCGCCCATCCGGGCATTCTTGATCAGGTTCAGGTGGACTACTACGGCTCGAGCGTGCCCATCACGCAGGTGGCCAACGTGACGCTGCTCGATGCCCGCACGATCAGCGTGCAGCCCTGGGAAAAGGGCATGGGCGCGAAGATCGAGAAGGCCATTCGCGAGAGCGATCTCGGACTGAATCCATCCACTCAGGGCGACCTGATTCGCGTGCCCATGCCCGCGCTCACCGAAGAGCGCCGCCGCGACCTGACCAAGGTGGTGCGCAACGCCGGCGAAGACGCGCGAATCGCGGTTCGCAACCTGCGTCGCGACGCCAACGATCACGCCAAGCGTCTGCTCAAGGACAAGGAAATATCCGAAGACGACGAACGGCGTTCGCTCGATGAGATGCAAAAGCTCACCGACCGCACCATCGCCGAAATCGACCGTCTGGTGTCAGCCAAAGAAGCCGAAGTGCTGGCGGTATGACCGTGCCTTGCGCCCTGCTGGTTGCTGTGGTGTCTAGGATGATGGTTCGGTGAGCGCATTGCCCGTCACGTCGAGTGTTCCCCGGCACGTCGCCATCGTGATGGACGGCAACGGGCGCTGGGCCAGGCGTCACTTCAAGCCGCGTTTTCTGGGCCACAAGCAAGGCGTCGACACGCTGGTCAAGACGGTGCTGGCATGCGCCGATCGCGGGGTGGATTTCCTCACCGTGTTCGCGTTTTCGTCAGAAAACTGGAAACGGCCCAGCGACGAAGTGTCCGGGCTGATGTCGCTGGTGCTGCTGGCGGTTCCAAAGTACCTCGGGGTGATGTCGAAAAACGGCGTGCGCGTTCGCATCGTCGGCGATCGTGAAAGCCTGCCCGCTCATGTTCGTGAAGCCTGGGACCATGCCGAGTCCAGCACCCAGAGCAACACGCGAATCACCTTGTCCGTGGCTTTCAATTACGGCGGTCGCTGGGATGTGGTTCAGGCTTGCCAGCGCGCGATGCGCGACGGTGTTCCCCCGGATCAACTCGATGAAGCACGCTTGAGCGGCTACATGGCGCTCAGCCATGCGCCCGATCCGGACCTGCTCATCCGCACGGGGGGCGAGGTGCGCATCAGCAATTTCCTGCTGTGGCAGACGGCCTACTCCGAGCTGTGCTTTTCTGATTGCCTTTGGCCCGACTTCGGTGAGAAGGAACTTGATGCGGCTTTTTCTGAATTCGCTCGACGCGACAGGCGCTTCGGAGCCATAGAGCAAGCTCAGAGCCTTGAAGTCGATCTGGTGCGCTGACGATGCTCAAGCAACGCGTCATCACAGCAGTGCTGCTGTTGCTGGTCCTGCTGCCCGCGCTGTTCGCGTCGATGACCTGGCCTTTTACGGCCCTCACCTTGCTCTTCGTCGCTGCGGGCGCATGGGAGTGGGTCAGGCTCAACGGCGGCGGCGGGGTGTTGGCGGTGGCGTCGGCGTTGCTGCTCGCGCTGGCCTGCGGCGCTGCCTGGGCGTCCGGTTGGGTCGACTCCGCACCCGGAGGGCTTTGGCTGGGGGCGACGGGTCTGTGGGTGCTCGGAGGCGCCTTGGCGCTCAAGGCCGGGCCGGCGGGCTGGGGCCTTGTTCACCCGATGCTTCGATGTGCGGTGGGTTTGGTCGTGCTTTGGCTGGCGTGGCTGGCGATGTGCGCTGCCCGTGCACGTGGTCTCAATTTCATCGTGTCCGTGTTCAGCCTCGTCTGGATTTCGGACATTGCCGCTTACTTCGGCGGACGAGCTTGGGGTCGCCGCAAACTGGCGCCTTCGATCAGTCCGGGCAAAAGCTGGGAAGGCGTGTGGAGCGGCATGGTGGTTGTATTGCTGGTGGGTGGGCTGTGGGTCCTTGCCGACCGTCACTGGAAGGTCGATTCGCCGAGCCTTTACTCTGTGATTTTTTCCGGTTTGGGGGTGCTTGGAATGATGCTGATGACCGCGTTCCTGACGGCGATGGGTGTCGTGGGTGACCTGACCGAGTCACTGGTCAAGAGAAACGCCGGGGCCAAAGACAGCAGCGGCTTGCTGCCCGGCCATGGCGGCGTGCTCGACCGCGTGGATGCCCTGCTGCCGGTGTTTCCGATAGCTGTTGCGCTGGGGGCACTGACATGAGCGCCCTGAACCGCCCCATGCGTGTGTGCATCCTCGGCTCGACCGGGTCCATCGGCACCAGCACGCTGGATGTGCTGTCGCGGCATCCCGATCGCTTCGAGGTGTTCGCACTGACAGCGCATCACCGCGTGGATGAACTGCTGGCCCAGTGCCTGGCCTGGAAGCCAAGGTTCGCGGTGCTGCCCGAACCCGCACAGGCACAGACGCTGCAGTCCAGGTTGCGTGAGGCCGGTAGCGCGACTGCGGTGCTGGTGGGCGCCGAGGCTCTGTGCGAAATGGCGTCGCATCCAGAGGTCGATGCGGTGATGGCAGCCATCGTCGGCGCCGCTGGTTTGCCGCCGTGTCTGGCGGCCGCGCGCGCCGGCAAGCGTTTGATGCTGGCCAACAAGGAAGCGCTTGTGGTGGGCGGCGCCCTGTTCATGTCGGCCGTGCGCGAAGGCGGCGCGTTGCTGCTGCCCATCGACAGCGAGCATTCGGCGATCTTTCAGTGCCTGCCCGAAGACCGCAGCGCGTGGGCTCGGCGCATCGACCACATCATCCTCACCGCATCGGGGGGGCCGTTTCGTACACGCGATGTCAGCACGCTGGCCAGCGTCACTCCCGATCAGGCCTGCGCCCATCCCAACTGGGTGATGGGTCGCAAGATTTCGGTTGACTCGGCGACCATGATGAACAAAGCCCTCGAGGTGATCGAGGCGCGCTGGCTGTTCGACCTCACGCCTGAGCAGATCAAGGTGGTGATTCATCCGCAAAGCATCGTGCATTCGATGGTGGTGTGTCGCGACAACTCGGTGCTCGCGCAGTTGGGAACGCCCGACATGCGCGTGCCGATCGCCTTCGGCCTGTCCTTTCCGGAGCGCATGGTTTCGGGCGCTGGGTTGCTGGATTTCCCCGCGCTCGCAGGCTTGAGCTTCGAAGTTGCCGACATGCGCCGCTATCCAGGGCTGCAACTGGCCTGGGAGACGCTGCGCGCGCCTGAGGGCAGCACGGCGGTTCTCAACGCCGCCAACGAGGTGGCCGTGGCCGCATTTCTCGAAGGTGCGATCGGTTTTGACCGCATCCACGAGGTCAACGCGCGCAGCCTTGAGACGGTTCGACCCGAGCCCGGAGAGTGCGACTCGATCGAGGGGCTTCTGGAGCTTGACGCCCGAGCCCGGCGTGATGCATCGCGTCATGCGCAAAGCGTCGCAAGATGATCACCACCTTGCTCGCCTTCGTGCTGACGCTCGGCGTGCTGATCGTCGTGCACGAGTACGGTCACTACCGCGTGGCTGTGGCTTGCGGCGTGAAGGTGCTGCGTTTTTCAGTGGGCTTCGGCAAGGTGGTGTGGCGCCGGCAGGCCACGCCCGACAGCACTGAATTCGTGCTGTCAGCCTTGCCACTGGGTGGGTATGTGCGCATGCTCGACGAGCGTGAGGCGCCCGTACCGCCCGAGCAGCGGCACATGGCCTTCAATGTTCAGTCGCTCTGGAAGCGATCCTTGATCGTGGCGGCCGGTCCGGTGGCCAATCTGTTTCTGGCTGTTTTGCTCTATGCCTGCGCTCACTGGATCGGCATGGATGAGCCCAAGGCTGTTCTCAGCGCGCCGTTGGCAGCCAGCGTGGCCGAGCGATCCGGTCTTCGCTCGGGCGACTGGGTGCGCGAGGTGTCTGCCGATGGCGAGAACTGGAGTGACATCCGCTCGATGACCGACCTCAGTTGGCATGTGACGCAGGCGGTCATTCACTCCGAGAGCCTGCACTTCAGGGTCAGTGATGGCCTCGGTCAGCACCCACGCGATGTGCTGCTGGATCTGCAGGGCATCGATGGTCACGAAGTGGATTCGGGCTTGATGCGCCGGGTCGGCTTTGGGGGGCCGTATTCCGAACCGGTGATGGGCACCATCAAGCCGGGTGGCGCAGCGGCGGCGGCCGGCTTGATGGCCGGAGACCGTGTGCGGGCCGTCGATGGAGCCGCAGTGGCTGATGCGTTTTCTCTGCGTGAAACCATACGCGCCAGTGCATCGGCCGGCGAGATTCAGGCGCAGCACTGGGACATCGAGCGCGCCGGTCAGCCACTGGAATTGACGGTCGTGCCCTTGGCCGTGGATGACGCAGGCAAGCGCATCGGACGCGTCGACGCATTCATTGGCGCGCCGCCCGAGATGGTGCTGGTTCGCTATGACTTCATCGACGGCTTGGTGAGCGCCACAACCCGGACCTGGGACATGTCTGCGCTGACTTTGAAGATGTTCGGCAAGATGGTGACCGGCGAGGCTTCGCTGAAAAACCTCACCGGGCCGATCACGATTGCCGATTACGCGGGCCAGTCGGTTCGCATCGGACTGGCCTATTACCTCGGCTTTCTGGCTATCGTCAGCATCAGTCTTGGCGTGCTGAATCTGCTGCCTTTGCCCATGCTCGACGGCGGGCACCTCATGTACCATCTTTTCGAAGCGATGACGGGACGACCAGTTCCGGAGTTGTGGCTGGAACGCCTGCAGCGCGGGGGTGCGGTCATCATGCTTGGCCTGATGTCCATTGCTCTCTTCAACGACGTGGCCCGACTTGCGGGCCAGCACTGATCTTCTTATGCGACCCATCATCTCTATGTCTCTTCGCCTGATATTGCTGCGTCTGGCGTTCATGTCGATCGTGCTTTCAGCCCTGTTTCAGGTTGCTCCGGCCTGGGCGGTCCAACCCTTCAAATTGACAGACATTCGTGTCGAAGGTCTGCAGCGCGCTGACCCCGGAACTGTGTTCGCCGCGCTACCGTTTCGCATTGGCGACACCTATTCGGATGAAAAGGGAGTGGCAGCGCTGCGAGCCCTGTTCGCCACCGGCCTGTTCAAGGATGTGCGTATCGAGATCGAGGGTTCGGTGGCTGTGGTCATCGTCGACGAGCGTTCGGTGATCAGTTCGGTGGATTTCGTCGGCGCCAAGGAGTTCGAAAAAGACGCCTTGGGCAAGGCCTTGAAGGAGTTCGGCATCAGCGAGGGGCAACCCTTCGACAAGTCGCTGGCCGACCGTGCCGAGCAGGAGCTCAAGCGTCAGTACCTCACTCGCAGTTTGTACGGCGTGGAAATCGTGACCACGGTGACGCCTCAGGAACGCAACCGCGTCAACCTGACCTTCACGATCACCGAGGGCGACCTCGCTCGCATTCGTGAAGTGCATATCGCGGGCAACAGCGCTTTCAGTGAAAGCACCCTGAAGGGCTTGCTGGAGCTCGACGAATCGAACTGGCTGAGCTGGTACACCAAGTCCGACCGCTACTCTCGTTCCAAGCTCAATGCCGATCTGGAGACCCTGCGCGCCTACTACCTCAACCGTGGTTACCTCGAGTTCAAAGTCGAGTCGACGCAGGTGGCCATCACCCCCGACAAGGAAGGCATCTCGATCACCATCAACGTGAAGGAAGGTCTGTCGTACATCGTCACCGGCGTGGCGCTTGAGGGCGACTACCTGTCAAGGGATGACGAGTTCAAGTCGCTGGTCAAGATCAAGCCCGGCGAGCCCTACAAGGCCGAGGAGGTCGCATCCACCACCAAGGCCTTCGTCGACAAGTTCGGCACCTTCGGTTATGCCTTCGCTCGTGTCGATGCGCGCCCTGAAATCGACCGCGTCAATGGCCGCGTGGCGTTGACTTTGGTGGCCGAGCCTCAGCGGCGGGTTTATGTGCGGCGCATCAACGTGGCGGGCAACAGCCGCAGTCGAGATGAAGTCGTTCGACGCGAATTCCGCCAGTTCGAGTCGTCCTGGTACGACGGTCGCAAGATCAAGGTGTCGCGCGACCGGGTCGACCGTCTGGGCTATTTCACCGATGTGAACATCGAAACCGCCGAGGTGCCTGGCACGGCAGACCAGGTGGACCTGACCATGACGGTCAAGGAAAAGCCCACCGGCAACATCATGCTGGGTGCCGGCTTCTCGAGTGCAGACAAGATCGCGCTGACCGCATCGGTCAAGCAGGACAACGTGTTCGGCTCTGGCAACTACATCGGCCTGGAGATCAACACCAGCAAGTCCACCTTCACCATCGCGGCCACCGTCGGCGAGCCGTATTACACGGTGGACGGCATCTCGCGGTCATGGGATGTCTACTACCGCGAGAACAAGCCGCTCAACAGCCAGGGCGAGTCGTACAAACTGGTCACGCCAGGCGGCTCGGTGCGTTTCGGCATTCCGTTCAGCGACATCGACACGGTTTTCTTCGGTATCGGCTACGAGCAAACCACCATCGAAGGCCGCTACAACCTTCCAGACAGCTACTTCCGGTACATCCAGAACTACGGCCGAACCACCAACTCATTTCCTCTGACGGTGGGCTGGGCTCGTGATCAGCGCGACAGCGCGATGGTGCCGACCGAAGGGCGCTTCATGCGTGCCAACTTCGATCTGGGTTATCTGGGCGAGCAAAAGTACGTGAAGACCAATCTGCAGTTCCAGCAGTACGTCACGCCCATACGTGGTTTCACCCTGGGGTTCAACGCCGAGTTTGGTTACGGGCATGGTCTTGAAGGCCAGGAATATCCGGTCTTCAAGAACTTCTTCGGTGGCGGTCTGGGCACGGTGCGTGGCTTTGACACGGGCTCGCTGGGCCAGGTCGACAACGTGGGCGCCTTCATCGGTGGCACCCGCAAGCTGAACATCAACAACGAGTTGTATCTGCCCTTGCCGGGTTCGGGCAACGACCGAACCTTGCGTCCGTTCATCTTCTTTGACGTCGGCAATGTGTGGGCTGCTGATGACTCGATCACCTATGACAGCCTGCGTGCTTCGGTCGGCTTTGGTATCAGTTGGGTGTCGCCTGTGGGGCCCTTGAAGTTCAGCTATGCAGCGCCGGTCAAGAAGATCGATACAGATAGAATCCAGCGTTTTCAATTCCAGATCGGGACCGCGTTTTGATGAACAGGTTTTTCGTGAATGCTCTGGCGGCCTCGTTTCTCACCAGCGTGGCTTTCAGCGCGCAGGCTGAAGAAATCAAGAT
>Ga0136644_10002429_pt1 | contig 14298 bp, 12 predicted proteins | sample C_130820_EF_Meta_FD_94780 | JGI IMG/M metagenome (GOLD analysis project Ga0136644, IMG submission 94780) | Freshwater microbial communities from Lake Croche, Canada to study carbon cycling - C_130820_EF_MetaG (v2) (version 2) | ecosystem: Environmental > Aquatic > Freshwater > Lake | place... | reverse complement strand
GTGGCCTGGCCAGGCGCGACGACGCGGCTGGCTGATGCCAGCAAGGAGGAGCAACACCGCCAGGGCATCCCAGGGCGGTGCTTGTCGGGCACGTAGCGACCTCACCCACCAGGTGAATAGATGTAGGGGGTCATCGCCGTGTTTATGCATAAGATTTTTGAGTGCCATGAAGCGGTCAACTGCGGTTTCTAGGTTTAGTTCTTGAACAAGTCCAGAATGCGTTTTTTCTCGTCGGCAGCAGGCAGCGCCTGCGTTTCGGCTCCGGTTACCGCTGGGGTAAGCCCCAAACTGGATACACCTGACCCGGGCGTGAACTCCTCGTAGTACCACTCCCCCGCGACATGCACCAAGCCCTCGGGCGGGTCTATCGGAACCACGGGCACGTCTTTTAGAGCCGTTTCCATAAAGTTGATCCACACCGGCAGGCTTAGGCCACCGCCAGTTTCGCGGTCGCCCAGGCTGCGTGGTGTGTCGTAACCCATCCACACGGCTGCTGCCAAGCTGGGTTGGTAGCCGACGAACCAGGTGTCCACCGAATCGTTGGTGGTACCGGTTTTACCGGCTATGTCGTCGCGCTTGAGCCGGGTGTAGGCAGAGGCCGCCGTGCCCGAGCGCGCCACCTCTTGGAGCAAGCGGTTCATCATGAAGGCATTGCGTGCGTCGATGGCGCGCACCGACTCGCTTTCAGGCAGCGCCGGGCTTTGCGATAGCACCTTGCCTCGCTGGTCAGTGATGCGCGTGACTAGCCAGGGGTTGGTGCGGTAGCCGCCATTGGCGAACACCGAATAGGCGCTCACCATCTGTAGGGGTGTAACCGATCCTGCACCCAGCGCCATGGTGAGGTAGGCGGGGTGTTTGTCTGCCTCAAAGCCAAAGCGGCTGACCCAGTCTTGCGCGCTTTGTGCCCCCACGGCTTGCAGTATGCGGATGGAGACCATATTTTTTGATTTGGCCAAGGCGGTATGCAAGGGCATACGCCCTTCAAATTTACCGTCGTAATTCTTCGGCTCCCATGGCTGTCCGCCCGTCACGCCAGCGTCGAAAAATAGCGGTGCATCATCGACCACGGTGGAAGGCGTAAAACCCTTCTCCAGCGCCGCCGAGTAAATAAAGGGCTTGAAACTGGATCCCGGCTGACGCCAAGCCTGCGTGACGTGGTTGAACTTGCTCTTTTCAAAATCAAAGCCGCCTACCAGTGCGCGTATCGCGCCGCTGCGCGGATCCACCGCCACAAAAGCGCCCTCTACTTCGGGCAATTGCGTGATCTCCCAGGCCCCTTTTGGGTTTTTAGCGATGCGAATCACAGCCCCACGCCGGATGCGGATGTTGGGGGGAGCCTTTTCAGACAGGCCAGACTGCGCAGGCCGCAACCCTTCGCCAGTGATCTCAATGCGTTCGCCGCTTTGCCGTTCCGCCCATACCCGTTTGGTGCTGGCCTCTAACACCACGGCTGCTATCACGTCTCCGTTGTCAGGATGGTCTGCCAGCACGTCGTCGATGGCCTCTTCCTGCTCCCGTTCGCCGATGGGCAGTTCGATGAACTTCTCGGGCCCACGGTAAATCTGTCGCCGCTCGTAGTCCATCATGCCTTTGCGCAAAGCGCGGTAGGCGCTGGTTTGCTGGTGCGAGTCCACCGTGGTGTACACATTCAGGCCGCGCGTGTAGGTCTCGCTACCGTATTGCGCAAAAACCAGTTGGCGCACCATCTCGGCGATAAATTCCGCGTGAACCTGCGTCTCCTCGCTGTAGCTGCGCAACTTGAGCGTTTCCTCTTTCGCCTTGCTAGCCTGCTGGGGCGTGATGAAGTGGTTGTCCAGCATGCGATCGATTACGTACAACTGGCGCGCCCGCGCCCGCTTGGGGTTGCTAATGGGGTTATTGGTCGTGGGCGCTTTGGGTAGGCCAGCGAGCATGGCCGCTTCAGCGACGCTAATGTCTTTTAAGGGCTTGCCAAAATAGGTTTCGCAGGCAGCGGCAAAGCCGTGCGCCCGGTTACCCAGAAAAATCTGGTTCATGTAGATTTCTAAAATCTGATCCTTGCTTAGCAGGTGTTCCAGTTTGAAGGTGAGTAGCAATTCATAAATCTTGCGCAAATAACTTTTTTCGGCCGACAGATAGACATTGCGCGCGACCTGCATGGTGATGGTGGAGGCGCCTTGGCTTCGGGGGCGCCCGACGTTGGCCCATATGGCGCGGATGACACTGATGTAGTTGACGCCGCCATGCTGGTAAAAATGCGAATCTTCAGCCGCTAACACGGCATCCTTCATCAATTGAGGCATTTCCGCGATGGGCGTCAGGTTGCGTCGCTCATCGCCGAACTCGCCTATCAGGGCCCCGTCCGCAGAAAAAATGCGCAGCGGAAGCTTAGGCCGGTAGTCCGACAGATCCGAAATGTCAGGCAGGTTGGGATAGGCCACGGCCAATGTCAGCGCAACCGCCAAGGCAAGACCAACGCACAGTGCCGCCACCACCGCGAGTGGCCACATGCTCCAGCGTAAGGCCCCGTGCCAGCGTGTCGCTCGCCTCACCTCGCTGCGCGGGGTTACTGTACTCGTGGCGGTATCGGTGGACGGCTGTGACATGAGGCTCCATTTTGGCTGGCTCACGCATTATAAAAACGCGGCGAAACCCACTCTTCTCTGTGGATCACCGCGTCGGTAGAACTGCACACTGTGGCCAATGCCGTGATGGTCGCCACGCTTTTTGGCGGCGCGTTACTGATAATATGCGGGGAGATTTCCGGCTTAGCAGTCGGCTTTGGGCGTTGATCGGGGGCAATCTTGTTTTCAAGCGGCTTATTTTTCAGTCGAAACCGTGCACCAGTGGTAGGGCTGGATATCAGTTCTTCCAGCATCAAGCTGGTGGAACTGGCACAAAAAAAATCAGGGGAATGGGTGCTGGTTTGCTGCGCCATGGAGACTTTGGATCGTGGCTGGGTCGCCGACGGCAATGTAGAAAAGTTTGAAGAAGTGGCCGAAGCCGTGCGGCGGGTCGTGAAAAAGAGCAGCACGCGGGCACGCGAGGCGGTGTTGGCTTTGCCCCCTTCTGCGGTTATCACAAAAAAAATAACTTTGCCGGATGGGCTGACGGAATCCGAACTAGAGGTTCAGGTAGAGTCAGAAGCAAGCCAGTACATTCCTTTCTCTCTGGATGAAGTCAGCTTAGACTTTTGCGTAATTGGCCCCAGCGCATTGGTGCCTGGTGAGTTGGACTTATTGATTGCCGCTGCGCGCAAAGAGAAAGTGCAAGACCGTCAAGGCTTGGCTGAGGCTGCCGATCTCAAACCGGTGATCGTGGATGTGGAATCTTACGCCTCACGTATCGCGATCAGACGCTTGCTCCAACAATCGCCCAACCAAGAGCCAGACGCGGTGGTGGCATTATTTGAGATTGGCGCGTTCACCACCAGCATGCAGGTGATGTCAGGTGACGAGGTACTATATGACCGTGAGCAGGCTTTTGGTGGAGCGCAACTGACGCAAATTATTGTTCGCCAGTATGGTTTTTCCGCAGAAGAGGCGGAAAGTAAAAAAAGATTGGGTGAATTGCCTGAGGATTATCAAGCCAGCCTGCTGCAACCGTTTGTGGATGGTATGGCACAGGAAATCGCCCGCGCCTTACAATTTTTCTTTGCCAGTACCGCACACAACAAGGTGGATTACGTGTTGCTAGCCGGTGGCTCAGCGGCGCTGGCGGGCTTATCCGAATCGGTGGTGCAACAAACCGGATTTCAGTGCAGAGCGGTGAATCCGTTTGAAGGGATGGAAATAGGCTCGCATGTTAGAACACAGAAAATGTTACGTGAGGCATCGTCTTATCTGACGGCTTGTGGCCTAGCGATGCGAAGGTTCATATCGTGATTTTAATCAATTTACTGCCACATCGCGAGGAAGCGAGAAAACGCAAGCGTGAAGCGTTCTACGCTTCGCTGGGTCTATCTGCGGTGCTAGGGGTTGTGGTTGCGGGTGCATTTTTTTTGAGCTATCAGTCGTCTATTGGACTTCAACAATCCATGAATAGCTTATTAAAAGCTGAGTCAGTTCGTCTAGATAGCCAGATTAAAGATGTAGCCAACTTACAAACGGAAATAACTGCGCTGCGTGCGCGTCAGCAAGCGGTAGAGGATTTGCAGTCAGATAGAAATCTACCGGCCAATTTACTATCTGAGTTAGCTAAGCAACTGCCGGATGGAACCTATTTAACAGGATTAAAACAAGAAGCGCAGGGTGTGTCTATGACCGGCATTGCCCAGTCTAACGAACGAGTTTCTGAGTTATTGCGAAATATCAGCACTAGCGAGTGGTTGAGCAATCCTGAGTTAGTAGAAATCGCAGCCACATCCACCGCGGTAAGTAACAAGGAGACAAAAAAAGTTTTTGGGTTTACTTTACGCGTACAACTTAAGAAAAAAATCGTCACCAATCAAAATCTACCAGCAGCAGCGAAATTATCGTCAAAGGATGTTAAAGGAACCGCGGTACGGTGAATTGCAACAGTTATCATGGCAAAAACATCTAAGCTTAAGATAAAATTGAATTGGTCAGATTGGCAGTCGCGAATTGCTGCGCAATTTAAGAATCTCAACCCACGTGACCCTTCATCTTGGCCGAGCCTGCCCCGCTATTTGTGTATGGCAGGTATGATGGTTGCTGTGATAGCTGTACTTTGGTTTGTTTGGCTCGATTCAGTAAACAGTCAACTGACACAAGAGCAGGAAGGTGAGATTAGATTAAAAGAAGAATTCGTTAAAAAATTAGGTCAAGCTATCAATATCGATGTACTCAAAAAGCAGCGTGAGCAGGTTCAGCAATATGTGATTCAACTGGAGCGTCAGCTGCCGAGCAAGGCAGAAATGGACGCGCTTTTGTCCGATATCAATCAAGCCGGCTTGGCCCGAAACTTGCAATTCGAATTGTTCCGCCCAGGGCAAATCAATGTCAAGGAATACTACGCAGAGTTGCCTATCAATTTACGCGTGGCTGGACGTTATCATGATATAGGCGCTTTTACATCTGATATCGCTAATCTTTCCCGCATTGTAACTCTTAGTAATTTGTCTATAGCGCCAAAAGCTGATGGAACGTTGGTAATGGATGCAACGGCCAAGACCTTTCGCTATTTGGATTTAGATGAAATACAAATGCAGAAAAAAGCTTCCGGGGGTAAAAAGTGAGTGTGATGCGTTGGTTGGTCGTGTTATCGGTGCAAGTCCTGCTCGCGGCCTGCGCAGAGAACGACGAGGATCAACTCAGGCGGTGGTTGACTGAGCAGCGCACTGGTATGCGTCCAGCAGTCCAAGCATTGCCGGAGCCTACCAAATTTGTACCGCAGCCTTATGCCCCGACCACTGCGCCCGATCCCTTCAGTATTCAAAAGCTGGTGATTGTGCTGCGGCGCGAGTCGATGCAAGCCAATACCAATACCCAGTTGGTTGCGCCTGAGCTCAGTCGGCGCAAACAACCACTGGAGACTTTTCCAATCGACTCTATGGCTATGGTCGGCAGTTTGATCAAACCAGATCAGACAGTGGGTTTGGTACGCGTAGGCAATTTGATTTATCAAGTTCGCGTTGGCAATTACCTCGCACAGAATTATGGCCGTGTGGTTAGTATTTCAGAGAGTGAAATCGTGCTGCGCGAAATTGTGCAGGACTCCGCGGGTGAATGGACAGAGCGCAAGACCTCACTGCAGCTTCTGGAAAGAGCAAAATGAAATTATACATAGTGCATACAATATCCTCGGTAGGGAAATATATTTTCCTTTGTTTATTTTTTTTAGGGTCTTTTTCTGCCACGGCCCAGATAAGAATTGAGGCGATCAGTACTTCAGTGCAGGCCGGAGTAGAATTTATCAAAGTGGATTTTGATCAGTCTCTGTCTGCATTACCAACTGGTTTTACTATACAGACACCTGCTCGAATAGCTCTTGATTTTCCTTCAGTAAGTAATGGAATGGGTAAGTCTATTGTCGATGCAGGACAAATGAATCTGAAGACTGTGCAAATTGTACAAGCGGGCGATAGAACACGATTGGTTTTGAATTTAAAACAACTCGTTAATTACAATACGCAATTGAAAGACAAATCGTTGATTATTTCTTTGGGTTCTGTGGGTATTCGCTCTGATAACGCAAAGACCGATACGGTTTTTTCGGAGGGGCACAACGCTGAGATGCTGGCCTTGAAGGATATCGATTTTCGCCGCACCAGTGACGGTGCAGGGCGGGTTGTGGTGGACTTGGCCAGCAACCAGGTTGGTGTGGATATCAGGCGTCAAGGGCAGACACTGGTAGTTGACTTTTTAAAGACATCGTTGCCCCAAGGGCTGCGGCGTCGCCTAGACGTGATCGACTTCGGCACACCCGTACAGACGATTACGACGGTGCAGACGGGTGACCGGGTTCGTATGGTGATAGAGCCTAAAGGCGTATGGGAACACAGCGCGTATCAAAATGATAATCAGTTTGTTTTAGATGTGCGGTTACAGACGCAAGACACCGAGAAAATCACTCAAGGCCAGGGGTTCACTGGTGAAAAGTTATCGCTTAATTTTCAAAGCATAGAAGTACGGTCTCTGCTGCAGGTCATTGCAGACTTCACTAACTTTAACGTGATTACCTCTGATACAGTGAGCGGCGTGGTGACACTACGGCTGAAGGATGTTCCTTGGGATCAGGCGTTGGACATTATTCTGCAGTCCAAAGGATTGGGTGTGAGAAAAAATGGGAATGTACTTTGGATTGCACCTAAAGACGAGATTGCGGCAAAAGAAAAGCAAGAACTGGAAGCCAAGGCAGTTGTCCAGAATTTAGAGCAGGTACGCACCCAGGCGTTTCAATTAAATTATACCAAGGCTGCTGAAGTTGCGGCGCAGTTGGTCGCCACGAGTGGCGGCGCTGCGGCACGGGTGCTTTCTACTCGGGGTGGGGTAGTGGCTGAACCGCGAACGAATCAGCTTTTTGTCACCGATATTCCCTCTAAGCTAGAACAAGTTCAGCAGCTGCTCGCGAAGCTTGATATTCCCGTGCGGCAGGTATTGATTGAGGCTCGGATCGTATACGCATCTGATTCCTTTGGTAAATCGTTGGGCGTCCGTTTAGGTGGCACGGATTTACGAGCGCAAAATGGGGGGGATGGTGGATATGCGGTATCGGGTAATACACGAGTAGCCATTGGATCTAATTACTCAAACGCTGTTGCCAGTTCCGGGCAAAGCGGGACAGTGGACACCACGTCTAATTTCGTCAATCTACCAGCTGTAGGTCAGGGCGCTTACTCTGCCGCCACGTTCGCGGTGTCGCTGTTCAGTGCAGCAGCGAACAGATTTCTTAATTTAGAGATCTCAGCTTTAGAGGCAGATGGTCGAGGTAAGATAATTTCCAGTCCTCGCTTGGTGACTGCAGATCAGGTTAAGGCCCGTATCGAGCAGGGTACGGAACTCCCCTATCAAATGGCGACGTCCAGTGGGGCCACATCAGTAGCGTTTCGTAAGGCCACGCTGAAATTGGAAGTGACCCCGCAGATCACTCCAGAGGGCGGCGTCATTTTAACCTTGGATATCAGCAATGACAGTCCAGATACCTATACCGCGTCTGGCTATACCATTGCAACCAAAGAAATACAAACCCAAGTCTTGGTGGAAAATGGTGGAACGCTTGTAATAGGCGGTATTTACCAACTGGATGAAACAGAGAGTGAAACCAAAGTACCTGTATTGGGTGACGTTCCTGTTGTGGGTAATCTTTTTAAAACTCGGCAGCGCTCAGTTAGCAAAAAAGAACTGCTGATTTTTGTAACGCCCAAAGTGGTATCCGATCGCGGCACTACGCGTTAATTAGAGACTCTTGTTTTTTGAATTGAACTAAAGTATGAAGCTAATTTATTCTTTTATTTTGTTCGGCGTTCTGGCTATTCTCGCCGCGTGCGGTGGCGGTGGCGGGAGTGCTGGTACCACCAGTTCAAGTTCGTCCACGACGACAACGACAACAACAACAGTAACTAGCTCGAGCCCGTCAATCAGCGTGGTGATTCAGAACTCATCGGGCACCACCTTATCGACCAATTCTATCGACTCAGCCGACACATATTACCTCGTTGCCACTGTCAAGAACGCCAGTGGTACGGTGGTGGCGAATAAATTGGTTACGTTTAGTACCTCGTCTTCTTTAGCGACTTTTGTGCCGAGCGGTGGCACCGCTTTAACGGACTCATCAGGGGTAGCTAAAGTCAAAATCTCGCCAGCCAGTACCTCGTCGGCTGGAGCCGGCACCGTGGTTGCTGCAGCTACTGTGGATACCGTATCTGTTTCTGCTAGTTTGGATTTTCTGGTGGTTGCGGGTACAGTTACGACCTCTAACTCGACGCCATCTATCGGCGTAGTGATTCAAAATTCGTTGGGTACCATTGTATCCACTAATACGATTAACGCAGCCGATACATACTATCTAGTGGCCACAGTTGCATATGCTAATGGAACGGGAGTGGCGAATAAACTAGTGACATTTAGCACGTCGTCGTCCTTGGTAACTTTAGTCCCTAGCAGCGGTACTGTGTTAACCAATTCATTAGGCGTGGCCAAAGTCAAAATTGCACCCTCCAGCGTTTCGGCGATCGGTGCAGGTACCATGGCTGTGGCAGCCACAGTGATTTCCACGGCGTTATCCACTAGCTTGGATTTTCAGGTGCTTGCAGGCAACGTCACGCTCTCTAATTTGACGGTGTCTTCAGCCGCTATAAGCGCATTTCAATCCGCTGCGATTAGCGTGCAGGCATTTGTCGATGGTGTGGCTGCCGCAGCAAATGCCCTCAGTGTGAATTTCTCGGCTAGTTGTGGTACGGTCAGTCCAGCCATTGCGGCGGCGAATTCCAGCGGAATTGCTGTGACTTCGTACTATGCCACGGCAACTTGCTCTGGGGATGTCACTATCAGCGCCTCTGCCTCAAGTGCTAATTCTGCGGCGGCAACAGGAGTGATCAACGTCACGACGGCGAAGCCAGCGAATATTTCTTTTATATCCGCAACGCCGGCGCTTATAGTCGTTTCTAGCAACCCACTGGGTGTCAAGCAATCAACCGTTAAATTTCAGGTTCTCGATGCTTCTGGCGGCGCTATGGCTGGGCAAAGTGTGAATCTGAGCTTGGCTGCGGCGGCCATATCTGCCGGGGTAACGTTTCAAACCACAGGCACGGCTACGCAATCGGCGACCAGTGACTCGAGTGGCTATGTCACGGCCATTGTCCAGTCCGGTTTCCTGCCCACACCTGTCACCGTGATAGCCGTTTTAGCCAGTAACTCGGCTGTTAGCGCTGCTTCTGCGGGGCTTGCAGTTACTTCTGGGCGTCCAACACAGAACGCAGCGTCTCTTAGTGCGACGAAACTAAGTATTGAGGCGTTCAATACCGATGGAGTAATCACTGCCATCACTTTCAGAGTGGCAGACCGTCAAGGTAATCCAGTACCCGTTAATACTCCGGTGACTTTTGTTGCAGAAGGCGGCTTAGTTACTGGCTCGTGTTTGTTAGATACCAGTTCTCAGTGTACCGTGACTTTGACGAGTCAAGGGACACGACCTGCAGACGGGCGCGTGACTGTATTGGCGTATTTAGATGGCGAAGAAAGTTTCGATGACGCTAACGGTAACAATACATATGACATCGGAGAAACTTTTTACGATATGGGGGAGGTTTATAGGGACGATAACGAAAATGGGTCTTATGACGATTCAACTGCTAAAGTTTATAATTCTGATGGAACGTATTATAAAACAAACGAGGAGCTATATCCAGGTGGTTCCACGGGTAGCAGCAGTTGTGCAAGTAATGGTTTTTCGTATCCGTCTGTGGCTAATACTTGTGACGGTATATGGAGTTCCAACATTCGAGTGCGTAAACAATTAGTTATTACTTTTGCAACCGCAGACGCTAGGATTATCAAAGTCTCTCTTTCTCGTTATGCGGGTGTCTTTATCATTACTGATAATAATAGTAATTCAACCCTATCTACTTTAACTAGTAGCACGGCCTCCACTCGCAATTCTGTGGCTACTGGAAGTGCTTTGACGGCGGCTTTAATTGTACCACCCGGTGTAACGACATCTTGCTCCGTTATTGGTGTGTCTTCCACGGTGATTCCTAATCAAGATGGTGCTTACACGTACAAGACGACTTTGAATGGCGATTCGAGTTGCAGTGGCCTCCAATTAGCCATAACGGTAACCACTCCTGCCGGAGTTGCAACAACCGAAGCATTTTTAATTCCTTAATAATCAAAATAATATCAAGAATACATAACTCTAAATTCAGTGTTGGCATTGATAAGTCTGATCGGATTGCCTGGCGCTGGCAAATCTTCAGTAGGTATTCAGCTGGCAAGGCGTGTGGGTTGCCCGTTTCTGGACTCCGACCAAGTTATTGAACGCCGCGTCGGAATGTCCATCAAGGCCTATTTTGAGTTGCACGGCGAGGAGTCGTTTCGGGCGCTGGAATCCGACGCGTTGGCGGAATTGGTGAAAGCTCCCTCGGGCGTGCTCGCGACAGGGGGGGGGAGTGTGTTGCGCGCGTCCAACCGCTTGTTATTGCGACAAGGTACGCAGGTTGTCTATTTGCGTGCGATGCCCGAGCAGTTGGTTCGCCGCTTGCGGCACGACAAGTCCCGCCCGTTGTTGCAAGGCCATGACCCGCTCACCCGATTGCAGGAACTGTTTGTAGCGCGTGATCCGCTGTACCGGGATACCGCGCATTTCGTGTTCGATACCGGCTACCCAACGATTTCCAGGCTGGTGAAAGCGATCCTTGCGCAGTTGGAGTCATCCGGTATCCTGCCGCTGCGGAGCCAGGCCCTGCCCCCGGCTGCCGTGCAGGGCGGATCCAATGTCTGAGCAGACTGCCCCACACCCCACGACCACGGTCGTCATTGAACTGGCGGAGCGCAGCTACCCGATTGCCATAGGGGCTGGTTTGCTGGATTGTCCGCTGCCTGCCGGCCTGCGAAGTGGCACAGGCCATACGGCGCTTATCGTCTCCAACACCACCGTGGCGCCGCTTTATGCAGCCCGCTTGCAGCTTGCCTTACAGGCGCATCACCAGCGGGTGTTACTGTTGTGTCTGCCAGATGGCGAGTCCTATAAAACCTGGGAGACGCTGCAAACTATTTTTGACACGCTGTTGCGCCACGCCTGCGACCGCCGCACGGTGTTGTACGCCTTGGGCGGGGGCGTGGTGGGCGACATGACGGGTTTTGCCGCTGCCTGCTTTATGCGTGGCGTGCCCTTTGTGCAGGTGCCCACCACTTTGTTGGCCCAGGTGGACTCGTCAGTGGGCGGCAAGACGGGTATCAATCACCCCTTTGGCAAGAACATGGTGGGCGCGTTTTATCAGCCTCAGGCAGTGGTGTGTGATCTGGACACACTGAGAACCCTAGCGACGCGCGAGCTGAGCGCGGGCCTGGCCGAAGTCATCAAATACGGCCCTATTTGGGATATGGCTTTCTTCGCGTGGCTGGAGCAGCACGTGGATGAGTTGCTGGCTTGCGATTCGGTGGCCTTGGCGCATGCGGTACGGCGGTGTTGCGAAATCAAGGCGCAGGTGGTGAGCCAAGACGAACGCGAGTCAAGCCTGCGTGCTATTTTGAATTTTGGCCACACCTTTGGCCACGCCATCGAGGCCGGTTTGGGATTTGGTACCTGGCTCCACGGCGAAGCGGTGGCCGTTGGCATGGTGATGGCGACTCGCCTTTCCACAGACTTGGGCTTGCTGGAGCCTGGATTTTTACCACGGCTTGAGCGACTGCTGGCGCGCGCGGGATTGCCGATACGGGGGCCACGCTTGCAAGCTGACGAATACCTGCACCACATGCGGTTGGACAAAAAGGCCCTTGCAGGCGACATACGCTACGTGCTGCTGGAGGCGCCTGGCCGGGCTGTGGTGCGCAGTGCGTCCTGGGAACAGGTGCGTGCGGCTATCCAGGCTTGCTGCCAGCCCTGACTCATTCGCGTTAAACCGGAGTTTGAACACAGGTGGCATCGGATGACGCTTGCGCCTTACGCCAGTGACCCACAACACACCCGTGGACGCCGCTACCCGGAAGCGGCGACCGCCCATCGGAGCGACTTTCAGCGCGATAGCGACCGGGTGGTTCATAGCAGCGCCTTTCGGCGTTTGGTTTACAAGACCCAGGTGTTCTTGAACCATGAGGGCGACTTGTTTCGCACCCGCCTGACGCACTCGTTGGAGGTGGCGCAACTGGCTCGCTCCATCGCCCGTGCGCTGCGTTTGAATGAAGATTTGGTGGAAGCGATTGCCTTGGCACATGACCTGGGCCATACACCCTTCGGTCACGCGGGGCAAACGGCGCTCAACGACTGCATGAAGGCGCACGGTGGTTTTGAGCACAACTTGCAAAGCCTGCGTGTGGTGGACGAACTCGAGCAACGCTACCCCGCTTACGACGGCCTGAACCTGTGCTTTGAAACGCGCGAGGGCATTCTGAAACACTGTTCCGTGCATCATGCGCGCGCGCTAGAAGTCGTGCAGCCGGGTGGCGTGGGGCGCCGCTTTCTAGATCGCAGCTCCCCCAGCTTGGAGGCGCAGTTATGCAACTTGGCCGACGAAATGGCCTACAACGCGCACGATGTGGACGACGGCGTGCGTTCCGGCCTGTTGCGGCTGGAGCAGCTTGAAGGCCTGCCCCTGTTCGATCCATTCCGCCGTGCCATCTTGGCTGAGTACCCCTCCCTTGGTGGGCGCCGACTGCTGTACGAAAGCTTGCGTCGCATGCTCAGCGCCCAAGTCCATGACGTGATAGAAACGACCCAGGCGGCGCTGAGCAGGCTTACCCCGGAGCAGGCCAAGCAGGTGCGCCAACAGCCGCCGCTGGTTCGCTTCAGCACCGACATGGCGCTCCGCTCCGACGAGCTCAAGCGTTTTTTAATAAACCATCTGTACCGGCACCCCCAAGTTGTGGCATCGACCGATCAGGCCCAGCAAGTGGTGTACGACTTGTTTGCCGCCTACAGCCAGCATCCCAGCGAGCTGCCACCGGAGTACGCGGCGCGCGGCCAAAGCCCGCGCGTGGTGGCCGACTACATCGCTGGTATGACGGATCGCTTTGCAGCCGGCGAACACGCGCGCCTGACCGGGCGCGCCACCTGGGCTTGACTGGGGGTCAGAACAAGCGTGTACAGGGCTCGCCAGTTGTCACCCGCACCGTGTTTCAGGCGAAGTGTTCAGGCACCGGCTAGCACGGCATAGACAGCGCCTCGGCCACGCCCCAGGGCTTGCAAAACCTGGGGCAGGGCTTGGTCTAGCAGGGCCTTGAGCGTGTGCGGCGGATTCACAATGAATAAGCCGCTGGCGGTCAGGCCTGGGCGGCTGGGCTCCTGCCCAGGGTCTGTGGGCGCCTGCCCAATGGCCAGCGTGGCGTGCAACCAGGGTCGCTGCGCCTGCGTGGCCAGCGTCTTCAAACGGCGGGGCAAATCGTGCGCCTCAGGACGCGGAATAACCGGGTACCACACCACATAGGTTCCGGTCGCAAAGCGCCTCAAACTGTCCTGCATACAGCTTGCCACCTTCGCATAGTCGCTCTTGATTTCATAGCTCGGGTCTATCAGTACCAGGGCACGGCGGCTAGGCGGAGGCAACAAGCCTTTGAGTGCCTCAAACCCATCCTCTCGTGCCGCAGTCACTTGTCGCCTAGCGGCGAGTTGGGCCACGTGGGCCAGCAAGGTTTTGCCATCGCTAGGGTGGGTTTCAAACAGCCGCAGCCGGTCGCGCGCCGCGTTGCGCAACAGCCGTTGCAGCACGAACGGCGAGCCGGGGTAAATTTTTAGCGCCCCGGCTGAGTTAAAGCCGCGCACCAAATCCAGGTAGTCCAATAGCAAGGGGGAGGCCACCGCCCCTTGCTGGCCGGGGGTGGCAGGCCAGGCCGCCAGCAGCTTCAGCACCCCGTCACAGGCTTCAGCACCCTTTACCGAGTAGTCGCTGTCCAGACGGTACAGTCCGGCTCCTGCATGCGTATCCACCACCGTCAGGGCAGCGTCTTTTTGCGTCATGTGGCGCATCACGCCAATTAGCGCGAGGTGCTTGAGCACATCTGCATGATTACCAGCGTGGAAGGCGTGGCGGTATGAAAACATGGGCGGATGTTAACCGTCGTTCTGTCGGTGCAAACTTCACTCTGTCGGGAGTAAATAGGTTGTCCGGTTCTTAGCAAGTAATCTGTCCGGTTTGTGGAGGAGCGATGCAACACGTCCCCATAAGCCGGGCCCGCTACGTGCAGGAGAACCGGAAGATGAGATTTC
>Ga0136644_10002426_pt1 | contig 14304 bp, 13 predicted proteins | sample C_130820_EF_Meta_FD_94780 | JGI IMG/M metagenome (GOLD analysis project Ga0136644, IMG submission 94780) | Freshwater microbial communities from Lake Croche, Canada to study carbon cycling - C_130820_EF_MetaG (v2) (version 2) | ecosystem: Environmental > Aquatic > Freshwater > Lake | place... | reverse complement strand
CGCCGCGCCTTGCGCGCACTGGCGCTGACGCTGTGCACCCTGCTGGCAGCCGCCCTGTTGTGGGCCTTATGGGGCTTTGATGCCTATTACCGGCCAGCCAACTTCAACCCCTTGATGCAAACCGGCGCGCCCGAAAACACGTCAGCCATCGAAGGCAGTGCAAGCAGGCCGAGCGCCGATGCGCAAGCGCCCTCCAAAGCGCAGGTGGAGCGCGGGCAATATCTGGCGCGTGTGGGCAATTGCGTGTTTTGTCATACCGCGCCCGCTGGCGCCTTGCTCGCCGGCGGGCGGGCCATCGCCACGCCTTTTGGCACGGTCTATACCAGCAACCTGACGCCAGACCCGGTGCATGGATTGGGGCGCTGGACGGCAGACGATTTTTGGCAGGCCCTGCACTTCGGCTTGGGGCCGCAGGGGCGGCGACTGTCACCGGCCTTTCCTTTCACCAGCTACAGCCGACTGACGCGCGCCGATGCCGATGCGCTGTGGGCGTTTTTGCAATCGGTGCCCGCCTTGGCCCGACCCCAGAGCGCAGCGGACATAGTGTGGCCTTTCGGAACCCAAACCGCACTAGGTTTATGGCGGGCGATGTACTTTCGCCCTTTCCAAAACGCGAGGGAAAGCACAGCGCCAGACGGCGCAGACCCGGTGGCCTGGACGCGCGGACGCTATTTGGTCGAAGGCCTGGGCCATTGCCAGGAATGCCACAGCCCGCGGGATGCGCTGGGCGGCTTGCGCGATCGCTCCCGCGGTGAGGGCGGCGTCTTGCCCGGCCTGCCCTGGTATGCGCCTTCCTTGCGTGACACAGCGCAGGCCGGAGCGACCGACGGCCCTGCACTGCAAAGCTTTTTACAAACCGGCCTAGGCGCTGGCCGCTTTGCCACCGGTCCCATGGCCGAAGTGGTTCTGCACGGCACGCAATACCTAAGCGACGCGGATGCGCAGGCGATGGTGGTGTATTTGCAGTCCTTGGTGGCGATGCAGGCAGGCCATCCAAAGCCACCTGCCAATCAAGATGCGGACAAGGAGCGCCTTGCAAGTTCAGTTGCAGTCGCTAGCGTCAACGCAAGCGCCACGCAAACGCAAGGCGCAGACATTTATAAAAACAGCTGTTCCGACTGCCACGGCGACAAAGGCCAAGGCCGCGAAGGCGTGTACCCGGCACTTGCAGGCAACCGAGCACTGCTCATGGACAGGCCCCATAACGCGGTCTTAAGCGTGCTTTACGGTGGATTTGCACCATCGACGCATGGCAATGCCAAACCGTTTGGCATGCCACCCTTTATGCTGGAACTGAGCAATGCGCAGATCGCCCAGGTGCTGAGCTATACCCGCAGCGCCTGGGGCAACCAAGCGCCGCCCTTCAGCGAATTGCAAGTGCAAGCCGTGCGCGACCCGCAGCGGAGTCGATGAACGCGCCTAGCCGCCCAGCACTAAGCGACATCACGTTGCTGTACCACGATGATGCCCTGTTGGTGCTGAATAAACCAGCAGGGCTCTTGTCCGTGCCGGGGCGCGGTGTGGATAAGCAAGACTGTGTAAGCGCGCGCGTGCAAGCCCAGTTCCCCGATGCGCTAGTGGTGCACCGATTGGACATGGCGACCTCGGGTCTTATGCTGATGGCGCGCGGCGCGGATGCGCAGCGCGCTATCAACCATTCATTTGCCGATGGCAAGGTTGAAAAGCGCTATCTGGCGCTAGTGGCCGGTCTTCTGGAAGCGGACGAACTCTGGCACACCATCGACCTACCGATTGCCGTCGATTGGCCCCACCGCCCCTTACGCATCATCAACGCCGATGGCAAAGCCAGCCAAACCCGCTGGCGCTGCATCGCGCAGGATGCGCAGGGAAAAAACAGCCGCGTCGAGCTTGAACCGCTAACCGGTCGCAGCCACCAATTGCGAGTGCACATGCAGGCTATCGGGCATGCCATCCTCGGGGATGCTTTATACGCCAACGCGCAAGTGCAGGCTATGGCCCCGCGCTTACTTTTGCACGCCTGCGCCCTATCACTTTTGCACCCTTACACCGGTATGCGCATGCGCTGGGAGTGCCCGGCGCAGTTTTAAGCGCAGGTGTCGATTTGCGCTTAGCGATACATGCGCGGACGGCAGTTTTCTATGGCGTTCCATGTCGGCCACTGGATACTGTGTAGGCGCGAAACCGTTAGCCCCCATCTAAAATCGCAGCAACCAACTGATGAAACTGGCTTGACCATGCAGACTGCCTCCGAACACCTTGATGCGCTTGAATGGAGCCACTGGCCACCCGACCAAGTCGCCATCCGAGGCAAAGCGCAATGGAAGGAATTACTTGGCAGTGCTTCAGCATGCCAGAACGATATAACAATGGGCGTTGTTCGCCTCAGACAGGACGAATCGCTGGAGCCGCATCGCCATGCGCAAGCTGAAACTTATTACACCCTGTCAGGCCGTGGGACCGTCACCATTGAGGGTGTGGTGCACGCGGTCGAACCCGGAAGAATGTTGTTCATTCCTGGCAATGCCCAACACCAGATCAACAATGTGAATGAAGAGGACCTGCAGATTCTCTATGTGTTTGCGGTCAGTGATTTCAGCAAAATTCAGTACCATTTTTAAGCGGGCAGCGTTCATTGCTGCAGCAGCTTGGCGCCCGGCGCCCTCATCGGCCACAGTCTGCTTTAGCGCTTGCCGTAGTCGATGCCAATTTGGGCTTAGGACATTGCACTGAACATCGTGATCAGACCCAGCCCTGCCGCCAGACATCAGCATTTTGCAGATCGCGCCACGCAATCAGCTGGGTTGCTTTGGAAAATACAGATTCGATTTCTACCAGTTCGATAGGATCGGTAGGCAAGTCGGGTGTGATCACGCGGCTAACAAGAAAATGCTTTTGCTTGGCCAGTGGACTAACAGCCGTCCATTTAGTCAATAACAATTTCTTGGGGTTCAATGGATTCATAGGAGGTACCCGTCAAGGCGCAAATCAAGAGGCTTATCAAGCTGATCGATTGATCAAATGGCGCCCATACGATAGGGCGCGGTTTACCGTGCGATAGATCACGGACTACTGAGTTTGATTGCGTCTAACTGGGCGTGCCAAATTTGTATCAGTACCCCAAGCATCCGTTTTGTGCCAGGGGTACCGTCCAGTGCAAAATGGCATTCAAGGCTGACATTGCCATCTTCGCCTAGGAGCGAGGTTTTACTGTTTTGATTGCATGCAACAGGCACGCCGTCAAGCGACAGGTTCATGGACAAGCGCGTGTCGTCATGGCTACCCGAGAAATCCGCCTTGAAGAGCATTGGTTGCTGCGCTTCACTGTTGACCGTCAGAGGGCAACGGAACTCTTGCCATTTCCAATTCGTCGCGTGCGTTTCACAGGTCAATCCCTCTGCGGCGCAAGCAGTACCAGCCCCCAAGAAAAACAGACAAATGAGCGCCGCTGCCAAGCGCCACAGCCGGCCAGACCGCAGTGCACCGAGAACGTCGGCCCGTTGGCCAGAGAGTATGTTTTTTTGACCGAACGGTGTCATGAAAAAGCGATGGTTCCTGCAGCTCAGGGCTGAAATGAAAGAGCATAACCCCAGGCGTCCAGGCGGTGCGGCACGGCATTGAACGCGAGGGTGATGCGCTCCTGGCCCTGATTCACCGGCACCTCGTGCAGCAAGTGGCTTGGAAAAAGTAGGAGATCACCGGGTTCGGGCACAGGCGCGACCCATTTCTCGGCGTTGAAGGGGCCCGTCGTCGTGCCGGCATGGGTATTACGAAATGCGAACTCTCCGCCGCCCATCGAGCGCGTGAAGGTGGTGCAGGCCGAGCGGTCTGACGGCGTGAGGTAGAGCACGCCCGAAGCGAAGCAGTTCGCATGGTTGTGCAAGGACTGGCGGCCGCCGTTCTGCAGCACATTGACCCAAATTTCCTTAACGATCCAGCGTAGGGATTCACCGAACAGAAGCTGACCGAAGGCCTGCAGGTGCGGGCCGATTTTTTCAACTACCGCATCAAGCCCAGGGTCATCGCCCGGCCCCAGAATGCGCGTGTGCGAAAGTCCCTCAGACCTGTCATTGGCGAGCCCCGCGCCTTGTGCCAGCCGCTGCGCCAGCGCTCCTGCCGCATCCGAGGAAAGGACTGCGGGCACCCGCATTACTGGAGTGGGGAAAAGTTCGACAACTTCGACCGACATGACTCAGGCGGCAATCGCCATCAAACGCGAAAAGGTCCAGAACACCGAGACGCTGCCAATGGCGTAGAGCACGGGCTTTCGCACCATGGCTGCCCCCTCAAACCGACGTGTGGCAAATACGAGAGCCCAGGCAAGGGCAATCACCAGCAACTGCCCCGCTTCCACACCCAGGTTAAACGTGAGCAGGGCAACAGGCGCATGGCGTTCAGGCAAACCGATCTCCTTCAGCGCCCCGGCAAAGCCCAGTCCATGCACTAAGCCGAACAGAAAGGCAACGATTTCAGGCCACCGGCGCGTTAGTGTTTCCCGGTTGCTCAGTGCTTCTGCGCTCACCAGTACGATGGACAAGGCGATGGCTGCCTCCACGGGCGGCGGCCTTAGCGTGAGTGCACCCAGTGCGCTGGCCGCCAGTGTCACGCTGTGTGCCACTGTGAACGACGTGACAGTTCCAATGAGCCTACGGCGGAAGCCGACCAGAAACAGCAGGCTGAGCACAAACAGCAAGTGGTCAATGCCGCTGAGAATATGCTCCAGCCCTAATAGTGCGTAGGTCTGGGCAACCTCCATGGAGTCGCGCTCATCGCGCGCGCCACCGAAAAGCCGCACATCCGGCCGGTTTTTGCTCAGGGTGTGGGTGCTCTGCTGGCTATCCCGCCAGCTGATACGAAGAATCACGGCTGAATAGTTGTTGCCAATACCCTTAACCGATAGGGTCCCAGCCATACCGCGTTCACCGCATCGCACCGTTTTTGCGTCACCCACACATCCTTCTGGCCAGACCGGTGTGAGATCCTGGGAGACAGGCGTATTTTTCCCCGGTATTCCCCAGGCCCAAACAAACTCTTTGGGTGCCACCTCCCGCAGCGAAAGGTCGGCCATGGTCATCTCATGCGCAAAAACTCCGGCGGAACCAACGATGAGCGCCATGGCGAAAACCACGCGCTTCATCAACTGCGCTATTTGGAAAACCATCACGAACTTTTCCCCTCGTCGCGAACACGGTACTTCTTGGCAATTTCACGTATGGCGGCCTTCGTCAACTGCGAGGACGTGAATTCCTTCCAGTCCGTGTACACACGCTCTTTCATCTCGTCGTAAGCGACTGCCCGGCCGGGCGTCACCGCAGTCAGGCGCACGGCATGAGAGCCCTCTTGGCTTTGGAGCACCGCCCACTTGTCGATGGCCTGCTTTTCGAGTGCTTCGGCAAATGGTGCGCCGTAGCTTTGAACCAAGTTGGGTCTGGGCCTGTCCTTGAAGATGCGCAGACTGGCTTCTGCTTCAGGCGCTTGCTGGCTGTTCAAGGCGGTCACAAACTTCTGTAGCTTCACAGGCGTCGCATCACTGGCAGAAAGCACCGCTTCTTCGAAGCTGAAACGTGCTGGCAGGTCATATTGGTCGCGCCGCGATTCGAACCAGGCACGCAAGCCTGCCTCATCAATTTTCGGCAATGCCAGCCCGGACTGGGTCGCTGTCAAAACCTTGAAAACTACCCGATCCTTCATCGCCTGATCGCCTCTGTCCATGCCCAGGGCCAGCCCCTCTCGGTACAAAACTTCATTGTCTACCCACCGGTCCGTGAGTACCTTCAGTTCCGCATCCGTGGGCTCGCGCTTCATGCTCGCAATAAATGCGCCACGAGCCTCGGCATAGGCCTCTTTCGTGATCACGATCTCTTGCGGATTGCCGCGCTGGGCCAGGATCAAATAATCAGCTGCAAAGATAAGTGCGCCCAGCACGACGAAGTGGGTCAGTGGTTCGCGTAGGACATGCTGTAACCAAGGAGGGGAAGAAGAGGTAGGGTGGGTAAGGGGCTGTTCCATGGCGATTAATGCAAGTTGACAAGCGGTGTGGCAAGCGGTCTAGGTAGCGAAGATGAAAGCGCAGACTGCAATGAAGATGTGACCTGCGCTGAAAGAATGGGATCGGTCTCCCGAACCGCTGCCGCCAGGGCCAGCAGCGGTTCCGCAGCCGGGCGAAAATCCGGGCTGATGGCGACCATTTCAAGCAGCGGCTGGCGCAGCTGGTCGAGCATAACCCGCGGGTCAGCGTCAGGACGCACAGCCATGCCAAAGGCCAGATATTTCGCGCGCGCTTGCCAGTAGGCCTCCAGCCGCACTGCATCCTGGTCTTGCCCGGCCCCCAGCACATCGGTTGCGCTCGGTGAAAGCTGCTGTATCAGTGAAGCCAAGCGCTCTCTTGGTGTTTCTCGCGGGAAATAACTCACCCACGGCGCCCTGTGCGTGACCACCGGCAGGTCATCGGTGTTCATCGTGGCACCGCGTGAAAATACTGCCAAGCCTTGGGGCCCGGCCAGTACGCTGCCCAGCACTGCGAATTCATCCTCCAGCTTAGCCTGCTTCAGCGCTTTGGCCATGGATGGCGACAGGCCAGACAAGCGGGAGCGGACCGCTTCCATCTGCCATGCAGGCTGATCGGGTCGTGCAATCAAGCCCACGACGGGCGTGTCCAGGCTGTTGCTGGCAAGTACCGCTACGGCGTTGGGGTAGACCTTCAAAAACGCGGCAACGATGCTGCGCAGCGTCTCGATGTCCATTTGGTGTAGCGCCAACCATTGACAGAACACGCCGCCGTGCGCCAGCTTGGACTTCACAGCGGAAAAATGTTCGACGGTGTACAGACTGCCTGCACCGCTCCTGGCTGGATGAAAAAGATCGGCCACGATCACGTCGTGAAGATCGGTCGCGGACTGGACGTATCGACGCGCGTCGGCAGCGACAGTGGTCACGGGGCTGACCGAAGCGGGCGCACCTACCTTCAAGGCGAAGATACCGGCCGCATCAATGACTTCAGGCAACAACTCAACGGCTTTCACGCTGACTCTGGAGTCCATGGCCGCGGCGTTGGCAGTATAGCCAGTGCCGTATCCGAGGAACAAAGCGCTTCGCGGGGAAGGATGAAGCAATAGCGGCAGTTGCGCAAGACGGGTCTCTACCTGGCCACTGGCACTGCTGCCCTCCTGCACGCGGTTGTTGATATGCAGTCGCGCCACACCGTCTGCATCTTCCACCACGCTGACGGCAGCCATCACTCCTTCGCGGTAGCTGAGTAAGCGCCCGCCCGGCGGCACGTCCACAAAGCGCAGTGGACCAGCGAAAACCGCCAGGCCCAAGGTGCCGATGGCGGCTACCCAGCCCAAAGGCCGGGCCCAGCTTTTCAAGGACCGCATGGCCAAATAGCCCGTCAACAAAACAAGCAGTACCGCGCGCGCGCCTGCCCAGGGCAGCACCAGCAAACCCACCAGCAGTGGCGCCAGTGCTGCGCCCAGGGTATTGACACCCATTGCAATGCCCAAGGGTATGCGCACTTGCTGTGCCTGACGACACAGCAGGGTGAACAGCGCGCCCATGGCCATTGCCGGTAACAGCATCGCCGCCATGCCGGCCACACACTCCCCGGCCAGCGCCGTACCTGCGCCCGGCCCAAACCAACGTGTGGGCAGCGCATAGCTGCGATCCGCCCACCACAGGCTCAGCCCGCCCAACAACATGGTCCAAAACAGCACATCGAGCGCTTGGTCTACTCGCTCCACGGTGACGTCCAAGGACAGGCTATGGCGTCGCAAAAGCGCAGCACCAAGCGCTGTACCCAGCAAAAAAACGGCCAGCAGCATGGCATAGGTGTACACGGTGTTTTCCGTGACCTGGCTTAGTACCCGCACCGCGAGGACCTCGTAGCCAATGCCTAGTAGCCCGGTGATAAAAAGGCGCAATCCGACGCCTCGCACCTCAGCGACCGGCGCGGGGCGCCCGGACGGGCTCAGCGCATTGGATGAAGCGAAGGCCAAGTCGGGTGCCACATGACGGCCCCATGCGCGCCAAGCCAACAAGGCAGCTATCGCGTTGACTCCGGCGAAGACCAGGCTTGTATTGAGCAGTCCCAGCGTGGGGACAAAAAAGAACACTGCGCACAACAGGCCCACCATGGCACCTGCCGTATTGGCGGCGTACAGCCAACCCAGGGGCTGGTCATCGCCTCGCCTGAGCAGGCGTTCCATGGCGGGCAAAGTCGCACCCATAGCCAATGTGGCAGGCAGCAGGACTAGCAGCGGGACGAAAAACGCCAGTGCCCAATGCCAGCTTGCCGATGGTTCTGCACCAATCCATCGGGACAACTGTGGCAGGGCAAAAGGCGAGACAAAGGCCACCAGCAAAGCCCAGCCCGAAATCAAAGCCTCTAGACCGGCATACCAGCGACCGGGGTGCGCACTGCGTTCCAGGCGATGGGCCAGCAACAGCGACCCTGCTGAGATGCCGCCAAAAAAAGCAGCCATCACGGACAGCACCGCGATGATCTCGTGGCCCAGTGCCAGAGAGAAGTTCGCGGTCCAGACTATTTGCCACACCAATCCGGCAGCACCGGAGGCGAAGACTAGCAGGGCCGCAAATGCCCAATGGGTTGGCGCCTTTAACGGCAACAGAGGCGCCTGAGGCGTGATAGAACCAGCAGCTACAAACACACGCACTTTCAAAAACAGAAACCCGGCCACTGGCCGGGTCAGGATAAAAGTCCGGGGCACGCCCCAGACTTTGCCTCCATTACCTCTTACTTGACGCCAGCGACCTTGACCGAGTTGGTCACCTCGATGTAAATCGGGTTGCTGTAGAACCACAGGTCAGCCCAAGCAGCCACGTCAAATGAGGAATACTTGACGCCATTGATAGTGCGCATGTGTGCGGGGCATGCAGCATCGGCGCAAAGCACTTTACCTGCGATGGTCGCGGTTGCGCCATCATCTTGGGGAATCAGGTCAAAGTCGTTCAAAGGGTTGCCGTTAGTGTCGGTTTCAAACGGTGTGCCAGCTGGCAGGTTGGTACCGCGCAAGCGAACGTACTGTGAAAGCTTCACAGCCGCAATTCGGTAGCTCATCACCCGCACGCCGTCAGCAGCGGCTGTCCAGTTGGTGCGGCTAAACACCTTCTTGATGCCCGCAGACGAATTGCTTGCAGCGGCAGAGCCTTCGAGTCCCGCATATTTTGCAGTGTCTGAGGCGCTCACGAAACCGGTCACATTACCGCCGATCACATCAATATGGTCCAGCACCGGCGCATTGAGTGCTTGGGTGATGTTGTTTTGCTTGAGTGAAGGGTTGGGGAAGCTGTACGGCGAGTTGTTGGTGCCCTCTGGATCGCGCACTGCGATGGCCACCACCACGTCTGCGCCGGGCGCTACCACCAATTTTTCACCCATGGTGGCGCAACCGTCGATGCGCACTTCAGCATTTTTCGCCACTGCGTTCGAAGCGGCTTTTTCAAGCAGCGACTTGAAAGCTGCGGCCGGAATGGCCGGGTTGGCCGCACAAGCAACAAACGCCAGCCTGTCAATCAGGTCACCAGAGGCGGCGAAGCTGTTGCCCGAACGCAGACCGTCAATAATTCCCTCAGCTGACAAATTGTTGGTACCTTTGCGGACCATGACGTAGTCTTTTTGGTATTCGCCAGGATAAAAATCCTGCGTGCTTTCACGCTGGTCTGGGCCAAATTGCCCACGGTTATGGTAGTCGGAGCTCGCAAAAAACCACCAGTTGCGACCCTCACCTAGCAAGGCATCCCAAACACCACCGATCCTAGCCGCGTAAATTCCAGTACCGCCGTAAGTACCCACACCAGCAGAGTCGATACCCACACCGCCGAAACCGGCCCGGTACTCACCACGGTTTGTAGAAGCCTGGTGACCCGGCATGGATTCAAAGCCAAATGCGATATTCGGCGCGGCGTTGTTGAAATTGCGCAGATGCTCGACATTAAAGCCGCGGTTGGCTACAGGGTCATACTTGCCAGCGCGCTCGAGGTGAGCCGGGATGTAATAGCTGGTGGTAGGCGCTTTTTCCTTCATCCACAGGATGCCTTCCAGAGACTTAAGATGCCCTCTGTCGGTCGCGTTGTCGCCGGACGTTCCGTTTGTTCCCTTGATCTTTTTTGCGGTTGGATCAATCAAAGCGTTGCCGTTGGCCGACGCTGTAACCGAGCAATCCCACTGGTTTTCTGCGCCACGGCTAGTATCGGTATCGCTACGATCAAAACAGTACTCGTACTGCGCCTGCAAGGTGGCATTGCCCACCACACCCGACTGAGGCCAGGGCTTTTGACCTTGCAAAATGGTGGTCGACACGTGCTCATGGCCTGGCGCGTTTTGCTCCACGCCCATCCAGATCGGCTTTTGACGGGCACGGCTCTCGTCTTCAGTCACTTTGTACTGATATTCTTTAATCTCCTGCCAGCGCCACATAGGCTTGGCACCGGTGGTGGGACCATCGCCCTTGACATCAGCAATACCGTTGGGGAGGGTGCTCACCCAGGTCTGGTTAGGCCCTTTGAGTGTGGCGGCTGGCTGGCCGCCACTAGGGAAGGTGGCCGGAGGATAGGGGCCTGTTGCGCTGTTGGTCAAACCCAGCGCCGGAGCAACTGGCTCAAACGGGTCTTCAGTCAAGGTGCAGTTTCTGGCGCTGCTGCCGCCGTGGTCCGCCTGCACAAACCAGTCCAGACCGAACGTTTTGACGGACTTGTCGATCAGCTTTTTCATCGACAGTGAACCATCCGAACAAGTCGTATGGTTATGAAAATCGCCCGTCACATAAGTACCAGCTGCCTTGGTTTTGGCCTTGTCAGCCGCCGCTGCGGTTTGCACGGTACCGACAGCGATCAGGCTGCCCAAAACCGACACTGCCAGCGCAGTATGGCGAAGATTAAATTGTTTGCTCATTGGAAATGCCTTTAGATTTTGGGGGCTGCTGATCAGATGGACGGAGTAGAAGACTGGTCGCCGTAAAAATACATGACGCCAGAGACAATGATCACCTTGGTACTGAAGTCAACCGAGGTGATGTCGGCGTCAGAATTGACGAGGGTGGCGTTTAAGGTGCAGACGTTATTGCCATCACAAAACGTGATGACGGGGTTGGTAACTTGGGCCAAGGGGAAAAGCGAAAGTTCCGGGGTGGTAGCCAGGGCGTCAGAATTGGCCTTAAACACAGCGAGCACGCTGGTCTTGTTGAATGCCATGTCCAAATAATTGGCGTTAAAAAGGTCAGCAAGCGCCGCGGAAGTTAAACCACTGCTAGTGGCAAGCGAGGTATATGCGGCGCTGACTTTGGTGGCAAATGAGGCGGCGGCCGTCTCAGTTCCGTTGCCGCTTAAGTAATTGCTAGCACCACCGCCACAGGCGCCTAGTGTCACAAGGGCACTGACCACGATCGTTGATAAGGAAAGTCGAGATAAATTCATGTGGTGATGCTCCGTAGGTAAGGAATGGCGCGAGGCTGCGTTAGTTTTTGAAACCGGATTGGGGCGCACTCTAAGATTCGAATGCGACACCTTTATGACATGCATCCTCGGCTTAGTCATAAGCGATATCAGCGCTATGGCAGCCTCCTCAAACGCATCGAGTTCCGCCGTCGAAAGTTACGCGTCACCTGTTTACCGAAGAAATCGGCCCACCAGGCAATCCGAGACTTTCGTTAAACAAACATGGGCGAATGCGCCCACAGGAAGTTGCGTAGCCTAGGCGGGCAAGCTGCCACGCCGACACGGCCAGAACACCCGCGAAGGGCCAGCGCCTAAAATGCCGCGGTGACCTCCATCCTCAACGCCGACCTGCACTGCCACTCTGTGGTCTCGGACGGCACGCTGACCCCTGAAGCCCTGGCCGAACGCGCCGCCGCCAACGGTGTGGAGCTGTGGGCGCTGACCGACCATGATGAAATCGGCGGCCAGGCCCGCGCAGCAGCAGCAGCCAAGACGGCGGGCATGCGCTACATCACCGGCGTGGAGATTTCTGTCACCTTTTTGGGCAAAACGGTCCACATCGTCGGCTTGGGCATAGATACCGACAACGCGGATTTGCGTGAAGGCCTGGAGCGCACGCGTGGCGGGCGCAGGCTGCGGGCGCAGGAAATGGCCGAGGGATTGGCCAAAGTGGGCATCAAAGGTGCCTTTGAAGGCGCACTGCAGTACGTGGGTAACCCCGACCTGATATCCCGCACGCATTTCGCCCGGCATCTGGTGGAGACCGGCGTGTGCAAAGACACCAACGAGGTTTTCCGCAAATACCTGACCGATGGCAAGCCCGGCTTTGTGGAGCACCGCTGGGCCACGCTCAAAGACGCGGTGGGATGGATTACGGGTGCCTCTGGCATGGCGGTAATAGCCCATCCGGCACGATACAAATTTACCCCTAACGAGGAGTTCGCGCTGTTTACCGAATTCAAAGGCCACGGCGGGCGCGGCGTAGAAGTGGTGACCGGCAGCCATTCGGCGGCCGAATATGTCACCTATGCCGCTACGGCGCAAGAATTTGGGCTGGCCGCATCGCGCGGCAGCGACTTTCACAGCCCCCTGGAAAGCCACACCGAGCTAGGCACACTGCCCTATCTACCCGGTGGTTTGACGCCAGTGTGGGAATTACTGGCTGCGCGCATTCAGTAAGCGACGTTGTGGCACAGTTTTTTGAAGTCCACCCGGACAACCCGCAACAACGCCTCCTCAAGCAAGCCGTGGCCTTGCTGCAAAAAGGCGGCGTAATGGCGGTACCCACCGATTCGAGCTACGCGCTGGTCTGCCACTTGGATGACAAAGCTGCTGCCGACCGGCTGCGCCAGATTCGCGGGGTGGACGATAAGCACCATCTGACGCTGCTGTGCCGTGACCTGAGCGAATTGGCCAATTACGCCCGCGTGGACAACCGGCAGTTCCGCCTGCTCAAGTCCGCCACACCGGGCCCGTTTACCTTTATCCTGGAAGCGAGTAAAGAAGTACCGCGCCGCCTGAGCCACCCGTCGCGCAAAACTATTGGCCTGCGCTTGCCCGAACATGCCTGCCTGCAAGCCCTGCTAGAACTTCATGACGCGCCTTTGTTGGCTACCACTTTGATACCCCCAGATGAAAGCCAGGCCTTGAACGATGCCGCCGATATACGTGAACGTTTTGAATACCAAATAGACGGCGTGATCGACGCTGGAGCCTGCGCCCTAGAACCCACCACCGTGATCGACCTGAGCACCGGCGAAGCCGAGGTGGTGCGTCTGGGCCGGGGTGACCCCGCCCTCTTGGGCCTTTAGTGCACATCCAGCTAATTTACTGAAAGCCAGCACGTGGACATTGCCCAACTGATACAAACCGTCAGCCTCTATGCGATACCGGTGATTTTTTCTATCACCTTGCACGAAGCAGCGCACGGCTACGCGGCGCGCTACTTTGGCGACAACACCGCCTGGATGCTGGGCCGCGTATCGCTCAACCCGATGAAGCACATCGACCCGGTAGGGACTATCTTGCTGCCACTGCTGCTGTACTTCAGCACTTCGGGCGCATTTTTGTTTGGCTATGCCAAGCCGGTGCCTGTGAATTTTGGGCGATTACGCCACCCCAAGCGCGATATGGTCTGGGTAGCACTGGCCGGCCCGGCGATTAATTTTGCGCAAGCTGTTCTTTGGGGTGCCGGATTGTTTGTGTTGCAAGGCGCCGGGATCAGCGAACCATTTTTGCTGAAAATGTGCCAAGGCGGCGTGCTGGTGAATGTGGTGATGTGTGTGTTCAATCTGTTCCCGCTACCGCCGCTCGATGGTGGGCGCATTTTGGTCGGCCTTTTGCCGATGCGCCAGGCTTATTGGTTATCGCGCGTGGAGCCCTGGGGCTTTTTTATTGTGATGGCGCTGGTGCTGACCAAAGTCATCAACACCTTTTGGATGTTGCCTTTGATGGGTCTGAGCTTTGAAGCACTGGACTTGCTGCTCAGCCCCTTGCGCGCCCTGCTGCTCAGCGGCGCAGCGCCTGTTTAATTTGTTGGGTCTTTTTTGTAATTCACCATGAGCACTGTTCGTTTTTTAACCGGCATCACCACTTCGGGTACGCCGCATTTGGGCAACTACGTGGGCTCGATACGCCCCGCAGTGCAAGCGAGTTTGCGGCCCGGTGTGGAGAGTTATTACTTTCTGGCCGACTACCACGCGCTCATCAAAATTGATGAGCCTGCGCGCATCCAGCGCTCCACGCTGGAAATCGCCGCTAGTTGGCTGGCTGCTGGATTAGACCCCGAACGTGTTGTGTTTTACCGCCAGTCCGACATCCCCGAAATCCCGGAACTGACCTGGTTTTTAACCTGCGTGACCGGCAAAGGCATTT
>Ga0136644_10002425_pt1 | contig 14305 bp, 11 predicted proteins | sample C_130820_EF_Meta_FD_94780 | JGI IMG/M metagenome (GOLD analysis project Ga0136644, IMG submission 94780) | Freshwater microbial communities from Lake Croche, Canada to study carbon cycling - C_130820_EF_MetaG (v2) (version 2) | ecosystem: Environmental > Aquatic > Freshwater > Lake | place... | reverse complement strand
GTGGAGTCAGCGCTCGGGGAATTCATGACAACGGAAATCATGCCGCGAGCGCCTGCGCTTGCGTGCGCAGCCAGGGTCAGGCGCGGCGGCCGCTCTGACCGGCGGCGCGCGCGATTCTGTGGAGTTGCGCTAGGGCAACGGAGCGACGGCCATGCGGCGCTCAATCACTGCTGCCTTGCGCAAGAGCCGGGGCGCGGCGCGGTGCGTATCGAACCAGCGCGGATTGGGCAGCATGGCAGCCATCTGCGCCGCCTCGCCGATCGTTAACCGGTCGGCGCCGTGGCCAAACAGATGCCGAGCCCCAGCCTCGGCACCAAACACCCCAACGCCCCACTCGGCGAAATTGAGGTACAGCTCGAGGATGCGGCGCTTGTCCATGACCAACTCGAGCATATGACTGATGACGAGCTCTTGCGCTTTACGCCAATAGCTACGCTCCCCCGACAGAAACAAATTTTTTGCGAGCTGCATGGTGATGGTCGAACCGCCGCGGACCACGCGCCCCCGCTTTGCATTGTCTTGCCAAGCCTGCTCGAGCGCGGCCCAATCCACCCCATCGTGCTCGGTAAAGTTGGCGTCCTCGGACGCGATCACCGCCCGCTTGAGATGGGGCGAAATCTTTTCGTAGGGCACCCACTGCTGACGCAGTCGCAGCGCCGGTTGCTCGGCGCGCAATCGCTCCTCTTCCGCCCGCATGAAGGCGGTACTCGTGGGATCGTTATAGGACCACCAGACCACTTGAACAAAATACCAAGCTTGTAGCGCCAAGATGGCCAGCGTGGCCCACAGCATCAGGCGCCCCGTTGCCCGCAGCATGCTCGCGAACTCCTCAACGCGGCCTTAGCGCCAACCCGAAGCGCGGCGCTGCCATTTAACGCGCATCCGCCGAGGACTCGGCCACAACCGGATTGACGTCCGGTTCTTCTACCGTGGGTTGAACTTCAACGGCGGCCTCGCCGGGACTTTGCGCGTCGTCGGGTTCGGCGTCGGCCTCGCTTTCGCTCGCTTGCGATTCCTCGCTGCTCTCGATGAGTTCGAGAAAGCGCGTATGGACCGTGAGATCGAGTTCGTCCTGCTCAAGCAGTGCGACCCGCACGCGCCGGCCCGGTGCCAAGAGCGGCATCCCATCGACACGCAGGGACAGCGGAGCCTGCAGCAAACGCGCCGTTGCATCCCGCTGAACAACTGCCTCGGCTTCCTCCACGCCCTCCTGGCGCAACCAACGCAAACACCACCAGCGCTCCATGCGGGCCTGAAACTGCGCGTAGGCGTCGTACTTCGCGTCGAACGCCGATAGCACGGCGAACAGATCCGCTTCGCCGCCCTGGTAGGTGGGCGCTCGACCCTCGAGCACGGCGATGAGTTGGCGCTGATTAACCAAATCGACATAACGGCGCAACGGACTGGTGCACCACGCGTATTGCGGCACCCCCAAACCCACGTGTGGCGCGGCGTGGGTCGCCATCCGTACCCGCGTGCCAGGCGGCTGGATGCGATAAATCCCCGGCACCCGGTGATCCGCCAGTAGTCGTCCCCAGCGTGCGTTCGCAAGGATCATCATTTCGGCGACGATGCGATCGAGTGGGGCATCGCGACGCCGCTGCACGATGCGCACCCGCTCGTCACCCGCGGCGTCGGATTCGACATAAAAAGAAAAATCAATCCGATTGCGAGGCTCGGGCTTGCCCCGCAACTCGTCGCGCTCGGCGCTGAGCGCACAACTCAAGCGCCAGAGCACGCGTAAGGCAAAGGGCTGCGGCAAGGTGGGTGGCGCGCTCGCCAACGGATCCTGCTCAAGCATGGCTTCATCAACCAGGCCATCGAGCTGATCGTGGCGCAAGTTTTCCACTACCTCGACGCGATCCACTCGCGAGAACCCATCGACGATGCGGGTACCGGTTTCGTCAAGGTCGACGTACAAGGACAAGGCCGGCAGCGTGCGCCCGGCGTCGAGCGACCAGCGTTCGACGGCCTCGGGCGGCAGCATGGTGATCTTGTCACCCGGCATGTAGACCGTCGACATCCGTGCGCGCGCGAGTTTGTCGAGCGCCGAGCCCGCTGCGATGTCCTGTCCTGGCAGCGCGATGTGGACGCCCACGCGCAAGCGCCCTCCGTCGAGCACCGTGACAGAGAGCGCATCGTCGATTTCGGTGGTGGTGGAATCGTCGATCGAAAATGCGCTGACCGCCGGCGCCGGCGCGCTCGGCGGCAACACCGCCCGCAGCGCTTGTGCAAATGCGTTGCCCGCCGCCCCACCCGCAGCGCGCGCGGGTGCCTTTTCCGTTGCCGGTAGCGCGGCGAGCGCGGGAAAACCCGTGCCCGCAGGAAATTGCTCGCGCAAGAATCGCCGCAAATGGAGCGCGCGCACCGACGCGAAGGCGCCGAGCTCAAGCAACAAACGCTCAGGCGAGCGCTGCAACTGTTGGCAGGCCCGATCGAGTGCCTTCCATTCGAGCGTCATCTTGTCGGGGGCAAAAACCAGCGCGTCCGCTTGTTGGCGAATGGCTTCCGGCAGCACGCCCGCAAGCAACTCGGCTACCCAGCCATCGACGATTTGTTGCTGCTCGCGCTTACGCTCGAGCCCAGCGAGTGCTGCCTTGAGTTGCTCTGCGGATGCGGGTCGATAGCGCCCTTTGCCCTTACGGTGAAAATAAATCGGTGCAGCGTGCAAGCGCAGCAAGAGTCCAGCGGATTCAATGGCGCTGGGAGGATGGCCGAACCAATCGAGCGCGAGCGCCTCGAAGCCGAACTCCTCGGCGGGCGCGATCTCCCAGAGAAAGTCGAGCTCAATCGCGTCCGCTACGGCCTGCGCCTGGCCTAAGAGGTCTTCGGCCGCAGGCTGCTCAAAGCGCAGCATCACCGCGGACGCTTTAATGCGCACGCGGCGACCGCTGGCGAGCTCAACCTGAAGGTTCGCGCCCGCATCGCTCAAGATGGCACCGGCTTTGTAACTGCCGTCTTCTTCGAACAGGACGTTCATCGGGACTCGCTGCGCGGAAGCGCCCGATCTTACCAGTGGCCGCTCATGGCTCCGATTGCAGCCCTGCGGGCAAGCCAACGAGGGCGCGGTTTTCGCGCGCACTCGTGAAATCCATCGCTGGGCTCAAAGGTGAATTCCACCGCTGACTTCAATCACTGCGCCATTCAGATACGACGCGTCGTTGGAGGCTAAAAACGCGTACACCCCAGCCACCTCGTCAGCCCGACCCAAGCGATGCAAGGGGATACGCTCGAGCAACTTTTCGAGCACCGCCGGCGGAATCGTCGCCGACATGGGGGTGTCGATCAAACCCGGGCAGACCGCATTGCAGCGGATGCCCTTGGGGCCGAGTTCGCGGGCCCAGGTTTTGGTCATGGCGATCACGCCGGCTTTGGTCGCAGCGTAGTTGCTTTGGCCAAAGTTGCCGGTCAAGGCCACCACCGAAGAAGCATTCAGGATCACCCCACCCGCCTGCGCGAGCAGGCTTGCCAACACCGCCTGCGTGCACTGCCAGACACCCTTAAGGTTGACCGCAACGACGCGGTCGAACTGGTCTGCGGTCATGGTGCTCAAGCGCGCATCGGCCGTGATGCCGGCGTTATTGACCAGAACATCGATACGACCCCAGCAACGATCGGTCTCGCGCACCATGGCGTCGAGGGTCGCGCGTTCGGTGACGTCGACAAGCGCAGTGAGTAAGCGGTCGGCAAGCGTCATCGAGGCCGGCAACACGACGCCGGCGCGGATCGCGGTGACCGCTTCAGCGAGTGCAACGGCCGACCGATCGGCCAACACCACCCGCGCGCCCTCGGTCAACATGCGCTGCGCGGTAGCGAAACCGATCCCTTGCGCGGCACCCGTGATGATCACAACTTTATCGAGCAATCGCATTGGGAAGCCTCCGGGCGCGGGGATACGCCAGTCAAACTACTGAGTTCGATGAACCAGCTTACGCAGGCGGCGTGCGAGCAAACGCCGAGCGCGTCACACGCGGGCCAAATTCCCGGCTTAACTCGCCGTCGCTTGGTTGGGGCGGCGTGCGAGCTCCGTGAGCAAACGCTCGTGGATGCCACCAAAGCCGCCATTGCTCATGACTAAAATGCGGTCGCGTGGTCGCGCCTCGTGCAAGACCGCACTCAGCAAGGGCTCCAGCGCCGCAAAAGTCTGTGCCTTAGCCCCCAACGGGGCCAAGGCAGCCGCCACATCCCAAGCAAGGCCTTGGGTAAAACAAAAAACGCGATCCGCGTCACTCAGGCTTTCGGGCAAGCGCGCGGCCATCGTCCCGAGCTTCATCGTGTTCGAACGGGGTTCCAGCACCGCGAGAATGCGTCCGCCATCGAGTAAGCGCGCACGCAAGCCCGCGATCGTGAGCGCAATCGCGGTCGGATGATGGGCAAAGTCGTCGATCACCGTCACCCCGGCCAGGGTCCCGCGAACCTCCAAACGGCGGCGCACACCGGGGAAGCTCGCGGCCGCCTCCAAGGCCTCCGACGCTGCCACGCCAACGCTACGGGCAGCTGCGACGGCGGCCAGTAAGTTCGCGCGGTTATGGGCGCCGGCCAGCGGTAGCGCACAAGTCCCCTGATGCTGACCCGCAAAGGAAACTTCGATCGACGTCGCGTCGCTCGTCTCGGCCACCACTTCGGCATGCCAACCCGATTGGCCCGAGCCCTCGACCCGTTCCACGGGTGTCCAACAACCACGCGCTAGCACGCGATCGATCGCCGCGCTGGTACCGTCCACAATCAAACGCCCACTCGAAGGGACGGTGCGCACGAGATGGTGAAACTGGGTTTCGATTGCCGCCAGATCGGGGAAGATGTCCGCGTGATCGTACTCAAGATTATTCAAAATCGCAGTACGCGGCTTATAGTGAACAAATTTAGAACGTTTATCGAAAAAAGCCGTATCGTACTCGTCCGCCTCAATCACGAAACTGGTGCCCTGGCCCAGGCGGGCGGAAACGTCAAAACCGCCAGGGACGCCGCCAACCAGAAAACCTGGCTGCACACCACAGACGTCCAAGATCCAAGCCAAGAGTGAACTCGTGGTGGTCTTGCCGTGGGTGCCCGCGACCGCGATCACATGGCGACCGGTCAACACATGGTCGGCAATCCAGCGCGGCCCCGAGTCGTAGGGCAGCCCCCGATCGAGGATCGCTTCCATCAACGGATTGCCACGACTCACGATATTGCCAATGACAAAGCAATCGGCCCCACGCACGGTCGGATCCTCGAGTTGCGCGGGGTCCCAGCCCTCGATCAAATCGACCCCGAGGGCGCGCAACTGATCGCTCATGGGCGGATACACGTTGGCATCGCACCCCGTCACGCGATGTCCTGCCTCACGAGCGAGCGCGGCAATGCCGCCCATGAAGGTTCCGCAAATTCCAAGGATATGTAGATGCATGGCGGCGTCATTCTAAGGCTCTAAGGCGCGCCCGGCGAGCGCGCTACACTGCCGATCGCCTGCATCGATTTAGAAGGAAGCGAAGATGACCCTTCGGCGCGAATTGGCCGCGGTTGCGGCCGCTCTGGTGGCCGACTCGGGTCTGGACTACGGGGCGGCAAAGCGGCGCGCGGCGCGCCAACTCGGACTCGCCGAATCCCCGCCGCGCGGCAGCCTGCCCGACAATGACGAGATCGATGAAGCCCTGCGCGAGCACCTCGACTTGTTCGATGCCGAGGGCCACACGCAACGCCGGCGTACGATTCGCGCGGCTGCGCTGGAGTTGATGCAGCGCTTAGCGCACTGGGCCCCCTGGGTCACGGGTGCGGCCTGGAAGGGCCTGGTGACCGAGCATGCGTTGTTACACCTGCAAATCGATGCCGATCACGGCAAAGAGTTGGCCATTGATCTGATTAACCAAGGCCTGAATTTTGAGGCCACGGAGCTAAACGGCGGCGGCGGCGGCGGCGGCCGCGCGCGCGCAGAGGCACTGATCGGGCAGTGGCGCGATTGGCCGGTACTCATCGCGCTTCACCCCCACCACGAGTTGCGCTCCGGCTCGCGCGAGGAAACCGCCGGTGGCGCCGAGCGCGCGCACCGCCAACAGCTGCTCGAACGGATACGCCAAGACGACCCCGATTTCTTTTCCAACGACCAGCCCCCGCGCACAGGCATTGACGCGTCGCGTGCAACCCCGAGCGCGCTCGGGCCGAGACCCCCAAGCCGGGGCCAAATCCAGCCCCGATTGCTGATTGGCGTCGCACTAGTGGTGGTCTTCCTCCTGGGTCTTGCAGCCAGCGGCGGTGCGCTCTGGTGGCAACGCCCAGGTGCGAGCGCGGAACCCGCGGTACAAACCTTGTGGGCGCAGCAATGGCCCGACGAGAAGGGTCAAGCGCAAGCGCTCCAGGGTCTGCGTGGGAAGCTGACCGTCGTCAACTTTTGGGCCACCTGGTGCGCGCCCTGCGTGGCTGAGATGCCGGCGCTGTCGGCGCTCTACACCGAACTCAGTCAGGCGAATCCGAACCTCGCCTTCGTCGGCATCGCCATCGACCGCGCCGACCAGGTCGCAGCCTTCAGCGAGCGGACCCCCGTGCGCTACCCGATCGTTGTTGCGGGCGCGCCGGGATCCGCACTCGCGCGCGAGTTGGGTAACGACGCGAGCGCTCTGCCGTTCACTGTGATTATTGATCGCGAGGGGAAAGTCGTCGCCCGTACGCTGGGCGTCGTTGACCCGCCGAGCCTACGGGCGCAGTTATTAGCGCAGTTGGAAAAAGCAAAGTAAGCGCCAGGGGCCTGCCACCCCAAGCCGGGGCAGGAGGCCGCGCTCGCTCTTGGACGTCGGCTGGACACCCGCGGAGGGGTCCGGCAAAATGGCGGTTTATGCGTTCTTCTGTGGCGAAAAGCCTTCTTCTTCCACCGAAGGGTCCGCCCTCCCATTGATTTGAGTGGAGGCGGCCCTCGTCCGGCCGAGCTCCGAATATTGCCCTCGTTGCCAGGAGACCCGCGTGGATCTGCGCAAGATTAAAACCCTGATCGACCTCGTCGCTGAGTCAGGGATTTCAGAGCTCGAAATTACCGAAGGCGAAGACAAGGTCCGCATCGTCAAGGCAGCCTCGAACGGCGGATTCGGGCCGATGCCGACGCTGTCGGCGCCAATGCCGCAGGCAATGGGCTACTACCCGCCCAGCGCCCCCACCCCGCCGAACGTGATCGCCGCCCCCATCGAACCCGAGCGCGTCGAAGCAACACCGGGCCCGATCGTCAAGTCGCCCATGGTGGGCACCTTCTACCGTGCCTCCAGCCCGGGGGCCGACCCTTTTGTGGAAGTGGGCAGCACGGTCAAAGTGGGCGATGCCCTGTGCATCATTGAGGCGATGAAGTTGCTCAATGAAATCGAAAGCGATTTCAGCGGGACCGTGAAAGCGATCCTGGTGGAGAATGGCCAGCCGGTTGAGTACGGCCAACCGCTGTTCGAACTCGAATAGCCCAGCGCAGATGTTCGAAAAGATCCTGATCGCCAATCGTGGCGAAATCGCGCTGCGCATTCAGCGCGCCTGCCGCGAGCTGGGTATCAAAACCGTCGTTGTCCATTCGGATGTCGATACCGACGCCAAGTACGTCAAGCTCGCCGACGAATCGGTCTGTATTGGCCCGGCGGCCTCGCGCGATAGCTACCTGAATATTCCCGCCATCATTTCGGCGGCCGAGGTCACCGACGCGGAAGCGATTCACCCAGGCTATGGCTTTCTTTCCGAGAACGCCGATTTTGCCGAGCGCGTGGAGAAAAGCGGCTTTGTCTTCATCGGCCCGCGTCCGGAATCGATCCGCATCATGGGTGACAAGGTCAGCGCCAAAGATGCGATGAAAAAGGCCGGCGTGCCGGTCGTTGCCGGTAGCGATGGGGCACTCCCCGAGGACCCGCGCGAAATCATTCGGATCGCGCGCGCCGTCGGCTACCCCGTCATCATCAAGGCCAGTGGCGGCGGTGGCGGTCGCGGCATGCGCGTGGTCCACACCGAAGCTGCGCTGGTGAATGCGGTCAACACCACACGTCAGGAAGCTGGAACCGCGTTCGGCAACCCCGCCGTTTACCTGGAAAAGTTTCTCGAGAACCCTCGTCACGTCGAGATCCAAGTGCTGGCAGACGAGCATCGCAATGCGATCCACCTCGGCGAGCGCGACTGCTCGATGCAGAGACGCCACCAAAAGGTCATCGAGGAAGCGCCCGCCCCCGGCATCAGCCGTCGGCTGATCGACCGCATCGGTGCGCGCTGTGCCGAGGCCTGTAAAAAAATCGGCTATCGCGGCGCCGGCACCTTCGAATTCTTATTCGAAAACGGTGAGTTCTACTTTATCGAAATGAACACGCGGGTTCAGGTCGAACATCCTGTCACTGAACTGATTACTGGGATTGACATCGTTCAACAGCAGATTCGCATCGCCTTCGGCGAGCGTTTGGGGATTCGCCAGCGCGACCTCGCGCCCCATGGCCACGCCATCGAGTGCCGTATCAATGCCGAGGACCCTTTCAAATTCACCCCGAGCCCGGGACGCATCGTCGGCTGGCATCCGCCGGGAGGGCCCGGGATCCGCGTCGACTCGCATGTGTATTCTGGGTGCGTGATTCCACCGCATTACGATTCGCTGATCGCCAAGGTGATTGCCTTCGGCGACACCCGCGAGCAAGCCATCGCACGCATGCGGGTCGCGCTTTCGGAGATGGTCGTCGAAGGGATTCAAACGAATATCGCGCTGCACCGCGAGCTGATGACCGATGCGCGCTTCATCACCGGGGGCACCTCGATCCACTACCTGGAACAGCGGCTTGCCCAACGCAGCGGCCATTGAACCCGAGGTAAGCTGGCTTGAACTTCAGTTTGAAGTTCCGTTGGCAGCGGTCGATTCCTGGAGCGACGCACTCCTGGAAGCCGGCGCGTTCTCGGTTGATGCCCAAGATGCCGACGCCGATTCGCTCGACGAGATCCCCCTGTATGGCGAACCGGGGTTAGCCCCGGCGGCCAGCGGTTGGCAGCGCACCCGCCTCACTTCGCTCTGGAACGCAGCTACCGACCCGGCTGTTTGGGTGAGCGAGATTGCCGATGCGCTTGCCCTCGAGGCCCCCGACGGCTACCGCATCCGGCGCCTCGTGGAGCAAGATTGGGTGCGCTTGACGCAGTCCCAATTCAATCCGATTCCCATCGGCACGCGTCTGCTCATCGCACCTTCCTGGCACGCTCAAAGCGCACGCGAGGGCGAGTTTGCCGGACGTCTGGTGATTGAACTCGACCCCGGGCTTGCCTTTGGGACGGGTAGCCACCCAACCACCCGACTCTGCTTGGAGTGGCTCGAAGCGAAGCTGAACGGCGGCGAGACCGTGATCGATTACGGCTGCGGCTCGGGGATCCTCGCCATTGCAGCCGCTCGTCTGGGTGCCCGCAGTGTATTTGCGCTTGACATCGACCCGCAGGCCTTGCAGTCGACCCGCGCCAACGCGCTCGCGAATCCACCCACCGACGCCGTAATCTGTGTCGGCGGTGCCGATACTCCGGACCTGCAGCCGGCACAGATTGTGATTGCCAACATCCTCTCGATGCCGCTCAAACTCCTTGCCCCCGTGCTCACAAGTTTGCTCGAACCCGGCGGCACTCTGGTACTTTCCGGAGTTTTAGAACGACAGGCGGCCGAGGTGGCGAGTGCCTATGCACCGGCCATCGCCCTTACCGTCGCGTCCACCTGCGAGGACTGGGTCTGCCTGGTCGGTCGACGCCCCCACACAAGTTTGTAACCCCTCACCAACGAGTTTGATGCCCCATGAGTTTTCAATGGCATAAATCCTGGAGCAAACCGCGGATTCTCATCAGCGGATCGATCGCCTATGACACCATCCTGGTGTTCGAGGGGCACTTTCGCGACCACATCCTGCCCGACAAAGTCCATATGCTGAACGTAGCGTTTTTGGCGCCACGGCTCGAGCGACAGTACGGTGGTACCGGAGCCAATATCGCCTTCACGCTCGCCAAGCTGGGCGCGCAACCGGTTGTCCTCGGTGCAGTGGGGCGCGACGGAAGCGACCAACTCAAGCGGATGAAGTCCCTCGGCGTGGATATCTCGGGCATCCAGCAATTTGAAGATCACTGGACCGCGCAGGCCTACATCACGACCGATCTTGACGACAACCAGATCACAGCCTTCCACCCTGGCGCGATGATGCACGCGCACGAGGTCAAAGTTGCGGGCCACTTGCCCGCTGCGATCGGAATCATTTCACCGAATGGTCGGCAGGCGATGATCGAGCACGCCGCCGGCTACCGGGTGAATGACGTTCCTTTCATTTTCGATCCGGGCCAAGCATTGCCGATGTTTGACGCCGATGATCTCTACGCCATGATGGAAGGCGCCGTCGCGATCACCGTAAACGACTACGAATGCGGACTGATTACCCAAAAAACGGGCCTCACCGAAGCGCAGATCGCGCTGCGCGTGCCGACGCTCATTGTGACTCGGGGTGGCGAAGGCTGTTCGGTTTGGGTGGACGGCGAAGCCCACACCATCGCAGCGACGCCGATTGCCAAAGCGGTCGACCCAACGGGCTGCGGCGATGCGTTCCGCGCCGGCCTCCTATATGGCCGAGCGAATGGTAAATCTTGGCTCGAAAGCGCGCGTCTCGGGTCGGTGATGGGCGCGATCAAAATTGAACATTCCGGCGCGCAGTCGCATCCGGTGGAGCGTAAGAGCATTGCCCTGCGTTACTTGGACGCCTACGGTGAACGTCCCTGGAGCGAAGCCGAAGACGCCAGCGACGACGAAGACGACCACTCGGACCACCACTGGGCTTGAACCCGCCCGGCTCGCCTGGCGGGCGGCGCGCCGGCCTCAGGCGAGTCCGAGTAAGGGCAAGGTTCGATCGATCAGCGTTAGTAAAAACTGCACGAGCAAAATCAGTACGAGTGGGGCGAGGTCAACCCCTCCGATCAGCGGTAAACGACGCCGAATCGGTTCCAAAAAGGGCCGGGTCAACTGGCCCAGTGCCGGCGCGAAGGGCGAATAGGGGTTCACCCACGACAGGACTGCCTGCACGATCGTTGTGACGAGCAACATGACCAAAAGCCATCGCGCCAGGCGCAGAATGGCCGCGATCAGGATGGTGCCCAAAGCGGGCGCGCGCTCGGGGTGTTCGAGATCGCCAAACAACAAATACTGGATCAGCAACAACAGCATGGCGAGCAAGAGCGCCGCCAGCGCGCTCGCCCAATCGACCCCGCGCACCGAAGGTACAACCCGTTGGAACGGCTGTACCAGCCAGTCGGTCAGGGCAGAGGCAAATACCAGCAGCGGATCGCGCGGATGAACCCTGGCCCAACGCCCCCAAACGCGCAGCACGCAGGCGCTCGCCAACAGTCCGCCCACGGTTTCGATGACCACCCAAAGCGCACTCGAAAACAAGGTTTAAGCCTCTCTACAGAACGCGCTCAAGCTAGCGCCGGAGCCTAAGGGGCGGGGGCACGCGGGAGCGTGATTGGGCACCGCGGCGTCGCAAACCTGACCGGCATCCGCGCCCGTTAAGGTCGCGCACCCGTCGGGAACGGCCACAGCCCAGCGACCGAAGTCTTCTTTTTGGAAGCCCTGCTCTTGCCCGATTCCCCCGCGGCGACGGACTCTGCTGGGGCTGCTTTGGTTTCGCTTTTTTGCGTCGCTTTTTCGGCTTTGGCTGGTTCTACCGCCATTTCCTTTTCGACTGATTTTGTTTTAGCCGTTGCCATCTCTTTACCCATCTTGTTTGGCACCCTTGAGCGCGAGACCTGGGCTCAATCCCAACTGAGGGCGCCTCCGGTTTGATACTCGATCACACGAGTTTCGAAAAAGTTGCGTTCCTTTTTCAAATCAATCATTTCACTCATCCAAGGGAACGGGTTTTCCTCGCTGGCAAACATCGGCTCGAGGCCAATCTGTTGCGCACGCCGATTGGCGATAAAGCGCAGATAACCTTTAAACATCGGCGCGTTCAGCCCCAGCACACCACGCGGCATGGTGTCTTCAGCGTAGCGGTACTCAAGCTCAACAGCCCGCAAAAAGAGCGCGCGGATCTCTTCCTTAAAAGCGGCTGTCCACAGATTCGGATTCTCGAGTTTGATGGTATTGACGAGATCGATTCCGAAATTACAGTGCATCGACTCATCGCGCAGGATGTACATGTACTGCTCAGCCGCTCCGGTCATTTTGTTTTGCCGCCCAAGCGCCAAAATTTGTACAAATCCTACGTAAAAGAACAGTCCTTCCATTAGGCACGAAAACACGATCAGGCTCTTAAGGAGTGCCTGGTCATTCTCAAGCGTCCCGGTCTTGAAGTGCGGGTCGGTTAGGGTATCGATAAACGGGATCAGAAACTCATCCTTGTCGCGTATCGAGGTCACCTCGTGGTAGGCGTTGAAAATCTCGCCCTCATCGAGGCCCAGCGACTCGACAATGTACTGATAAGCGTGCGTATGAATCGCCTCTTCAAAGGCTTGGCGCAACAAGAACTGACGACACTCGGGCGCCGTGATGTGCCGATAGGTACCGAGCACGATGTTATTGGCGGCCAGCGAATCCGCCGTCACAAAGAACCCCAGATTACGCCGTACGATCAACCGCTCGTCTTCCGTCAGGCCGTTGGGATCTTTCCAAAGCGCAATATCGCGGCTCATGTTGATCTCTTGCGGCATCCAGTGATTGGCACACCCCGCGAGATACTTGTCCCAGGCCCACTTGTACTTGAACGGCACTAACTAGTTGACGTCGGCGCCGCCGTTGATCACACGCTTGTCGTCAACGCGCACGCGGCGCGCAAGCTCGCTGGCCTGACCGAGGATTGAACCTCCCGCCATGCTCGGTGGCTCAGCAGCGAACATCGGCGATGCCGGTGCGCTCGCGGTGCCACCCAACAAAGACCCCGGCACCCGATCGGTATCAGCGCCAAAGTGGGCACCGAGTGCCCCGGTTCTCGGCAGCGGCAGCTTGGCCGCAGGACCAGCGGGAAGAGCGTCGTCCCAGGAGAGCATGAAATAGCCTTATACGATAACGATACGAAAAAACCGGTCTGACAGCTGACTGCAGGGGCCCGCTTTGGCAAGGCCCTCCGGCAGCAATTCGCGAGCGAACGGGAAATTACTGGCAGGCTTCACAAGTGGGGTCGTCAATCGCGCAAAACTTAGGCGCGATGGCGTCCTCTCTGGGAATCGTCAATACGCTGACGGCACCCGCTGCTGCGGACTGCGCAAGCGAAGTCGCGCCAGCCGCCGAGGAGGCCCCCGTGTCAGCCTGACCATAGGAAAACCCGGCGTGTCCACCCGGTTGTGCGGAGACTGCGTTCAACTGTCCGACGCGGTCCCCGGTCGATTTCTCGGCCGAGGTGGCCGCCATCGTCCGCAAGTAATACGTCGTCTTCAGACCGCGCAACCACGCCATCTTGTACGTGTCATCGAGTTTTTTGCCCGACGCTCCGGCCATGTAGATGTTCAGCGACTGCGCCTGATCGATCCACTTTTGCCGCCGCGAAGCACACTCGACCAGCCAGCTCGAATCGACTTCAAACGCCGTTGCGTACAAACGCTTGAGCGACTCGGGAACCCGATCAATCTTGGCCAACGAACCGTCGAAATACTTCAGATCGGAAACCATCACCTCGTCCCAAAGTCCGAGACGTTTCAGATCCCGCACGAGGTACTCATTGACCACCGTGAACTCGCCCGACAGGTTCGATTTCACGTAAAGGTTTTCGAACGTCGGCTCAATACAAGCCGATACGCCGATGATGTTGCTAATGGTTGCGGTAGGCGCGATCGCGACGCAGTTGCTGTTGCGCATGCCGTGTTCGCGAATCCGCGCCCGCAGACGGTCCCAGTCGAGCGTGCTGGAACGGTCAACCTCAAGATAGCCACCGCGGTGCTGGGCCAGGAGATCGAGCGAGTCCTGCGGCAGGATCCCCTGATCCCACAAAGACCCACGGTAGCTTGCATAGCGGCCGCGCTCCGCTGCCAATTCGGTACTTGCCCAGTACGCGTGGTAGCAGACCGCTTCCATCGAGTGATCGGAAAACTCAACTGCGGCCGTACTCGCGTAAGGGATCCGCAACAGGTGCAAACAGTCCTGGAAGCCCATCACCCCAAGGCCAACGGGCCGATGCTTGAGATTCGACTGCCGTGCCTTGGCCACTGCGTAGTAGTTGATGTCGATCACGTTGTCGAGCATCCGCATGGCGATGCGGATCGTACGGGCGAGCTTTTCCTGATCAAGCTCAAACAGCGGCAGCCCGTCCGCGTCAACCCCGGTCTGGCGCAGATGGGCCGTCAAATTCACCGAGCCGAGGTTACAGACGGCGATCTCGGTCGGGCTCGTATT
>Ga0136644_10002424_pt1 | contig 14308 bp, 11 predicted proteins | sample C_130820_EF_Meta_FD_94780 | JGI IMG/M metagenome (GOLD analysis project Ga0136644, IMG submission 94780) | Freshwater microbial communities from Lake Croche, Canada to study carbon cycling - C_130820_EF_MetaG (v2) (version 2) | ecosystem: Environmental > Aquatic > Freshwater > Lake | place... | reverse complement strand
TGTAAACCAGGACACCCATCCTGACTCTCCACGCTTCGATGTACGCAATGGCACAAGAAATGCGTAATTGTAAGGGAGTATATCGGGCTTTGATGTAACAATATTATACAGTATAATACTGATATAATACCCTGCTAAGATTAAATATATGAATGGATTAAACATATAGGATAAAATCACCACGATAAACAATAATAGGCGGATATACACTGTGTGCATAATCGCATCATTTGCTGCAAACGATGCTATCGAGATTGCAATCATCCACCCCACTAGGCTCAGGACCCAAGGCCATATAGGTGTATAGGTGCTTGAACTACTTGTCGCGTCCGATCCATCTGTAGTTCCCACCCCGTTTGGAGTCCCCGATCCGTCTAGAGTCCCCGACCCGTCTGTTTGTTTGGATGAAAACCATGACGCACCGGATGGACCAAACGATTCAGAAAAAGGGATTGTCGTATAATTACGCACAAGTCCCACCATGTTTGTAACGTGTCCCATCCCCTGTGACAACAGGGACCCCACCTGTTCATTCACGGCAGTATAGAGGCTCATGCGATAATCCTGGTATATCGCCTGATATAAATATAGTCCCTTACAGCGCATATTTGAGGCCTCCCAGGCCTGAACGGACCATCACCCAATTCAAATTCTCCACATAAATGTCAATAATATAGCAATAGTTGGTCGTAGCCAAGAGGGGCTGGACATTCAGGTCCACCTGTAAGAGACGAACACGGCTCGAGTTGAGGGACCCGTCGGGCTGTGGATTGGGAGAATGGAGGCCAAAGGGGTAGATAGCCAAATTCGGGTCTGGCTCTCCGTCCAAATACTTCCACGGCACTACCTGCGAAAAATACTCGATAGGCTTCTCTTCCTGAAGTTCATTGCCATCGCCCAAGACCCGTAGACTCTGGAGAATGTGGGGCATACCGGCGACTTGAATCAGTTGTCCCGTCGCCTCCCCTGTCAGTATATAGGCCGGGTAGGGGGTCGCAGGGGCGATCCAGGGTGTTTTAGACGGATAGGGCCAGTTGGACCAATTTCCGACATCGTTGCGATTCGGAAAGTCGGACCGGCGGGGGACAATCACGAGTCGATTGATCGGATTGTGCGTTCTCAGTTCTACCAGTTGCCGGCTCACGATCGTGAACGAATAGGCCGTCACTTGCCGCACGAGGTACTGAAGCGACTGATTCGCAAAGATTTTCCGTTCGTCGTCCGTCAAATACACATAGGTGGCCATGATGCGGGGATTCAGGGGCCAAGTCGGAATGAGGGGGTCCGGTGCTCCGAAATCGGTCAAGAACATGCCGATGTTGTTACACGTGTAGGGACTCTGGACGTACGAGGGGTTGGTGGGCTGGTTTAAGGGGGCGGGAATTTCCTGCCAACCGGGTGCGACCGTGGCGCCGCTGGCGTCCAGGACCTGGTACAGCTGGTTGATGGGTCGGAACGTGACCTGGACCTCGCACTCTTGATACTGGAGGGCGACGAGGGGGAGGGCCTCGTAGGTCGTCTCGGTGAACCAAAAGGGAAGGGGAATCATGAGTTGGCGGCCAAAAATGGACGGGCGGTTGACGTTCCCGCCCGCCGTATCCGGATAGACGAGGGGGTAGCCGCCCGACGCGGAGCCGCCGGCCCAGATGCCCGCCGCAGGATTGTTGAGCTCGGGCACGTCCCCCACCAGGGTCTGCCATTTCCGAAACTGCGTATTCGTGAGGTCGGCCTGGGCCTTGGCAATCATGTAAGTCCCGTCAAATTCCTGGATTTTTTGCCCGCCAATGTAGAATCCGACCTGCTGGATGAGTTGGCAGCCAATGTAGCGGGCCCAGTTGAAATTGTACTGATAGGCGCGATTGATGTCTGGACTGTTCAGGTCAATCCACTTACAGAAAATGTCCGGAAGGTCCACCACGAGGTACATGTCCCGTACGAGGTCCGCCACACGCTGGATTTTCAGACGGACCTGAATGGGCTGATCCGTGAAGAGTTCCTGCGGGCCGTCCATGGGCTGCGTCACGGATTCTTCGGAGAAATGGCTGTATTTCTTGTACGTTTTAAACCAAAAAGTAAAAGCTGGATTACCACTCAATAGGAGATTCTGACCTCCATAGGATACTAAGACGTAAAGACCACCTCCACCCATTCCCTATTAGAATGATTGGTAATCTTACGTTTAAATCCGCATGGACACTAATAGTACATAATTTTGAGACCGTTTCAGAACGTTCTCAAAAATATCCCATGACGATGTTTAATACCTCGTCGTCCACCACGTATCCTCCAAATAAGGACCCATAGGGTCCTGCGTCGCCGAGGCCAGCGTTGTGCTCGGTCCCTGATTCAATAGACTGTTAATCTCCGTATAGGAGAGGGCATAGTTGAAATAAATAAGACGACTCAATTGCCCCTGCATGACGCCAAAGACGTCCAGGTCCTCTCCATTGAGGGAGGGAATCACAGACGCCTTGAGTGAAATGCGCCTCTGCGAAAAGGCGCAGATGTTCTGATAATTCTGATACGGCAGAAACCCCCCATAATCCAGGCGCTTCTTCAAATTCCCGTTGATGTAGACCTCCAAGTGAGTCGAGTGACTCACGAGGGCCACATGGACAAACTTGTTGATGGGGAAATTGTCCACCTCCGTATAGGTGTTCCAGGTCTTGTAGGTGTTCATGTAGACCCGCAGTGTATTCGTGTGACTGCTCATAAAGACGCCCGGGCCCAGCAGGGGGAACTGGCCCGGGTTTCCCTTGTGAAAGATGTGAAGAAGCCCCTGCTCTTGGCGGAAGGTGGAGGGGTCGACGTTGAGAAAAAACGAATAGGTGAACTCGACGCCCGTGCGCTCATTGTCGGACAAGGCCAGGGGTTTGGACTTTGGTAGATTCGGATTCTGCTCGATTTGATACGTCTTGGTATTGGTCGTATAAGTCAGGGGCAACAGCGTCGTTCGGTTGAGCGACATGCGGTTCATATAGGTGTAGATGGCGTTCAAAGAGCCGAACGCAATGTAGAGAATCACGACCGCCGCGAGACTTATCATAATCTCTAGGTACCAGGGGGCCGGTTTTGCCGTGCCATCATTTAAGTCCATTCCTATCGGGGAGGGGGAAAATTAGGTGCCCTGGCTCGGGCTCGGGACAAAAAAGGATGACAAGTAGCTACCCAGAGAGGTAATAGGGTTCGGTCCACCCATGTATAGGTTATAGACGGTGTTGGGGTTCAGGGCGTAATTGTACATTTGAATAGAGTTCACGTACCCTCCGAACCCTCCGTAATCGAGCAGGTCCGCGGTATAGCCGCCCCCGTCGACCTTGTAGAGGGCCGGCAGAACACAGGACCGGGCGAGTTTGCCGTCGATATAGACATCGACAGTGCGGCCATTTACGGCGATGGCTACACAGACCCATTTTTGGAGGTCGATGGCGGGGAGGTCGCAGAGAGCCGTACCGTCCAGGAGGCTCGAGTCGGGGTAGAGCGTATTGAAGAGAGCGTCCCTCGATGCATTGTCGAGAGCCTCCGTAGGCTGATCGGGAGTCGAACCGAGAGGGGGGGAGGACCCGACGGGGGACGAAGAGGCCATGGTAGGAGGAGGCGCAGAAGAACCAACCGGCGTAGGAGCGCCCATCATGGCCTGAAGAGAGGGCCCCGACTGGAACCCGGACGTCGTCGAACTGGAGGACCCCCCCCGTGTGTGAAGGCGGACCCGCAGGGCCGGCTTGTTGGCCCCCAAATAGATGCGGATCGTATCAAGCGTATTGCCGCCAATGCTCATAATATGCTTGTTATATCCGGACCGAACGCCCCAGTTCTGGACATAGAGCCACATGGATATGCTAAACTCGCCACCCTCGTACAGGGGAGGGAGATTCGACGACTGAATCGTGATGGGGACGGTCGGATTTGCCGCGGTTTTGGACCCTATCAGGACACTGGACTGCATCGTCGACGCCGAGAAGAGATACTGATACAAATAGTACAACCCTATGAGTCCTCCCACAAGAATAAGGCCCTGAAAAAAGAGGGTAACGGCCCCATTGGAATCACTCGATGATTTACTCGAGTTATTATTCATCGCTCTGCTGAGGAGAATGATTATTTTTTAACGGTTCTAAGCGTACCGACTCGACCAGGCCTTGAGGGTGTTGCTCGGGGGCGTCGAGACGGGGTTACAGGGAATTCCTGGAATACACGCCGTCTGTACGTTTCCAAAGGGAATTGGCAAAAAGGGGAGAGGGAATTTGACAGGGGGCTGGCCCGTCATGTCGGAATAGCTGGCCCGTAGAGCACTTATCTGATTCGGCGTGGCCCTCGAACTCTTGGTAAACATGTGAATCGCTTGGCCTAGAAGGGCCTTGTCCCCAATGACAAGAGGGTTTGAGATGGACAGGGGGTAGACGTCGATGCGGTGCGAGGCTACAATCTTGTCGTCGTACAGGACGTCGAATCGGCGCCCGTCTCTCAGAATACTTATAAAGACCCACTTCTGCAGGGTCAGGGGCGGCAAGGGAATTGTGATAAACTCCCTGTGGGTCGTGTAGACGATGAGTTGGGCCGTGGACTGGGGAATCTGTACGTTGGAACCTCCTGACACGTCAAAAAAGAGTCTCGACGGGGCAATCTGGAATTCGAACGAACCCTTGACACCGAGCAACGTCGTATAGGTGAGAGCGGGATGTTGGTTGGAAGGTTCAGGAGTTATGAGCGGACCCTTCATCCGAATCGTTCGGTCCCCGAACTGGACATTGAAAAACCCGGCCACCGTGCTCCCCCCCTGGGACAGAAGAGATGTCTTGACGGTCCCGGAGTCCACAATCTGCGTCTCTTTGCTAAGACTTGTCAAGGAGGGCAATAAATCCGTATAGGTATTGGACGAAGAATATACAATCCCGATGACCGTATAGACGACGATTGTAGCAAGGAGTATGATGATAAAGGACGTTACTAAGATGGCCATTTCCCTAGTAGGATGTAGGATTTTTTGAAATGCTTACGAGGAGGTCGTGGTCATTGTGCCAGGAGACGTGCTTGCCGACGAGGCACCGTTTACGCTTGATTGAATAGACGACGACAGACTTCCCAGATTCGTCTGAAATGTACTAGACCAAGAGGATAGACTCGTATCGATGGCCTGTTCAGAACCAGAGCCAGAACCAGAGCCAGAACCAGAACCACACGACGACGTAGGAATATCCGTCTTCTCGCTCGGCTTGACGGTCATGAGCGCAGGCGAGGCATAGCGCATCTGATTGGCCGAAATGACCGAATTCCAGAGATGGAGATTCGCCACCTTGGCGATTTCGGCATTGATGGCCTGGGGAGGATAGAACATACCCGTAGCATTGACGGGGGTCGTTCCAGGTGTAAAGGTCCTCGTCCGCTGTAGCATTCCGTTTAGGTAGACTTCCATGGCGGTGTCCGAGATGGTGACTCCTACCCGAAATGGGGTCTGAACGGGCACATTCTGTAGAATCACATTTTCCATATAGGTGTTTGTCGTATCGGCCGTCAAAACGCTAACCACCAGGTCGGTCGTATCGGGCAACAAGGCAAAGGCTACATTGTAATTGCCCAAGAGTCCTTGGATGGTGGTCGTATTTCCCTCAGTAGGAGTCCCCGATACATCAAGGGGAGGGCCCCTGTGAAATAAAATACGGGGGGACTTCGACACGTGCATCGGATTCTTAATATCAATGTCGAGTGCAAAGGACCACTGAGTAGAAGTGGCCACCACATTCGTACTTATATCAAAAAAAGGGCTAAATACGGCAGGCTTTCCACTCCCCTGTTTCCAGTAGATTTGACTCGAATCCCCGCCAGGAATCGGTATGTACCCCGGTCCGCCAGGATAGAGACGAAAAATGGGGGTAATCGTGTAGTTGATAATTACCAGAATCACGACAAGAACGAGAAAGATTCCGAGTATGTATCCGACAATGCCACCCCACGAGGTGGTGGGAGTCGCAAGAGCGTAGGGGTCTGTGAACCGCTTCGAACTGCGAGCATAGATTGGAAGTTCAATCGGCATAGGGTCCTCTACCAATAGCATCCGTTTTCCACCGCCTCAAAGTGAGTCGGTCGCTCCTTGGCCGAATCTGGCCGGACCCAGTGTTCATTAAAGAGCGGCTGAAACTCCGCCATCGTGTCCCACCGCCCCCCTCGAATTCCGAACAGGAGTTGGGTCGATCCGCCCATGTGAATGGCCTTCTTGCCCTTGCGTTTCGCATGGGCCACGAGGGGCAGCGAGTGGATGCCGACGCCTACGATGGCCACGTCATAGTCGATAGCGTCCATCTGGGCCTGGACAGCTCGAATGAGACCGAGGGAATCAGTCCATTTGGCGAGCATGTCCTCCTGGATCTCGGAACTCTGAACCCCGAACGAGAGCGGAAAGGCAATTGTTTGAAATGTGGACTCGGGGTGCCAGAGGCCTTTCCGAGAGGCCCAAATGTCCTGAAGATGGGGAACCTGCGCGTCCACAGAGGCCGCAAAAGGGCTGATGACGAGAATGCGGGCTTTCGTAGCCGTCCACCAATGAGCAGGGTTCGGCGACAAGAAGCACTCGAGAGTCTCGAGTGAGACTTGCTGGGCCTTCTTAGCAAAGGCGCCCAGGAGTTCCTGGGCCTGGTCTTTCATATACCAGTTGGGCGTACAATCCAAGAACAGAAGAGATTGGAGGAGTTCATCGGCCATTCGGCAGGCCGTCTCCTGAGTGGGAGGGAACAGGCCCGTGTGTCGACACAGAGACTGGAGTATCTTTGGAAGAATGGCGGGGGGTATGGTCATACGCCTTGACTTGAACCGAAAATAGGCAAGTTCGAGTTCAAACGAGCCGAGTTTTCCGACCGCCGCCGGCTTACGACCCGTCAGAGCCGCATGGACCGCCGCAAACGCCTCATCACCTTCGAGGGATGCCATCTACCCCCCTCTTCACATTTCCTATTTAGATTCGTCAGGGCCCGTCTCAGGGTCAAAGTGGATGCGCTTGTAATAGGCCTCGGTGGCCTTGGTGTCGCAGTCCGCAAGTTTCTCCCGGACATAACACACAAAGGAGATGCGGGTCCACCGCTCGTCCTCCCCTTGTGCCCCCACCTCCGACTTGGTATAGACGGGGTCGAGTCCCTTGTTGAACGCCGCATCCTCGGCCGTCTCGGTCATCGGGGCGTTACAGTGCCACTCGTGGACGTCCATGGCCACAAAATCCCCCGCCCTCAAGTCAATCCCGACCCCGTACTGGGGGAAGAGGGTCTCGCCTCCGTGGTATTTCCCCCTCTCCAGAACTGTCAAATTCCCGTAGCCGTCCTTGAAGTCGCCGGCGTCCTTGTGAAGGGCCGTCCGAAAGTTGCGGTTAATCGTGACGGACGAGAAGGCCGTGTCGGCGATGCGATAGGCGGGGGTGGACTTGATGCGCTTCTGCTGGGCCCGATAGGGGGCCGGCACCAACTTTTGGAATTGCCGGTCGATGGCCTGTAAGAAGGGAATCCCCTTTCGATATCCCTGGAAGTATTTCTGCGTGTAGGACGTCATGCGGCACGGCACCTTGGCAAACGGCGTGGCCTCGAAATAGCCGACGACGGACGAAAAGACGGTGTTATTGACCCGCATCTTGCTCTCGCCCCCCTGTTCGTTCTCGTAGGAGGCCCACCAGCCATTGTTCTTGACGATTTTGCGTTTACGCCAGTACTTGGACTTGGGGTTAATGGGGCCGGCGGCGGCGCCCCGGCTTCTGGAAGCTCCGGCGGCCTGGTAGAAGGAATCCCAGCCGAGTTGTATCAGTGCCTTGGAAAAGACGTTCTTGCGGAACTTGGCCAAAAGTTTGCCATCCGTGGTATAGACGTCGGCGTTCTGTCGAAGAATGCGGCACCCTTCTGCGTTCTGAAAGGTTCCCTCCTTGGCTTCGATGGCCTCGTCGGTCAGGACCTTGGACACGACAATCTTCTGGACGCCGCCCTTTCGGGTCCCTTGTCGGGTCCCTGTTCTGTGCTTTCTCGTCGCGGTCATACCCTGATAGTGAGTGACATGAAAATTTGAAGGAGGCCGGTTAAGAACAAACAGGTATACAGCATCACGCCAGAATGACACCTTTGGAAATTTCGGCCGGCCTCGGGGGGTGGATAAGTCTTGTTCTGATTCTTCTTCTGATTCAGAACAAGCCATTGAATCCTCTTGGCCTATTTCTAACCCCCTTTGTTGTCGTTGGCCTTGTCTATGCCACCCTCCAGGCCGTGTGGTACAGTGCCCTTCTCTTCCTGTATGTCCTTACGGCCATGATGAATCCCCTTCTCATGGGTGCCACCTTTACGGCCCTTCTGGTAAGCGTTATAACGTTCACAACCCTGGATATTGCGAACAAGTATAGGCTTGGTAACGACCCGATGACTCCTCGCAGACCGACAGAGGAGCAGGTGACGGAGCAGGTGGGAGAGCAGGTGGCGGAGCAGACAGGGGAAACGTCTAGTGTTGAATAATAACATGTACGGCACTATAACGACAGGGGGCTAGGGGGAGGCCAACCCCCGCAGGGGGTTGGAGGTCCCCCTATATCATATTGAGGAGGTGAAGACCGTAGAGCCCCCCTCCCAGAAGGCCAATGCCGCCGAATCCGACCAGAAACCCCCTCACAAAACTCGCCGTATCGACCTCCTGCATATCCTCTTTTTTCCAGACAGGGCTGCGGTCTCGTTGCCCCAGCTTCTGGTAATAAGCCAGCACCTCCTGTTCGGTCCAGGTGGGTTTCTCAAGTGCCTTATTGACCTCGTTGTGGATGTCGATGGTCCAGCGGAACAGATCGGCACGGCGATCCAAAAAGGTGGTGATAGGCTTGGCCTTCATGTGGTTGGAATAATGGTCTCGGCACACGCTACAGGGAATCAAGAACTGGAGACTCTCGAAAAATTCCTTGGCAGCCCGCTTTTCCGTATAGGTGGGCTCTTTGGGATAGCCGAGTGCGGCAATGTGGATCGTGTGCCAGAAGAAGGGCCCCCATACCGTGGGACTCAAGTGCATCTCTAGATAGTTTCTATTTTTTAAGGGGGGGATGCGGCCACGCAGTGGCCTGCCTCCCCCCAGGCCCCCCTCAAGTAGGTCGGGATGGTCAGGGAGGTCAGAGACTGGTTCCAAACTACTTGAGGGGGGCTAGGGGGGAGGTGACCCCTGCGGGGTCGCATCCCCCCCCGTCTAAAGAGGGATTGAAGTAGCCCCTATAAGGATATGTCGTACCATACGGACCATGACACACGACGTTTTACATGTTCCAATTGCCACATAGAGGGTCATCTATTCAGGTCATGCCCCCATCCCATCACAAGTTATGGAATTATTGCCGTAAAATACGACGGAAACACAAACTCTCCCTGGAAACTCTTCTGTGAGCCTAGTCAACAATTGGAGGGGTCCCACACGGCGGGAACGCTCAAGGTGCTGTTGATTTGCCGCCGAGACTCGCTCGCCTTTATAGAATTTGTGAGGGGGAAATATTCCCTGTCCGAGCCGTCCTACTTGGCCGGCCTGTTCAGAGGAATGACCGTCGCCGAACAGGCCAAGGTCCGGGCCTCGTTGAACGGCGTGCGTTCTTCAAGGCCTTCAGGCTTTGAAGGATTGTGGAAATCCCTCTGGGGCTCGGCGGCCCACACCCACAAGGCCGATTACGAGAATTCAAACCGCAAGTACCATCAACTAAACATTGGAAAACTCCTGGACGAAAACCCGACCGCCTGGACAGAGCCCGAATGGGGCTTTCCAAAGGGCCGCAAGAATCCCAACGAGACCGACATTCAGTGTGCCATGCGAGAATTCTACGAAGAGACGAACCTCAGTCGCCACACCTATTCGCTTCTCCAGAATGTCCAGCCCATCGTAGAATCCTTTGTCGGCAGCAACACGGTCTCCTACTGTCACAAATACGTGGTGGCCCTGTGCGACCCGTCTCAGACGGTGGCCTTGACGCCCCTCAACCATGACATGTGCCGTGAAATAGGACAAATAGGGTGGTTTACGATTGAGGAAGCCCTTGCTAAACTGCGGCCCGAAAACCAGACCAAGCGGGACATTTTGAATCGAATTGAGCGCCTCTTTCGGACCGTATGCGTCCTAGTGTCCTAAAATCAGCCCTCTACTGTAGGTATGTCACTCGAAACTCTTCCCGACGAGGAACTCCTGGACCGCTGGAACACGACGGTCGAGGACGAGGCCCGTACTGCCATTCTCCAGGTCCTCCAAAAAAAGGGACTCTTTCCATCATCCTTTGTCGATTCCTGGGAGAACGACACCGGCGCCTACCCTGAATACGATGACCCTCGATTCCTCAAGAAACTGTTGGGAAAACGGGAGTTTGCCGAGTCGTATCAATCGACGTGGGTCCCGACCTCCGACCCCTGTAGCGACGACGCCAACTTCGAGACAACCGCCGTTCAGCGCTTCGTAGCCAACCTCATGAGCCCCCGCAGCCCCTACATGTCCGCCCTTCTGTACCACGGAGTGGGCGTGGGCAAGACGTGTGCCGCCGTCCAGATTTCCGAGGCCTGGCTCGAGTCCTATCCCGAGGACCGGGTCTTTCTCATCGCCCCTCCGACCATTCAGGAGGGGTTTCTTCGGACGATTTTCGACGTGAACCGTCTCACCCTCGGCTCTTCGGAAGAGGGCCACGAGGCCGAACCCAACACGATGACGGGGTGTACCGGCTCCACCTATTTGGAATTGACGGGCACTCTGTTGGAGCGGGACCCTGAGCGTATCAAGCGAAAGGTCCAGCAGGTCATCAATCGCCGCTACAATATCATGGGCTACATCACCTTTGCGAATTACATTGACAATCTTCTCCAGGGCATCGATGTGACGTTGAGCGCCGAGGAGCGGGCCGCCAAGTCGAGAGACGTTCTGCGTCGGCATTTCAGCAACAAAATCATCATCATTGACGAGGCCCACAATCTGCGAGACGTCGTCGGCGAAGTCCTCGTGGGGACGGGGCCCGGTGGGGGGGACGAAAAGGAGACGGCCGAGGCGGGGAAGCAGCTCACCCGCCGTCTCCAGATGGTCCTGGACGCCGCCGAGGGCTCGAAACTCGTCCTTCTCACGGCCACCCCCATGTACAACAACTACCTGGAAATCGTATCGCTCATGAATCTTCTGCTACGGAACGACAAGAAGGCCCTTCTGACCGAGGCAGACCTGTTTCTGCCCAAAGGGAAACTTCGCCCTGCCACCAAGACCCATCCGGGCGGGGCGGCCCTCATCGGCCAGGTCGCCCGCCGATACATTAGTTACATGCGGGGCGAAAATCCGGTGAGTTTCCCTATTCGTTTGTCGCCCGAAGGGGAGCCCGGCCTCTTGATGAAGGACCGCCCTTATCCGCCCGAGAACCCGAAAGGGGAGGACGTCAGTCCCTCCGCTCAAGAGTTTGTCAACTATCTGCCCCTCGTCGCCATCGAACTGACAGGGGACTCGTTGGCCGCCTCGGAATCCTTCCGAGCCGCCCTGAAACCCGGGACCACGGAACTGACGAGCATGGACATTGAGAAGCTCATCCAGGCGGGGAATTTCATTGCCCCCGCCACGGCCTCGACGGCGGAGCCGACCTACGAGAATTTCCGCCGGCGCACCGAGATGGACGGCATCGAGCAGATTCTCCAGAAAATCGGAAGCCAGGAGGTCCAATACAAGGCCCGGACCCCAGGAGGCGCCTCCTGGCTGGCGGCGGCCACGCTCGGACAGTACTCCCCCAAATTCGTCTTTTTGTTGAAACGCCTCGCCACGTGCGAGGGGGTGGCCTTTGTCTACAGCCGATTCGTGGGAGCGGGCGCGCTCCCCCTCGCTCTGGCCCTCGAGGCCAATGGCTACACGCTCGCCCCGGGCGGGGGGCGCAAGACCCGCCTTCTGGTGGACGGCATCCAGGACGGACAGGGGCGGCAGTGTGCCCTCTGCGCCAAACGGGAGGTCGGGCACACAGGGACGCACGCCTTTGCCCCCGCCTACTACGGCATTCTGACGGGCGACGAACTTCTGACGCCCCGTAACCGGGACACCATTCGGGTCGAGCGGCACGAGAACAACAAGGACGGCCTCCACCTCAAGGTCATCATCGGGAGTCAAATCGCCTCCGAGGGCGTCGACTTTCGCTTCATCCGAGAGGCCCACCTTCTCGACAGCTGGTACCATCTCAACAAGACGGAGCAGGTCATCGGCCGAGCCATCCGATTCTGTAGCCACTCCCTGTTGCCAAAAGAAAAGCGGAATACGACGGTGTATCTCTATACAGCCGTGTATCCCGACAATGTCCACGAAACCGCCGACCTCTATAGTTACCGCCGGGCCTACTTAAAGGCAATCGAGACGGGCCGGGTGACTCGAGAACTCAAAATCCACGCCATTGACTGTAACTTGAACCGCAATGCGATCGTGATTGAGGGCGAGCCACCCCAGGTCCAGACGGATTCGCAGAGAAGGGTCCGCCCCGATGTGAGCATCAATGACATGCCCGGGACGGCCATTTGTGACTGGGCGGAGGACTGTACTTATACGTGCGACCCGGTCGTGACCCTCGACCCGGCGGCCATTCAGGGCACGGACGACAGCACCTATTCGGAGTTTGCGGCCAAATGGCGGATTTCGTCCTTGAAAAAGCGGTTTCGTATGCTGTTTGCGGACCGGGCCTTCATTTCGTTTGAGCGGCTCTGGGGTGACCTCTTTTCCGACGTGCCGCTCATAGCCCGAAAGGAACTCTTTTCCATGGTCGTCGACAATCGGTCTTTTCGAATCGAGCACAAGGGGCAGCCCGGGACCCTTCGGTACTGTAACGGGTACTATGTGTTTCAGCCTGAACTGTACCTGGACACGCATATTCCGTTGGCCATTCGGGCGGCTGCGGTGCCGGTTCGCCAGGACGAATATTCGCCCGACCTGATTGTTAAGCCTGCCAAAGGGGTAGCAAGAACAGCAATGGCAGCAGAAGGAGAAGAGGGAGCAGCAGGAGCAGAAGGAGCAGCAGGAGCAACAGACGAGGGAGAAGAAGGAGCAGGAGCAAGGGCAGCAGGACCCACAGGGGCAGCCGCCACCTCCAGAACCGTCGTGGAAGAATGGACCGCCCTGCGGTCCTGGGTCCTCTCCATGCAGCCCGGCAAGCCCTACCCCCCCTATCCGGCTCTGGTGAATCAGCGCTACACACATCTGACCGGCGGTGACGAAGAGTTGAATGACAAGTATGACAAGATTCGGGACATGTTCAAGTGGTTTCACACCTCCTATTTCAAGACATACTCGTCCCCCTCGAAGACGGCAGGGCCCGCTGTGGCCACGGCCTCGGCCGCCGCCGAGGCCCCCTCGACCGTCTCGAGAGCGTCCCTCATCCCCCTCGCCGCCTTTCATCAGGCAATGCTCGCCTTCCTGTGGGACAATTGGTTCAACTACGACGAACAGGTGATTCTCTCACGGACGGAGGCGGGAGCGGACCAGGTGCGGCCCGATGCGCATCGGGTCGGAAGTACAGAGGTGGTTCGTCTCTTCAATCCCTCGACGGCCGACCTCTCCTATTTGTGCGGGGCAGCGCCGTGCCCCCTCTCCATCGTGGACGCCCTCCGCTCGGACCGGACCGACCCTCTTCGGCAAATGAGCGTGACAAAGGAGTCGACGGGTGTTCTCTATGGGTTCATCGCCACCAAGCAATCGACAACTCGGCTTGTATTCAAGACGAATGATCTGGACAAGAACAAAAAGAAGATGGGGGGCGCCGAGTGTTCGATTATTACGACCACCTCGGTTCATCACAAGATGCTGTATCGGCTGAGGGATGTGTTGATAGCAGCGGGCCTCCCCGACCTGGAGTTGCGCAGTGATGTGATATCCGACAAAGCCTCTCCGAGAAAATTGGCAAATGCGACCCGTATTTGTACGATTGTGGAGTTGACGCTGCGCCTCATGGATGCGATCCGAGTCAACCGAAAGCGGTGGTTTTATAGGCCTGTGTCTGCCTTTTTACTGGGACATACGTTTTCGAGTGCGAAAGCAACCGAAGTTACTGCCTCTGCCTTTGCCTCTGCTGCGGCTGCTGCTGGCGAGGAGGAGTAGTGCGGAATACCAACATCAAAATAGAGTTAAGAATCATGGTCGCAACCCCGCCCGCCACAAAGATGCCCAGGGACTCGAGGAAGGTGAACCGCTTCATGGCAATAATGAACGAAATCACCATCGATACAAGACCCACCCCCATTACTACAAGTAGTTCATCCACCGCACCGGTTAGGGAAGCTCCTGGAATAATCATGGGGGTTTCAAGGGTGACCATGTAATGATGGATGACTGCGATGGCGGCTCC
>Ga0136644_10002423_pt1 | contig 14311 bp, 11 predicted proteins | sample C_130820_EF_Meta_FD_94780 | JGI IMG/M metagenome (GOLD analysis project Ga0136644, IMG submission 94780) | Freshwater microbial communities from Lake Croche, Canada to study carbon cycling - C_130820_EF_MetaG (v2) (version 2) | ecosystem: Environmental > Aquatic > Freshwater > Lake | place... | reverse complement strand
TGCCCCCTGAGATCACTCTCGGAATGATCCTCTTGGGAGCTAGCCCAGGAGGGATCTCCTCGAACGTCATCACTTATCTTGCCAAAGGCAACGTCGCTTTGTCCGTCACCATGACCGCAGTATCCACATTGCTTGCACCGGTTATGACTCCCCTGATGGTCTATCTCTACGCGCGAGAAACAGTCGATGTCGACTACTTCAAGATGTTCTTGAGCATCATCAACACAGTCGTCGTACCTGTTGCTTTGGGATTGATCGTCAATATTTTGCTCAGGAGATTCAAAATCGATCTTGCTCGAGCCGAGAAATTTTTGGCCCTGGTTTCAATGGTCGCCATCTGCGGCATCTGCGGATTGATCGCGGCCAAAAGCCAAGGCCAAATCGTCCAGGTTGGTGCATGGCTCTTGGTCGGTGTGATCCTTCACAACGTGCTTGGCTATCTGCTAGGCTACTGGGGCAGTCGCCTCTCGGGACTCGATATCCGCGATAGTCGAACCGTAGCGATCGAAGTCGGTTTGCAAAACGGCGGCATGGCCGCAAACCTAGCGGTCGATGTTCTCAAAAACACATCGGCGGCCATCGCCCCGGCTCTTTTCGCCCCGGTCATGAACGTCAGCGGGTCGATCTTGGCGTCCATCTGGGCCCAGACCCCATCGCCCGATAGCCAAGGACCGAGCCGCGTTCGAGAGCCTGAGTAAAAACCCCCAGCTTGATTCTCGTGGGAACAACGGTGGCTTATAATCAGACCCTGTGAATTTGCACCAATGTCAGGGCAAATTCAAACCCTCGTGTCTGCCATATGTCCTGACTTTCTGGAGAGAAATTTTGTCATTCTATCATGCTTTTCGGCTACTATCGGTTTGTCTTTCGCTTGGAGTTGCGAGCTCGTCGGCTTTAGCCCAGCAACCCCAAGCCCCCAGCGTGAATCCCGGACTGACGGTTTACTTTGGCGGAGACATTCTAACGATGCGAGGCATGACGCCCGAGTACGTGGAAAGTTTAGCGGTCAAGGACGGAAAGATACTCTTTGCTGGCCCGCTTGCTGAGTCCAAGAAGCTCGTCGGTGAGAGTGCCAAGACCATCGATCTTGGGGGCAAGACGCTTTTGCCTGGGTTCATTGATACCCATGGGCATTTCGTTTACTTTGGCAAAAACCTTATCGATGCGAATCTATTTGACTGTGCCGACATTGCTGAGCTGATCGCTCGGATGAAAAAGCAGGTCGACCGGACCCCCGAGGGTGCATGGATTGTGGGCTTTGGCTACCAAGCTCGATCCATGAAGGAACGTCGACCACCCACTAGCGAAGAACTCGATCAGATCTCTGCGGATCGGCCGGTCATGGTCGTCGATTCCTCCGGTCACCTCGGTGCCGCCAATTCAGCAGCCTTCAAGGCTGCTGGGATCAGCGCCGAGAGCCCTGACCCAACTGGCGGCATGTTCGCAAGGAAGCCAGATGGCAAGTCTCTCTTGGGTCCGATGGAAGAGACGGCATTGATTGCTGTTCGCGCGAAGCGCCCTCCTTTCTCTGGGGAACTCGCCTCGAGAGCCATCACCGGCGCGGCAGAGGTCTGGGCTAGCAATGGGCAAACCACAGCCATGGAAGCAGGACTGGGGCTTGGGAATGACGACATCGGGATCGTGACCAATGCGATCGACAATAAGCTCCTTTCGATCGATCTGTATGTCGCTGCGAAAGACTCTGCGCTGGACGATACCCTCGCGGCAGCCTATTCGGTGGCAACTCAATACAACCCGGACTCGACCGGCATCGTTGAAAAACTTCGGGCTTCGCGACCGGATTTGGATAATCGTTATGTCAACCGAGTGCGGCTCGGTGGGGTAAAATTCTGGCTAGACGGGAGCCTCGATACGGCTTGGTTCACCCAGCCCTACAGCGAAACCCCAGCAGGCAAAACGGCTCCTTTCTCCGGGTATCGGCAGATCCCCGACGAGGTACTCGACCGAGTCTTTGACAAGTACTGGACGTCAGAACTTCAGATCCACATGCACATGAATGGGGATGCCGCGGCCGATCAGGCCCTTAATGCAATCTCCAAAGCTGTCAAGAAACATGGCATGCGCGATCACCGTCCTGTGTTCGTGCATGCGGCATGGCTGCGGCTCGATCAAATCGAACCGATCAAACGCTATGGAGCGGTCCCGAGCTTCCTGACAGCGGGGATCATCTCCGGGGGGGACTCTGTGGTTAGGCTCTGGGGTGCCGAGCGATCGGCAGGTGCGATGGCAGCTCGTACCTTTCTTCGATCGAATCTACCCTTTACCTTCTCGCACGATGCACCGGTGTCTCCAACCCCATCGATCCTCGCTCTAGTCGATGCTGGAGTGAATCGTCTCTCGGGAACCGGCAAAGTGGTCGGCCCGGACGAACGTATCCCTCCCTACCATGCACTGCGAGCCGTCACCGCCATGGCCGCCTATCAACTCAAAGAGGAGAAGTCCAAAGGGACCCTCGAGGCCGGCAAGCTAGCCGATCTGGTGATCCTGGATAAAAATCCCTTAAAAGTCGAATCGACTACCATCAAAGACATCGCGGTATTGGAAACCATCAAGGAGGGAAAAACGGTTTTCGCGAAACCGCAATAAAAGGGTTTTGGTTCATTGCAGCAAGAACTGCACTTCACTGCTCCACACTTCACACTTCATGGCTTGCCCCCCTCGCCCTCATGGCTTTGGCTGGGCGAGAGTGGGTCGGGGGTTGAGGGGAAAGACCGCGCGTAAGGCTGTTTGGATTTAGCCCGGATGGCGGCACATCTCTGCCATTAGTGCGTAAGCCACCGGATTTGGGAGATCCCCCCCAACACCCTAAGCCCAGGGGGCGACACATGGAGTAAGGAGTAAATTTTGAGGGTCGGCATATGTTCTCTATATGCGATACATCGCATATAGAGAAAAGCATTTGGTCGTGAAATCAGCTCAAGCACTCCTACGGCTCGCTCAAAGACTGGCCCTAAAGTCCATGGGGAGTGACCCTAAGCCAGATCGCTCCGAGGAGCAATCCAGGACCAAACAGAACAGCAAGCATTAGTACGCCTGCGAGGATGTTGGCAATCGAGAATCCTCCCTCGAGATCCTTGAGCGTAGCGAGTTCATCAAGCAGGGCAATGATCGACGTAAGCCATAGTACGAGGAACGCGTAGTACATAACCGGCTGCACCGCAGGCTCGAAAAAATGCAAAAATGGACCCAACATAGCGACGATCGGAAGCATGATCGCGAAATACCAACCCAATGGGCCGGATATATCCTTGCGGGTGTCAGGATCCAGCAAGGTCGAGAGACAAAAAAACGCGATTCCGATAGCATAAAGGATTAGCAGAACGAGCAGCACTAGAGTCACCCTATCAAAACTCAAACTGGCCTGAGCAGAAGATTCAACATGATCGATGCAAAACCTTCGAACGAATCCCCAGACGACAAAACCCCGGACGACAAAACCAACGGAGAGGACCAAAAAACGGAAGTCCTGAGTTTACCTGCATCGGGTCTTCGAGTCACCCAGAACAGCTTGATTAGGGAGAAGAAAGGCAAACGCGTAGCGGATTGGAGTTTCGAGCACATGAGCTCCATCAATATCGGTAGTACCATCAATCCTCTTGCGATCGGGCTGCTCGGATCGGCTTGCGGTTTCCTCTACTTGCGCTGGGCGTTGGGATTGGGAACCCTCGCGAGTGTTTTCCTGGTTTTGGTCGTGGGACTAATAGCCCTATTCGGCCTCATATCGCTCAAGGCCCCGGTTCTACGTTTCGAGTATCAAGCAAACAAGCAAATTCGACTTGTATGTGACGACTCGATCGAAGAGGTCACAGCGTTGGTGATGTCTATTCAAAAGAGGAAAGATCAGCATGCAATTGAAAAGAACCTATCTGCCGATCCATCCAACGAACTCTAGGCCCGATCGCGTTCCAGGCTGCTAGGACATCCTTGCAAAAATCGATGGTGTTGCTTTCGACCTAAGCAAAAGGGAGGGCTGGATGAAAAAGAAGCTCAAGTCTGGCGTGACCCCGGGGCCATTTAGCCAATCGGTTTTATTCGATCGAACGAGGATTGAAGACCCAAGTCATTATGCGTTTGACTTGCCGGCAATCCGTGGGTTGAGCAAGCTCGATTTGCATCCTAGGGTGACATTTTTCGTCGGAGAGAATGGGTCGGGGAAATCCACACTTTTAGAAGCGATCGCGGTGGCCAATGGATTGAATCCCGAGGGAGGCAGCCGCAACATGATGTTTTCCACTAGAGAGAGTCACTCGCATTTGCATCAGATCTTAAGGCTACGAAGATACCATGCATTGATCCCCGATGCATGGTTCATGCGAGCCGAAAGTCTGTTTAACGTAGCTACGGAAATTGACAGCTTAGGGGTCCAGGGAAGTTACGGATCGCGATCCTTGCATGAACAGTCTCACGGGGAGGCATTCATGTCGCTCGTTGAGAATCGATTTTCCCAAGGCCTATATTTTCTAGATGAACCCGAGGCAGCGTTATCCCCGCAGCGGCAGCTTGAGTTTTTAGTCGTGATCCATAAGCTGTTGGGATTGGACTCGCAGCTTGTCATCGCGACACATTCGCCGATCATCATGAGTTACCCGAAGGCACTGATTTACTCGTTTAGTGAGGAGGGGATCAAACCGATTGAGTACAAGCAAACCGAACACTACCGGGTAACACGGAGTTTTCTTGAATCACCAGAGAGGATGCTGGAGCACTTATTCAAACAAGGCCCTTAAGACCTACCCACTGGTGCTCTGTTTTTCTCCAGCTGAAGTTGGAGTTTTTTGATCACTAGACTTCACACCTGAAACTTCACCGCCTTGGTGAGAAACTCTCTTTTGGCGGTCCTCGTTGCGGCACGGGGAACCTCGAGTCTCACGCAAAGACGCAAAGGGAGAAAACCAGGATCTTTATCAAAATCCACTACCAGGAGCGGGCTTCCTCCTTGGTCTCTGTGCCTCTGTGGTTCAAAACGGCTGCTTGGCTGTTCTATCAGCGGTCCATCAGCGTCCATCAGCGGTCCTGGTTGCGGCCCAGGGATCCTCGAGTCTCACGCAAAGACGCCAAGACGCAAAGGGAGAAAACCAGGATCTTTATCAAGATCCACTACCAGGAGCGGGCTTCCTCCGTGGTCTCTGTGCCTCTGTGGTTCAAAACGGCTGCTTGGCTGTTTCATCAGCGGTCCATCAGCGTCCATCAGCGGTCCTGGTTGCGGCCCAGGGATCCTCGAGTCTCACGCAAAGACACTAAGACGCAAAGAGAGATAGCCTAGCAAGCGACAGGACCGAGCATCGCACCGGGCCGTGAAGGGTTGAGTCGACTACTTTCCGCCTCGGAGTGAATCGAAGTACTCGCGGAGCTGATCGCGTTGGGCTTTGGGCAGCTCGATGTTTTCGATTGCATCGGGATCATCCGGCTTGGCGGATTTGATTGCCTCGCGCACTTCTTCACGCGTGATTCCCTTGCGGTTCTTTCCGCCAACTTTCTGACCCGGTAGCATCTCTCCCTTTCGCATCTTGTCGCGAACTTGGGCGTCGTATTCCTTGAAGCCGGCTTCTTTCTCGTCGCGATCTCCGGCTCCCTTTCCCTCGCCTTCTCCTTCTCCGGGATCACCTTCTTCGTTCTTACCCTGTCCCTTGCCCTTACCCTTGCCCTTGCCTTTGGCCTTCGCTTTATCTCCATCGGATTCCTGGTCGGACTCAGTATTACCCTGGCCCTTCTTACCTCCCTTATTCCCAGCTTTCTCCCCTTTCTTATTGCCTGCGTTTTTGCATTCCTTACAACCTTCACCGTCGCACTCTTCGCATTTGCTCGATTGTTTAGCATCCTCGAGCTCTTCCATCATCTGTTCGAGTTCATCGGCGGCTTGCTGGTCCTCGGAGAGTTCTTGTAGTTGGTCTTGGATTTCTTGCATGGCCTCGCTGGCAGCTTGATTGTCCCCCGATTTCATGGCCTCTTGAGCTTTCTCCAGTTGATCTTGAAGCTTGTCCATGGCTTGGTTCATCCGCTCACCTTCCTGGAGTTTTTCGAGCTTTTTCCGAAGGGAAGCGGTTTTCTCGACGTTGCCTTCGCGCTCGGCATTGCTGAGTTCGTTTTTGGCTTCTTGGATCAGTTCGTCTCGTTTTTGCCTGGCTTGTTCCAAGGCGTCTTTCATTTGCTCTAGCTGCTTTTCCAGCTGCTTGGCCTGCTCAGGCTCTAATTTGCCGGAGTTGAGGGCATCGACGATTTTCTCCATCTCGTCCTTAGCTTCTTCAAAATCCCCTTCTTGGAGAGCCTTGGCCATGTTTTCCGCAGGCCCCTTATCGAGGTCTTTAAGGCTTTCGAGGGCCTTCTTCATCTGGGCGGCGTCCCCTAGGGCTTCTTTCTTTTCAAGCAGTTCTTTTTTGATCTCATTGAGGTCCGCGATAGCGTCTTTAGCATCGAGATCGACCTTGCTTTGGAGCTTCTTGATCTGCTCTTCGATTCGTTTGTATTCTTCGATCGCGGCTAGATCGTTCTGCTCCTCGGCCTCCTGAAGTTTCTGTTGAATCGCCTTGAGGATCGGTTCCGTGGCATTCCTGACCTTTGTGGACTCTTTTACCGTCGAATTTGCAAGGGCTTGTTTGGCGCTCGGCTGTGCATCCGGGACCCAGGCCAAGGCGATGCAGGCGGCCAGCGGCAGGACGATCCAGGCCCACTGCGGGGCGGGCCGGACGGGGAAGTGGTCGCGGAGGTCGATCCTGTCAACTTGTTTTTGAGCGTCCTGCAACAAGGCTTGTCCGATCGGGGAGTGGCGCTGATCCTCATCGATCGAAAGGGCGCTTGCGCAGCGTTCGCGAAGTCGGTATCGTTGATCGATCTCCACGGCGGCTTGGAGGGCTGAGGGCCGACGGATCCAAGCGATCCAGGTGGCTGCAATCAATGCGGTGATCGCCGCTCCGATCCACCAACCCCAGGTCCATCGATCGCGTTGGACCGAGGGTTCCCAATCCATGTGCCAGATCTTGGGGATCAGCAAACCGGCAAAGCAGATAGAAAAGCAGGCTAGCAAGGCCCAGTTGAGCCAAAAGAGCCAGGAGTGGAAGAACAATCGACGCAGGGCCCGGAGGACTTGTTTTTGAATGACTTCCATGATCTCACATCAAACCTTCTTGATAGCACGCTTCGGGGGTGGGGTTTTGAGCATCTTGGCTTTCTCGTCCTCGGGCATCGGAGGAGTATTTGGAGGCGGAGGATTTCTGTTTGCGTTGTTTCTCGCTGGTGGATTCAGATCGGTCATCGATTCAACCCATTCCCAACCGATTGGATTGTCGAGTTCGCGTCCAGCGAGAATTCCCCAAGGCGTACCGGTATGTTTCTCGACGACACTTTGCAAGAGTTCCTTGGCGAGCTTGGCTTCCTTCTCAAGCTTACTGTCGACGGTGACCTTATCGCTGGGTCGCAAATTCCAGGTGTTGCTTTCTGGTTTGGTGAAGCTCATGCCGCGTTTTGCTTTGGCGAGCATCGCGTTGTAGGATTCCGCGCGGATCTTGGCTGCCATAGCCGTTCCGTAGGAGAGCTCGAAACTTGCTAACCACCTTGGCGAGGTTTCCTTGCCGCGGAATTTTTCGCCTTCGCCGAGGATTGAGCACATCTCTGACAATTCTGGATAGAGTCGAGCAGATTCCAGTTGCGAGTCGGTGAGTTCTTTGGTGAAGGATGCTTCATCGCGTTTGATAAATACCATCCGAGGCTTGGACAGTGTCCCGGCTCGCGAAAGTTGTGCAGCATTAATCAGTGCATAGCGCAGTGGACTTTTCTTGACGCGCGTCATGTACTCGGCATCCGATAGATAATCCGGTCGGTACCGATCCATGGTATCGGGATCGAAAAAGTAGGACATTTGCGAGGCGAAGGCTTCGGTATCCTTACGATCAACTTTTGCGTTGAGTTTCCTGTTCGGATGGATCGAAAAATAGATACCGCCTGTCTCGTAGCAAAGTTTTGACAATGCGTACGGTCCAAAGCCGGAATCCAAAACTGGCTCCTCCATGTAGCTGTCTTGATAGCCGAGCTTGACTCGCTCTGGGTAGAGTGTCTCGGGGCCTTGGTCGACCTCAGCCCAATCCTCGACCTGAGCGTACGCCGGATCAAACTCGACGAACTTGATAAAGGATTTGTCACGACCAAAGGGTGCTGGAACACCCAGTACATAACATGGAATCGTCTGGAATCGGCAAGCCTTGATGGTTTCGTCGGCCAATTGCAAATCGTCGCCGCGTTCGTCGGTGACAACCAGGAACATCACATTGCGAGCCGGGCTATTGCCTTTCGCAACGCGGTAGGATTTGTACTTCTCAACGGCGGTTTTGATGGCGTGAAAAACCATCTCATCGCCACCTTCGTTTCCGATCTTCTCGATCGCAGTTCGGATCTCGCTCAAATCCTCCGTCGGCTGCTTGGTCAGAACCTCGACCTCGCTACCGAACGACAGAATCGAGGTCAAAAGTGGGGGGATTTCCGCGGCCTCCTCGCGCTTGTCCTTTTCGGCCTGGACGATCCCAAGTTGTTTATAGATTCGCTCAAAACGATCGCTGATCTCTTGACGTCGCTTGACCATCGAGATGCTGCTATCAAAAATCCAGACCACAAGTGTCGGACGTTCCTCGAGGGACTGAAGGATTTCATAAGTCACTCGGTCAACAGCACCGTCGGTACCCGTGGTACCTACACCGGTCATGCCCCGAACCGACTTGGGTGATTCCGTCAAGCCAACTGCTTTTTCAACGGTGAATGTTACATTCACATCGCCATCGGGAATTTTGATATCCAGATCGACTGCCTCGACCGCCGAGACGTCGGCTAGGATCGGAGCGCTGGAGAGAGCCATATCCACCGAGCCGATCGAGTCGGCACCAAACTCATCGGAGGGAGTGTCCGAATAAGCGATGTCGGTGACTACATCGATGGGTGCGAGCGCTTCGGCGATTGGCTCGGAGTTGAGCAACAAGGATAGAAGCTTGGGCTGGGTCGCTATGGTGATCGAGCCGAGTGCTACAATAACCAAGATATGGGCACCGACACTGGCCAGGAAGGCCACGGAATCGCGATCAAACCAGGAGCTTGGGGGATCGAAATCTTCCTCCCCTTCGTCGTCTCGATCATCGTCTTGCTCATCATCGGGTTGGAACTCGTTGAGAGTCCTGGGCCCGGAATTGCCTGCATTCTGACTGAAGGTCCCTTCGGAGGCTTCCTGCTCTCCGCCGAGGGATGTCAAATCCCGGTCCTGATATCGTTGGCGAAGTCGCTTGAGCATTCTAACCTCATCCCGCTGTTGGCACCCTGATGACGACAAAATCTGTGACCGCAACTCTTGAGCCAATCGCAATTTCGAGCGTTTGTCGAGCCTTTGTCCATACGTTTCATTGTCGGAGCAAAGTCTCATTATTTCAACAGGATTAGCAGTCAAAACCTCGCCTGTGGGCACAAGATTCCAGAAAAAACCACTTTAATTTCACCAGCCATTTTTGAGGATCCGGCTCCAACCCGAATCCTATCGAGATCAACAAGCGAGGGAAACTGAATCAAAAAAGCAAATACTGAGGGCTGTTCAAATTGTTAAAGCGGTTGAGGCGTCGAGGTTTTACGCTGGTCGAGCTCTTGGTAGTCATCGCCATCATCGGCGTTTTGGTTGGGCTCCTTTTACCAGCCGTTCAGGCTGCAAGGGAGGCTGCTCGACGGATGAGTTGCAGCAACAACATGAGGCCGATCTGCTTGGCCATCGCCAATTTCGAGTCAGCCCGTAAGAAGCTGCCCCCTTCGAGCATCAACTTAAGCGGGACCGGTTCCGCGGCTGGAACAGTTCAAACCCAATTGTTGGAGTTCCGCAAGGATGGCTTCGACGGGAGTCAGAACGGTCACTATGCCAATCAATGCTTCTTGACCATCATTCTTCCATTCATGGAAGCCAACAATGTGTTTAATGCGCAAGCGGCAGGCTCTCCGGGTGGGTACAGTGTCAAGCTTGATTGGTGGCATCCTCAAAACAGAGCGACCGCGTCGACCCCGATTGCGTCGTACCTGTGCCCATCGTCTCCGGGAGAAAGGTTTCTCGACACCACCAAGCTAGGATCGGCAGATCGCACTCGGTTTGCTGGCACGGCTGGCGATTGGCGTCCGGCAGTGACCGACTACATGGCTGTTAACCGGGGTAACTGGAACGGCAGTGGTGCGGTTTGGAATGTCATCACCCAGAACAACCCACCTTATCCAGGTGACTTTGGGGTTCGTGGCGGGATGGCCACCAATGAATTCACCAAGTTGGCTGCGATCACCGACGGGCTCAGCAACACCTTGACGATCTCCGAAGCCGCATCCAGACCGGCTCGATGGAGCAGCAACAATCGCATCGAAGAGTACGCTGGTGGGACCGGTGCTTACATGAATGGACCTTGGGCTCACCAAGGCAATGATATCGCCGTCGATGGATCGTGGTATAACTCCGGAGCAAATCCTCCCCAGTTTGCAAACATCACTTCGACGACCGCCGCGAGCAGCCCGAATCGATGCAGTATCAACTGCACCAATCAAGGTGAGATTTATTCATTCCACACCGGCGGCGCGCACGGTGGACTCGGAGATGCCTCGGTCCAATTCATGAGCAGTTCGATCGATCTGCGAGTCTTGATGCTCATCTCGGCGCGCGGCGATGCATCGGTAGTTCCGCCCGAGGCGTTTAACCAATAGCCGTCGGCTCGGTCATACGGCGAGATGGAAACGAAAACGATGGAAAAGCCGCGCCCGGTGGGTGCGGCTTTTCGCATAATGCAATCATGCGTTCGACCTCTTTTGGATCGGCAACTTCCGAGATCACCCGGGTCTCACCGGGTTGCTGAGTGACCAGCAGCAGCTTGTTCCCAAACCGCATGAGCACCAATTGTTGCTTGGGATACCATTCCGAAGTCCCGATGATTTCGAGGACATCTTTGGGAAGTTTTCTGCGAGACGCATCGGGCAACGCTCTCCGCAGCAACAGCATGACGCCAAGAAACAAGCACAGGACTAGTCCCAAAGCGAACATGGTGCTCAGCACACCTTGCGTTGATGTCCGTTTGTCCGTGGGTTTTTTTAGAGCATTTTGTCCATTTTGTTCTGTATGAGCCAACCCAACCGAGGTGGGCTTGGGCAGAGGTGTCGTTGCCATGGCTTGACGGACTTGGGGATCGGATTGGATTGCGGCCACGGCAGGTAACTGCGCATCTGCAGAGCGCATGGCCCCACTCAGCATCGCAATGGCGATCAGAAACATCGCAACACGGATCGGACTGGTCCGTTGCGGTAGAATTTGCTTTGGTGCTCGATCCGAAATGTGCATCATGGCAGATAAGTCCGCTGATCGATTAGTTCGACAACTCGAAAACAGATTCGTCCCTCGAAACATAGAACTTCGCCTTTCGCCAAACGCGCGTCACCTGCGTAGAGATCGACAAGCTCACCCTCAGCGACATTGAGCAGCAGGAGAGCATTCTCTGAGAGTTCGTAGAGGTCTTTGAGGGGGATTTTGGTTCGACCGAGTTCGATTCGAAGTTCTTCGGTTTGAGAATGTTCCCCCTGCGAGCCACTGGGAGCCCACAAGCCATTGGTATCTGGCAAACCACAGACAGATGTTCCTGCGTCGGTCCTCTGGCTTGCAGAGTGCGACGGCGATGGACTCGTCAGATCATCGCATTGAGACCAATCGGGGTAGCGGTAGGGCTCGATTTCGATATCGAGCAGGGCCGACTCGGCTGAATCCAAGGCGGCGACAGCTTGGCGAAGCATACGCTCGGATTCGGCCAGAGGTTCGTCGGTCAAATCTTCCATCCGTCGTTTACTCCCTGAGTTCCTCAACATCGAACCTGCGGGGTGGAAACCGAACCCAACCGCTAGCAAAACCCTGCGGTCTTGGTGAAGAGACCCATTTGCTCGAAGTGATTGGATGGGTTTCTCAAAAAACCGGGGTTGAATCAAGCTGGATTCGACAAAAACCGGGTTGGAATAGGCGCTTTTTGGTAAGATCTCCAGTTAATAACACGGTTGGCGGTCCACGCCGTCGACCATTTACTATCCCCTTTGAATCATAGGATGGAATTGCGTGGAACAGCAGCATGACGAACAAGGGCGAGTATTTGTCGAAACCATGGTGTTGCTACTGAGATCCGTGCCGACGATCCAGGAGATCAAAACGGTACTGGGAGAATTCACCATCAATCGGGTTCGCAAGGAAGGGATCGACACTTGGGAGCATTGCGGACCGGCGATCTTTTTGGAGTACCGAGAAGAGTGCTTTGGGCAGTACGTGATCGATATTGTCGATCAGCCCTGGCCCGACGAATTGGACTACGACAAACCAGATACGAACTTGCACAAGGCTTGGCGTGAAGGCTGTTTCGGGATCAACACCTGTCCGGGTGCGCTCGAGCGAGCCGTTGAGCATGCTTGGGTCTGGCCCGAGGGCCGCGAAGCGGTCAAGGAGGCGAAGGCCTTTCTGCGGGTCCGCACGACATTCGTTCTCGATCGCGACGAGGAATTCGAAGACGACGAATGGATCCCTTGCGACTATTACGCAGCTGAAGAATTGATGGAGATCCACTGGGTGATTTTGGCTTTGTTCAAGCTGCCGCAGGTGATCTGTTACTTCAATCCCCAAGGAGAGGTCCTTCGAGACGAAAAGTCGTTCGATGAAGCCGACGAGTTGTATTACGACAACGAGTTACCCGCGTTGGAGCTCTGGAGCAACGTACGACTCTTCCGTTTCAACGATCAATGGACCATGATGGATACGGTCGGCAATTCGCAGATCGGAACTCCCGATATCGAGGCTATCTTCTTTTCAGAAGCTTATTCGCCAGCCGACATCGAACAACTTTTGAGGGTTGCAACGATGTACTTCCTGGAGAACGCCGATTTCAACGAGGAGAGCATCGAGGACGAAAATGGTACGTCCTGGAAGTTAACCATCCACCTCGATAGCGTCTGCGATCCGCCAAGGCAAGTCGTCAGGCTCATCCCCGATGACGGTCGAGCCTTGCCAGAGGGCTTGTAGACATCCAACCGCAACGGACCGTTGGCAAATCAACTATCGGTCCGTTAGACTATGCCCTGGATCAGAAATACTGGCTCAGGATCAGGGGCTTGTCGTTTAAGTTCCATGATTGAACCGTTGGTGGCTGGCCACAGCTAACTGGCCTCAGCTTAAAGGTGCATGCATGAAGATGAAGATTCGATTTGTTGCTTGGTTGTTGGTTTTCGCCCTGGCCCAGCCTGGATTTGGACAGGACTCGGCCGGAGAGTTCAATCAAGCATTTCAAAAGGCGCTTGGTGCAAAGGACTTCGACGAAGCGCTCAAGCTGATCGAGCAAGACAACGCCGCACCGCTTGGAATGAAAATCAATCGAAGGGCACAGATTGCCTCGTTTCTGATGCAAGCCAATCGGAAAGACGAAGCCATGGTGCAGTTCGAAAAGGCGGCCGGCGATGCAATCCAAGCGGCCCAAGAGGGGAAGATCAGCAATCAGGAAATGCATGGCACCGTAATGCTCGCCACGGCGATGACCCGGACGATCGACGCAAAGAAATCCTCTGCATGGGTTTCGCGCGCTGAGGAGATTGTCCAAAGCAATTTGACCGACACGGAATTAACTCCAGACCACCGCATTCTCGTCGATCTGCTAAGGATGAAAATGCAATTTGCTGAAGCTTCCCAAGCAGAATCGCACAAGGCAACACTCTCGGAGTGTATCGCAAAGTGCGAGGAGCTCTTTTCCAAACAGAGCACCAATCCACCAAAGGCCGCAACGATGCTTGGCATCTGGGGCGTCCAGCTGCAAATAGCCGATGCCCAGCAGTCGGATGAGACTTACTCAAAAGCTACGAAACTAGCCGAGTCAATGATCCGAGAATCTGCCAATGCCAATTTGGTCAGTAACTACCTTGCGATCGTTTCCTCCTACATCGGAAAGAGCGCTCGGAATGCCCCTGACACAGCATCCGTGGCGCTGGACTCTGCAAAAAGCTTCCTCAAGAGCATCAACTCCGAAGACAAAAACGTGAATCAAGTGATTGAGGGATTCCTCAAAAACTCGAAGAACATCGAACGAACCATCGAGAGTTCCAAGAGATTGTTGACCATGGTTGGCAAGCCCGCCCCGGCAATCGACCCCATGGAATGGATCAATGGAGAGCCTCTGAGCAAACTTTCCGACATCGAGGGAAGAGTCGTCTTGATCGACTTTTGGGCAGTTTGGTGCGGACCATGCATTGCCACATTCCCCCACCTCAAGCACCTCGATGCAGAATACTC
>Ga0136644_10002421_pt1 | contig 14318 bp, 9 predicted proteins | sample C_130820_EF_Meta_FD_94780 | JGI IMG/M metagenome (GOLD analysis project Ga0136644, IMG submission 94780) | Freshwater microbial communities from Lake Croche, Canada to study carbon cycling - C_130820_EF_MetaG (v2) (version 2) | ecosystem: Environmental > Aquatic > Freshwater > Lake | place: Lake... | reverse complement strand
GGGTAGCAACTGGCTGTTCGATTCGAGCAGAAAATCGAACTGTCGTGCACCAGCCGATAGCCGCAGCCGGGTGCCCGGGGTGCTGCCGCGCACAGCCGTTTGCGGCGTTTCGACGCTGCTGGCTGCATCGAGGTGCAAAATACGCATCTGCGCTGCCCAAGTGCAGGGCGTGGTCACAAGCAGAACGGCGGCGGCGGTAAACCAACCGAGTTTCGCACCAGTATTGCGCGGCAACAGCTTCATAGCGCTCCAAAACAGTGCGCAACAACACGATTACGATTAATCGGTGCTGCGATGAGGTGGCTTAGAGGCTACGATCTAACTGGCACGGGAAGTGCTAACTACTTCTCAGTCCTTCAACCGCGCTGAAGCCGATCGTAAAAACGGAGGCGGGAGTCACGAATGAAACTGGTTACTGCAATCATCAAGCCCTTTAAGCTCGACGACGTTCGCTCTGCACTGTCAGAGTTGGGTGTCTCGGGTATGACCGTCACGGAAGTCAAAGGCTTCGGCCGCCAGCGGGGTCACACCGAGCTGTACCGCGGCGCCGAGTATGTCGTCGATTTCGTGCCTAAAACGCGCATCGAAGTCGCGGTTCGCAGCGAGCTGGTCGACCAAGTGGTCGAGTCCATCCTCAAGGCTGCTAAGACCGGCAAGGTGGGCGACGGCAAGATCTTTATCACCGACATCGACCGCGTCATCCGTATCCGTACGGGTGAGACGGACAACGCCGCGCTGTAATAGCGTCACGGTGATCCGGCCGGCCGCGAGGTCGGCCGGCGAGTGCCTCTAGCTTGCGGACCGGCTGCCGTAGTGGGGCAGGCCCAGCGGACCGCTGCGGGCGACCGCATCCAAGCTGGCATGGTCTGCAACAGCGGCCAGCAGGCTGCTGATGTCGGCTTCTGCGCCAGTCATCTCTACGAGCAGCAACGGCCCGTTGCTGTGTACAACCCGTGCGCCGGCGGCTTGCAGGCAGTCGAGCAGGGCTGCGTCTGCGCCGGCTTTGACCACCAGTCGCAGCAGCGCCATTTCCCGTTCGACGTGTTCGCCGCCGGTCAGGTTCTCGACCGAGACCACGTCTATGAGCTTGTGCAACTGGCTGACGATCTGCTGGATGGTGGCGTCTGAGCCGCTGGTCACCAGCGTGATGCGGGACACCGAGGGCTGCTCGGTGGGGGCCACGGACAACGATTCGATGTTGTAGCCGCGGTTGGAAAACAGGCAGGCCACCCGGACCAGGGCGCCGGATTCGTTCTGCAGCAGGATGCCGATGATGTGTCGCATGATCCCCACAGGATAATGGATCGCGTCGCAGTCGGGGAGGGAGGATTTTGGCGCAGCCGCCGCAAGCTGCTAACCTTCGGCGACGATGAACGACACAGTCAAAGTTTCCATCCTGCCGCCACCGCATCCGCTGGCCGGGCAGACCATGACCGGCGCCCAGATGATCGTGCAGGTCATCGCTGACCAAGGGCTCACCGCCCTGTTTGGTTACAGCGGCGGCGCCATCCTGCCCACCTACGACGCGGTGTTTTTATACAACGCCGCCTGCCAGCGCGAGGGACGGCCGCAGTTGCCGCTGATCGTGCCGGCCAATGAGCAGGGTGCGGGTTTCATGGCCGCCGGCTATTCGCGCTCTACCGGTCAGGTGGGCGTGGCGCTGGTCACTTCCGGCCCGGGCGCCACCAACATGGTCACCCCGGTACGTGATTGCATGGCCGATTCGGTGCCGATGGTGGTCATCTGCGGTCAGGTGCCGCGCGCGGCCATCGGCTCCGATGCCTTCCAGGAGGCACCGGTCGCCGCCATCATGGGTTCGGTCGCCAAGCATGTGTTTCTGGTCACCGACCCCGACAAGCTCGAGGCCACGGTGCGCACGGCCTTCGAGCTGGCGCGTTCGGGCCGGCCCGGTCCGGTGGTGGTCGACGTGCCCAAGGATGTGCAGAACTGGCAGGGCTGCTTCGACGGTCAGGCCACGCTGCCGCTGGGCGTCTACCGCCAGCGCATGCAGGCGCTGTCGGCCAGCCGGCTCAGCGACGCACAAGCCGCGGCGTTTTTTGCCGCGCTGTCGCAGGCGCAGCGGCCGCTGATCTATGCCGGTGGTGGTGTTATCCACGCCGGTGCCGCACTGCAGCTGCGTGAGTTCTCGCAGGCTTTCGGTGTGCCGGTGGTCACCACGCTGATGGGTATCGGCGCGGTCGATACCCACGAGCCGCTGTCATTGCACATGCTGGGCATGCATGGCACGGCCTACGCCAATTACGCGGTCGATGACTGCGACATGCTGATCACGGTCGGCGCCCGCTTCGACGATCGGGTGGCGGGTAATCCGCCGCAGTTCGCGCCGCGCGCGCGCTTCATCGCGCAGCTGGATCTGGATCCGGCTGAGATCAACAAGGTCAAGCCGGTGCAATGGAGCCATGTCGGCCAGCTGCCCGATACGCTGCGCTCGCTCACTCGTTATGGCCGGACTCATGGCGTGCAATTGCAGTTGGGTCTGTGGCACGCCGAGGTGGCCGCGCTCAAGCACACCTATGCCATGAACTACGATCGCGACAGCGAGGCCATACAGCCTTACTACGTGCTCGAAGAGATCAACCGCATTGCCGGTGGTCACGCCATCATCAGCACCGGTGTGGGCCAGCATCAGATGTGGGCCGCGCAGTACTGCGATTTCCGCGAGCCGCGCTTGTGGCTGACCTCCGGCAGCATGGGCACCATGGGCTTTGGTCTGCCGGCGGCCATCGGTGCGCAGGTGGCGCACCCTGACAAACTGGTCATCGACATCGATGGCGACGCCAGCATCCGCATGAACATCGGCGAATTAGAGACCGTCACCACCTATGACCTGCCGGTCAAAGTGGTCGTGCTCAACAACATCGGCGACGGCATGGTGCGGCAGTGGCAAAAGCTGTTCTTTGACGGCCGCATGGCCTCGTCCGATAAGTCGCTGCACAAAAAAGACTTCATCAAGGCGGCGCAGGCCGATGGCTTTGCCTATGCCGTGCGCCTGGATCGCAAGGCCGATGTGCCGCGCGTGGTGGCCGAGTTCCTGGCCTTTAATGGTCCGGCTTTCCTTGAGGTCATGATCGATCCCGATGCCGGCGTGTACCCCATGGTCGGTCCCGGCCAAAGCTATGAGGGCATGATCACCGGCCCGCATATCCCGGCGCGACGTCCGGCCCCGGTCAAGCGTCCTGACGCCTCGGAGATGTTTTGATACAGGCCACACCGCCGCGTTTGCGCCGTGCTTACTACGACTGCCGCTATGGCCAGCTGCATGTGCACAACGCCATTCCGGCCGGCGGTGGTTTTGATGAGTTGACCACGCTGGTGTGCGTGCATGACCGGGCCACCACCGGTGCGCAGTTTGCCGGCGTGCTGGCCGGCTTGGGCGCCGAGCGTTCGATCTATGCGCCCGATCTGCCGGGCACTGGTCAGACCGACGCGGCGCCGGGCGCGACCTGGGCCGAGGCGGGCGCCCACGCCATCGGCGACTTTCTCGATTCGATGCGCATCCGCCGCATCGATGTGCTGGCCAGCGGCGATGGCGCCGAGGTGGCCGCGCTACTGCTGGCCCAACGCAGTGCGGCGGTACGTCGTTATGCGCTGCTCGATCCGCCCGCTGTCGTGCCAGCACCGGCACCCGGTTTGACCTTGCCGCCCAGCGTCACTGCGGTGCAGCGTATCCACCGCTTGCGCGAGTTTTTCGGCGCATGAGCAACGACTACATCGAGCGCATCCTCAAAGCGCGTGTGTATGACGTGGCCATCGAGTCGCCCTTAGATGCTGCGCCGCGCATTTCGGCACGTTTGGGCAACCAGGTGTTCATCAAGCGTGAAGACCTGCAGCCGGTGTTCTCTTTCAAGTTGCGCGGCGCCTATAACAAGATCGCCAATCTCTCGGTGACGGCTGCTCAGCGCGGCGTGATCTGCGCGTCGGCCGGTAACCACGCGCAAGGCGTGGCCTTGGCCGCACAGCGTCGCGGTATCCCTGCACTCATCGTGATGCCGGCCACCACGCCAGCCATCAAAGTCGATGCGGTGCTGGCGTTGGGTGGTGAGGTGGTGCTGCATGGCGATGTGTTCGATGCCGCCTATGAGCACGCTGTGCGTCTGGCTGCAGAGCGCAACATGGTGTTCGTGCATCCCTTTGACGATCCCGACGTGATCGCCGGTCAGGGCACCATCGGCATGGAGATCCTGCGGCAGGCACCGGGCGACATCGACGCCATTTTTGTAGCCATCGGTGGCGGCGGACTCATTGCCGGCGTCGCCGCCTATGTCAAATACCTGTCGCCGCGCACTCGCATCATCGGCGTGCAGCCGGAAGACTCCGCGTCGATGTATGAGTCGCTGAAAGCCGGACATCGGGTGACGCTGGACCGGGTCGGCACTTTTGCCGATGGTGTGGCCGTGCGCCGCGTCGGCGAAGAGACCTTCCGTCTGGCGCAAAAATATGTCGACGAAGTGGTGCTGGTCACTACCGACGAAATCTGCGCGGCCATCCAGGACACCTTCGAAGACACGCGCGTTGTGGCCGAGCCGTCCGGCGCGCTGGCGCTGGCGGGGCTGAAGCGTTATGTGGCGCGCACCGGTTGGCAGGGTAAGCGGCTGGTCAGCATCAACTGCGGTGCCAACATGAACTTTGACCGCTTGCGCTATATCGCCGAGCGGGCCGACCTCGGTGGCGGGCATGAGGCCTTGCTGGCGGTGCAAATCCCCGAAGAGCGCGGCAGCTTTCTGCGCTTTTGCGGCGTGCTGGGCGAGCGCAATATCACCGAGTTCAACTATCGCGAGCACAGCGGCGCACCGGCGCAGTTGTTTGTCGGGCTCAACCTGACGCAAGGCGCCAGCGAGCGCGCGGTGACCGTGCAGCACCTCACCGGTGCCGGTTATGCGGTGATAGACATGACCGACAACGAGATGGCCAAGCTGCATGTGCGTTACATGGTCGGTGGCCATGCACCGGCCGGCGGGGCGGAGATGCTGCTGCGTTTCGAATTTCCCGAGCGCCCCGGTGCGCTGCTGAAGTTTTTGCAGGCGGTGGGCGCGCGCTGGAATATCAGCCTGTTCCATTACCGCAATCACGGTTCGGACTGCGGACGTGTGTTGGCCGGCATCCAAGTGCCTGAGCCCGAGCGCCGGGACTTTTTAGATCACCTGGCGCTGCTGCGGTATCCGTTTGTCGATGAGACCGCCAACAGCGCCTATCGCCTGTTCCTCGGGGCCTAGGGTAATCAGGCCGGTTTTTCGAACAGGTAGTGCGACACGCGCCACTGGCGCCCGCCGTCATAGCCCCACAGCTCGGCGCAGGACATAAAAAACACCCGCCAATAAACCCACCACTTGGTCGCTTGGTGCGCGCCATAGGTGTCGGCCAGTAGCGGCATCAACTGGGCGCGGCTGTTGTCCATGTTGTTGAGCCAGGCTTCACTGGTCAGTTGGTAGTGACGTCCGTCTACGGCCCAGTGCTGGCGGATGCGCAGATCATCCTGAAAGTAATACAGCAGGTGATCGCTGGGCATGATGCCGCCGGTAAAGAAATAACGTGCCATCCAGTCGCTTTCATCGCGCACCGCGAACGGATAGGCATGCAACAGGTGCGTGAAGATGTGCACGAACAGCGTGGCGCCGGGTGCCATCCAGCCGGCCACGCGTTGCAGCAGCAGTTGATAGTTGCGCATGTGTTCGAACATCTCGACGGAGACCACACGGTCAAAGCAGGTGCCGGGTTCGAATACCAGTTCATTCATATCGCAGGTGATGACCCGCAGGTTATTCAGGCCGCGCTGCGCCGCTTGAGCATCGATGTGCTGCTTTTGGGTGCGTGAATTGCTGACCACCGTGATAGCCGCTGCCGGAAAACGCTGCGCCATCCACAAAGACAGCGAGCCCCAGCCGCAACCCAGCTCCAGCACGCGATCGCCATCGCGGATGCCCGCACGCTCGACCGTCAGGGCCAGCATGCGTTCGGCCGCAGCGTCCAGGTGTTCATGCGCTTGCTTGTGGGCCGGTGGCTGCGCCAGATCGAAATAACAGCTGGAGTACTTCAGGTGCTTACCCAGCACCCGCTCAAAAAATGCAGTCGGCAGTTCGTAGTGCTGCTCGTTGGCATCCTGAGTGTGGATGGCGATAGGGCTGGCGCGCAGTTCGGCCACGAACTGAGACAGATGCGCCTGTTGGGCCTCGGGGTCGCCGCGGTCTTCCTCGCGCAGCCGGTCGGCTAATAACGCGCGGATACGCTGGCGTATCAGCCAGTCGGGAACGCGGTCAGATTCCAGTAAGCGCATGGCCAGCGAAGGCGTGGGGTCAGTCATGGCGGTGCCGCGGTTGGCTTGGGGGCCCCCATCATAATGAAGCTTTTACAGCGGCACAGTAATAGGTGACTGACCGCACGGAATGCTGGACGCGCCGGTCGCTACAGTGCCCGTAATGACGATTACGCCCCGAAACAGCCCGACATGAGCACCTTGCGAGCCTGGCGCGAACTCCGCAATCCGTCGGCGCGTGCCTTGTTGCGCGTGCTGATTGGACCGCCGCTATTGCTGGGGCTGGTCGCCGCCGGGCTGTTGGTCTGGCAATTGAATGAACAGGCGCGCCGCGGGCATCAGGCCCAACTGACGGCGGCCGTCTCATCCCGGGCGGTCGCGGTCAGCACACGGCTGGACGCTGCTGCCGTGCTGAGCGCCACGTGGGCGTTCGCTGACTTGGGGTGGACACCCGCCAAACTCAAAGCCCGCGTGGCGGCCAGCACGGCCTTTGCCGATGTCAGCGTATTACCCGTACCGGTCAGTACGGCAAGCCCGGTGCAGGTGGGGCGGTTCAGTTTGAGTCGTGCGCAATTGGCCAGCCTTGCCGATGGCGGTGGCGTGTTGTTGAGGGCTGCCGATGAACACGGGGATTCAGGCCTGTATCTGATCCGTCAGGTGAACCAAGGTGCAACAGCGCAATTACTGATCTTTGCGCTGGCCGACGATTGGTTGTGGGGTGAACCTAGCGCCGACGGGTTCACGCTGTCGCTGCTGGACAGTCACGGTCTCACCTTGGCCGGAGACCCGCCCCAGTTGTCGCTGGCTGAACTGTCCACCCCACTGCAATTACGTCAGGCCCAAGCTGTGCCGTTGGAGACACCGGATGCGGCCGCCGATCTGCGCGCGGCCACGATCGCCTTGATTCCACCCAACAACCTGCGCATGCCTTTATTGCATGTTGTTGCCAGCAGCCAGATGTCCTTACCGTGGACCACGTCGGCGCTGGCTGTCCTGACTCTGCTGTTGCTTGCCGCTGCGGCCACGCTGCTCACCGCGCTGTTGCTGGCCAAACGCTATCTGCCGTGGTTTCACGATATGGCGGGCTCTTTGCAAGCCATGGCGGCACAACAGTGGTCGCAGGTTCGCCCTCTGCCACTGCTGGCTGAACTGACACCGTTCAATGGGCTGCTGGAAAGTGCCCTCGCGACGCAAATCGGCCAATGGCAGGGCTTGCAGTTGCAGACGCAGATACACGAGGTGCTGCTGGCGGCACCGGAGCTCGAACCGGTACTCGACAATGTGCTGCCGCAGCTGCGCAAACTGTTGCAGGCACGTGCGCTGGGCCTCGTGTTGATCAGCGCCGATATGCCGCAATACGGCCGCGTGTATGTGGCCCGTGACGAATCGGATGAATACCCGGTGCAGCGTGTTTTGCTGGATGACTCCATGATGAAGCTACTGGCCTATTCACCCGAGGGCCTCACCATCATGCGCTGCGAGCCGCAGCGTCACAGCTTTCTGCTGCCCTTGGCGGAAACCGGCGCGCAGTTGTTCTGGGCATGGCCGGTGATGGAAGCGGACCGCCTCGCCGGTATTCTGGCTGTCGCCTTTGATGAGGGTGAACAACTGGACCCGCAACTCGCGCAACGCGGTACCGATACTGCGCGCCGTTTGGGCACGGTCATGTCCCGCGGCAGTATCGCCGAGCGCTTATATCGTCAGGCGCATTTTGACGCTTTGACTCAACTGCCCAACCGCCTGTTGTTCCGCGAACGCCTGGCGCAAGCGGTTGCCGCTGCGCTGAGCGCCAGCACGGCAGGTGCTTTGTTGTATATCGATCTGGATCACTTCAAGAAGATCAACGATACGCACGGCCATGCGGCTGGCGATCACCTGCTGTCGATCGTTGCGCAGCGTTTGCGCGCTTGCGTCAAGGATGGCGATACGGTGGCGCGTCTGGCGGGCGATGAGTTCACCGTCATCCTCAGTCAGGTCGCCGCGCCGCAAGCGGCTGTGGCCGTCGCGCAGCGCATACTTGAGTCGTTGCAAATGCCGGTCAGCTTGAGCGGTGCCGAGCACCAGATCTACGCCAGCGTGGGCCTCTCTGTGTTTCCGCAGGACGGCACCGGTATCGATGAGTTGCTGCGTAACGCCGATATGGCCATGTACCGCGCCAAAGACCGTGGCCGCTGCAGTGTCGTGTTGTTCGAGCCGCAGATGAACGACCGTCAACTACGGGCGCAGGATGTGCAGTTACAGAGTGCACTGTCGCAGCGTGAGTTCGCGTTGTACTACCAGCCGCAGTTCACGCTGTCTGATGGTTCACTGCAAGCCGTTGAGGCTTTGCTGCGTTGGAACAGCCCGCGTGACGGTCTGCGGGCACCCGGTGACTTTGTGCCGGCTGCCGAAGAGTCCGGGCTCATTGTCGACATCGGGCAGTGGGTGCTGGAGGCCGCTTGTTCTCAATATGCCTTGTGGCGTTTACAAGGTCTGCCGCAACCGATGCTGTCAATCAACGTGTCACAACAGCAGTTGCGTGCCAACGGCTATGCAAACGCGGTTCGCCGGATGCTCGAGAAGTACGCCTTTGATCCGGCTCGTTTAGAAATTGAACTGCCGCTGGCTGTCTTTAATGACGAACGGTCGCTAGTCAGCTTGCAGGCGCTGCAACGTTTGAACGTGCGCCTGGCGTTGACCAACTTGGATCAGCAGGACGCACGCAACCCGGTTGTGCGCCACTTGCCTATCCGCACCGTCAAGCTCGCGCAGCAGTTTGTCGGCGCGATGGTGCAGGATTCACAGGTGTCGCAACAGGTTGGGCAAATCATCTTTCAGTCCCATGCACTCAACCGTCGCGTCGTGGCTGAAGGCGTGGAGAACATCAGTCAGCTGGAGCTGCTGCGTGAGCACGGCTGTGATGTCGTGCAGGGCTACTACTTGGCGCGACCGCTCAACGTGGGCGGCATCACAGAACTGCTGTCGGTGCGGCGCCCGCAGGGCTTACAGCGCGGTGTCGCCACCGGCTGACCGCGTTATGTCCGGCGTAAGGTGCAGTGCTTGACGCTGCGCGGGTGGCAGCAGACACTCGGACGGTGATAACGGCAAACCCGTCGAAAGACGGGGACGCAAAGCCACCGGTCTAACGGAGCACTGCTCCCATGACAGCGGGGTTGCCTCGATAGCTGCACCGCCTTGCGGTCTGCTGCTTTCTTTGCGACTGCGCTTGCCCGGAGGTTTTGCCAACGTGTCAGTTGGGCAAGATGTCTTTAAGGGAGCGCGCAAGACACATGATCAACACCGGTCTGACTGATCGCACCACCGTGTCCGGTGTCAGTGATGAGCCGCGCTACGTCGTAGCCTTGGCTACTGCCGCCACACCACAGGCACTACGCCGTCCGAGTGACGCGGCCTACGCCGAATACAGTGTGTTCATCACTCGCGAGCAAGATCAGGGTCGAGACCGCTACTGCCTGCAGATGGGCCATTTCCGCAGCATGGCCGAAGCGGCTGCCATGGCTGCAAGTGTGCGTACACGCTATCCAAGTGCCATGGCCCGCATGGCCAGCGACGACCACCAGCGCCGCCGGGCTGTGGTGCAGCAGATGCTCAGCGATACGCAGACACTGCGCTTGTTGCAGCAGGGCACGGCCGGTGTCTTGCCGGCCGGTGACTGTGTGCGGGTGATTACGCCGGATGATCCGCAGGCTTTGCAGGAACTCGAGGCTGAAGTCCAAGCCGGTGTGGCTGCGAGCTTTGCAGTGCAGTTGGCGTGGTCGGTGCATCCCATCGATAGCGCCCGCATCGGTTACCTGCCGGTATTCAGCAAGGCCGTGTTGTATCCGCTGCGGGGTCTGCGCCAGGGCCGCGCGTGGTATGCCTATCGGCTGGGCTTTTTTGACAGCGTCGAAGCAGCGCAGCAGATGGCCAGTCCGCTGCGCGAGCACTATGCGGCCGTGGTGATCGTGCCGGTGTCTGGCGCAGAACGGCAGCGCGCCCTGCAGGCCAAAGCGCAGCCCGTGGCTATACCGCCGGCGCCTGTCGTAGAGGCAAAGCCGACCGCCAAACCGCTGGATGACATCTGGCTGCGCAATGAGCCACGTGGCAACACACAGCCCGGAGCAGATCTGAATCAGGCCTTGCGCGAGAGCGTACGGCCTCGTGAGCCGATCATCGCTGCCAAGCCCGCGCGGCAAAGCTCGGGCCTGTCGCGTTGGCTGGGTCTGACCGGCAGCCCGCGTGGTCCAAAACGCTGAACGGTGGCGTCTCAGGTCTTGCCGAACAACTGCTCTAAAGCGGCGCGGGCGGCATCGGCGGTGCGGGTGTCGTGTGCGGGCTTGAGTCCTGGCGCCGGCTTGAAGTAGTCGCAAAAATTGGCGCGCTGTTTGTCGCGCACTTCTTCGACCGTTGGCTCGCGGCACTGCTGATAAGCGCTGCGCTCGTACAGGGCGCACAAACGACAGCAATGCAGGTCTGCGCCGCAGCCCTTGCAGCGGTCGAGCCTGCCCAAGGGCAGGGTCAGTTCTGCCAACGCTGCGCCGCACTGCCAGCAGTTCACCTCATGTGCCATGTCGTACTCCCAAGTGTTCGGCCAGTGCCACGCCGGTGCGCGAGCCACGACGCGCCGCGACTTGGCCGGGCGTACCGGCGACCACAACCCGGCCACCGCCGGCGCCGGCCTCGGGACCCATATCGATGATCCAGTCGGCTGCGGCCATGACGTCCAGGTTGTGTTCAACGACGATGACCGTGTTGCCGGCGCTGACCAGCCGCTGCAGCACCTGCAGCAGTTGCTGCACATCGGCCATGTGTAAACCCACAGTCGGCTCATCCAGAATGTAGAGCGATTGCTTGCGGCGCAGCACCACCGGTGTGGGCGCCTCGGCCACCAGATCGCCACGGATGCGCGCCAGTTCGGTGACCAGCTTGATGCGCTGTGCTTCACCACCCGAGAGCGTCGGGCTTTGCTGACCCAGCGTCAGATAACCCAGACCCACATCGCGCAGCAATGACAAGGGATGCTGCACCGACGGATGTGCGGCAAAGAACCCGACGGCATCGTCCACGTTCATGGCCAGCAGATCACCGACGGACTGGCCGCGCCAACGTATGGACAGCGTCTGACTGTCGAAGCGACGGCCGCCGCAGACATCGCACAGCACTTTCACATCGGGCAGGAAGCTCATCTCGACCGTGCGCACGCCTTGGCCTTCGCAGGCTGCACAGCGACCGCCAGCCGTGTTGAACGAAAAGCGACTGGCGGTATAGCCGCGTATCCCGGCTTCCGTCGTGCCGGCATAGATACGGCGTATCGCATCCCAGAAGCCCACGTAAGTTGCAGGGCAGGAGCGCGGTGTCTTGCCGATGGGTGTCTGGTCGACTTCCAGCACGCGCTCCAGCTGTTCGATGCCGGTAATGCTCTTGCAGCCCGTCAAGGCCGGTGCTTTGCTGCCGGGCTTACGCGCCAGCAAGCGCTGCACATTGCTGTGCAGGATGTCGCGTGCAAGCGTTGATTTACCCGAGCCGGAGACACCGGTGATGACCACCAGCCGACCCAAGGGCACGGTCACGTCTACGTCCTGCAAGTTATGCAGCGTGGCCCCTTTGATGACCAGCTGCGGCGTCGCCTTTGCACCGCTGCGTACCACCGCGCGCCGCAAAGCCGCATCATGCTGCGGCGGGTTGCGCAGATAGCGGCCGGTGATTGACTGCGGGTTGGCGATCAGGTCAGCCACTGTGCCTTCACCGACGATACAGCCGCCGCGCGTACCTGCACCGGGACCTAAATCGATGACATGGTCGGCACGGCGGATCGTGTCTTCGTCGTGTTCCACCACCACCAAGGTGTTGCGCTCACCGCCCAGCTCGCGCAGCGCATCGAGCAACACGCGGTTGTCGCGCGGATGCAGTCCGATGGTGGGTTCATCGAGCACGTAGCAGACGCCTTGCAGGTTGGAGCCCAGTTGTGCAGCCAGACGGATGCGCTGCGTCTCACCACCGGACAAGGTTGGTGCTGAGCGATCGAGCGTCAGATAGCCCAAGCCCACACGCGATAAAAACGCCAGCCGGCTGGCGATCTCGCTGTTGATGTCACGCGCCACAGCCGCTTCGCGCCCCTGCAAGCGCAGGCCGCTGAAAAAGGCCGCGGACTCGTCGACGGACTGCGCTGAATAGTGCGCGATGGAGCGCTCGCGAAAGCGCACCGCAAGGGCGTTGGGGTTTAGACGCGCACCAGCGCATGCCTGACAGCCGGACTCCTCACCGCTGCTGTCACGCCAACCGGATTCCTCGCCGGTCTGTTCGGCATCAAAGCCCGCTATGGCCACACCCGTGCCAAAGCACTCGGCGCACCAGCCTTGCGCGGAGTTGTAAGAGAACTGACGCGGATCGAGTTCCGCGAAGCTCTGGCCGCAGTCCGGACAGGCCCGGCGGGCCGAGAACACCAGGGGTTTGCTTTTGCTGCCTGGCGGCAATACGTGGACCACGCCTTTACCCACATCCAAGGCTTGTGTGAGTGCTTCACGCAGCGTGCTTTCGTTGCGTGCCGAGACAGCGATATCGCGCAGCGGCAGTTCGATGGTGTGTTCTTTAAAGCGCGCCAGGCGCGGCCATTGCGCGGTGCTGAGCAGTTCACCGTCCACACGCAGGAACGCATGGCCTTTGCCTGCGGCCCACTTGGCCAGGTCGGTGTAATAGCCTTTGCGCGCGATCACCAGCGGCGCCAGCAGACTGACGGTTTGGCCGCGATGATCACGCAGGATGCGCGCCGCGATCGACTCCGCACTCTGCGGCTCGATGGCGCAGTCGCAATCCGGGCAATGCTGCGTGCCCAGCTTGACGAACAGCAGGCGTAAAAAGTGGTGGATCTCAGTCAGCGTCGCGACGGTGCTCTTGCGTCCGCCGCGACTGGTGCGCTGTTCTATCGCGACTGTGGGCGGAATGCCGTAGACCGCATCGACATCGGGTCGCGAGGCCGGCTGCACGAACTGCCTGGCATAAGCGTTCAGCGATTCCAGATAACGCCGCTGACCTTCGTTAAAAATGATGTCGAAGGCCAGCGTCGATTTGCCCGACCCTGACACACCGGTGATGACGGTGAAGCCGCCATGCGGAATGCGCACATCGATGTCCCGCAAATTGTGCTCACGCGCGTGGTGAATCACGATGGCGTCTTCGGCCAGCGGCTGCGGGCCGCGCAGCGCATCTTGCACCGCATAGGCCGGTGCAGGCATCGGCACCAGATCGCGCTCGTAAGCGGCCAGCGCGGCACCGGTGTGTGAGTGGGCTGTGGCACGCAACTGCGCGGGCGTCCCCTGGGCAACGATCTGCCCGCCGCCGGCACCCCCTTCGGGCCCCATGTCGATGATCCAGTCGGCGGAGCGGATGACATCCAGGTTGTGTTCGATGACCAATAACGAATGGCCACGCGCCAGCAACTGGTCAAACGCCCGCAGCAAACGCGCGACATCCTCAAAATGCAGGCCGGTAGTGGGCTCATCAAAGATGAGCAACTTACGACCGGCGCTGGCCGCATCGGCCAGATGACCGGCCAACTTCAGTCGCTGTGCCTCACCGCCCGACAGTGTCGGTACCGGCTGACCCAATCGCAGGTAATCCAAACCCACGTCAGACAGCGGTTGCAGCCGCGCCAACACCTCGGGGCGGTCGGCAAAAAACACGATGGCTTCGGTGACGGTCATCGCCAGCACATCGGCGATGCTGGCGCGTTGGCCGCTCGCGCTCTCCAGTTTGATCTCGAGTGTCTCGTTGCGATAACGGCTGCCGTTGCACTCGCCGCAGCGCAGGTACACATCTGACAGAAACTGCATCTCGATGTGTTCAAAGCCGTTGCCACCGCAGGCCGGGCAACGGCCGGTGCCGGAGTTAAAGCTGAAGGTGCCGGCGGTGTATTTACGATCGATGGCATCGGGCAGTTTGGCGAACAGCGCGCGCACCGCATCAAAAGCGCCGACAAAACTGGCCGGGTTAGAGCGCGTGGTGCGGCCGATCGGCGACTGATCGACCAGCATGACTTCGCTGACCAGCTCGGCGCCCTGCAACGAGTGAT
>Ga0136644_10002420_pt1 | contig 14321 bp, 11 predicted proteins | sample C_130820_EF_Meta_FD_94780 | JGI IMG/M metagenome (GOLD analysis project Ga0136644, IMG submission 94780) | Freshwater microbial communities from Lake Croche, Canada to study carbon cycling - C_130820_EF_MetaG (v2) (version 2) | ecosystem: Environmental > Aquatic > Freshwater > Lake | place... | reverse complement strand
ACGTAGCCGCAGGTTGGTAACCTGCGGTGAACCAGGCCTGGCATTGCTGCATGTGCAGGTTGCCAACCTGCACCTACTTTGGCAGGGTGATCTCTGCTCATGTAGCCGCAGGTTGGTAACCTGCGGTGAACCAGGCCTGGCGTTGCTGCCTGTGCAGGTCGCCAACCTGCACCTACTTTGGCAGGGTGATCTCCGCTCATGTAGCCGCAGGTTGGTAACCTGCGGTGAACCACGTCTGGCGTTGCTGCACGTGCAGGTTGCCAACCTGCACCTACTTGGGCAGGATGATCTCCGCCTCGACGGGAAAGTGGTCGGAGCCGATGTCGGGGCCGACCTCGCGGCGGAGCACCGTCGCCTCGGGCGGCACGAGCACGTGGTCGATTGGGATTCGCGGTGCCGGCAGGTGCGCGTGATACGTGGACTGCACGCCGCGGCCCAGGGCCGAATCGACGAGGCCACTCGTCGCCACGAGCCGGCGGAAAGGGCGTGACCAAGGGGTGGCGTTGAAGTCGCCTGCCACCAGGCACGGGAGCGACGAGGCCGCCGCGGCTTCGGCCACGCCGTCGAGATGGGTCACGAGCTGTGCGGTGGTGCGGGCGTTGAATGGTGGATAGGGATGCGTGGCGATGAATCGAAAGTCGCCAGCTGGTCGCCGCACCGTCGCCACGATGCTCGGAAAGCCGGTCTCGCTGAACGACACCAGTTCGACGTCGTCGAGCGGCCAGCGGGAGAGCAGCGCGATTCCGAAGTTGTCGGGCCGCGGGCGGATCACACGGTGCGGGAACACCTCGGCGAGGCTGTCGAGCGCGGCGGCCCAGTCGGCATCGACCTCCAGCACCGCCACCACGTCAGGTTGCCGATCACGGAGATACGCCACGGCGGCGGTCGTGTCGTCGTTCACGCGATGCACGTTCATCGAGATCACGAAAATCCGTCGGCCGTTGCGATCGACCACGGCCGTTGTCGGGCCTGTTTTCGGCAGCCAGTAGGGGAGGAGATCGCGCGTGTTTGCCAACGCGGCCAGTGCCAGGCAGGCCACGGCGGTCGGTCGCCGCCAGCGCAGGCACGCGATCAGGCCGCCGAGCGAGAGCACGAGCCAATACCAGCGGAAGTGGGTGGTGAGGTCGAGGAGCCAGTGCCACGACCCCGCCCACCCGGCCAGGCTGCCGGCGAGCACGCCGACGGCGACGGCATCGAGCCAGCGGCCGCTCGAGGGGCGGCGCGGCTCGGCCTCGGCGTTGGCGGCAACCATGTCGGCGGCGGGATCGGCAGCGGGCATCGCCACCTGTTGTAGCCCGGCGCGGTCAGATCGCGGGAGATGTCAGCCAGCCGGCCGCCAGCGAACCGGCAAGCAGGGCGGCCAATCCGAGTCGGTAGACGATGAACGGCCAGAGCGTGTGGCCCGTGAGCATGCTCAGGAGCCAGCGAACGGCCGCATAGCCCACGATGCCGGCGGTGATGGTTCCCACGGCGAGCGCGACCGCCTGCGGGCCGCTGCCGAGAATCTCGCTCCGTTGTTGCCAGGCCTCGAGGAGTGCCGCGGCCGCCACGGCGGGAAGCGAGAGCAGGAAAGAGAATCTCGCGGCGGTCTGGCGATCGAGCCCGGCGAGCATGCCAGCAGAGATCGTGACGCCGCTCCGCGATGTGCCGGGGATGAGGGCAAACGCCTGGGCGAGCCCCATCGCGATGCCGTCGGTGGCGGTGACACGCTCGAGGCCATCGCGGCCGGCGGTGCCGCGGCGTCGTGCCCGGGCGAGGCAGGCGAGTTCGGCCACGGCCATGAGGGCGGTGGCGGCAAGGAGCGCGGCGACGACGACGTCGAGCCGGCGTGCTTCACCCCGGATGAGATCCTTGAACGCGAGCCCAGCCGCCACGATCGGGATCGTGCCCAGGATGATCAGCCAGCCGAGTCGGGCCTCGGGCGTGGAGAGCGGACGGCCCGCGAGGGCTGCCGCGAGCGTGCCCCGGAGGAGCGCGGCGATGTCGGTCCGCAGGGCGAGGCAGACCGCCACGAGCGTGCCGGTCTGGATCACCGCCGAGTAGGCGGCCCCGGGGTCGTTCCATCCCAAAAATGCGGGCACGACCCTGAGGTGGGCCGTGCTTGACACCGGCAGGAACTCCGTGAGTCCCTGCACGATGCCGAGCACGATCGCTTCGAGGATGGACATCGGCTGGGGTTCTTCCAAATGCGGCGGGCGTCAGTCATACTTCCCCGTCCACGACATTCCAACCGGGAGCTCCCAAAGGGGAGTCATAGACCGCATGTTTCGCAACCTCAGCACGATCGGCCTGCCCCTCTCCGGACGTCCCAGCGAGCTCATCGAACTGGCGCTGTCCTTCGGCTTTGACGCCATGGACATCGATATCCTCGATTTCCAGCAGCAGGCTGACGCGTTCGGCGTGCCCCACGCTCGGCGGCTGATGGTGAGCGCTCGTCTGAAGAGCGGCATCTTCCACCTGCCAGTGCAACTCGATGCCGATGAGGCCACGTTCAAGGAGCAGATCGCGGCCCTGCCGAAACGGCTGGAACTGGCCGCGGCTACCGAGTGCAAGCGGGCGGTGACGAGCATCGCGCCGGCATCCGACGAGCACTCGTTCAAGGACTTCTTCGAGCTCCACCGCTCCCGGCTCCACGACATCGGCGACCTGCTTGCCCAGCACGATCTCATGCTCGGTCTGACGATTCGCCCCGAGGCTGAGGCCCGGCAGGGGAAGTCCTCGCAGTTCATCCACACCTTCGAGGGCCTGCTCGGCTTGGTGATGGTGGCGCACGAGCGGATCGGTGCCGTGGCCGACGCCTGGGCCTTCCATGTGACGGGCGAGCCGCTCGAGCTGATGGCCAAGGTGCCGCAGGGCAGGCTCGTCGAGGTTCGCGTCTCCGATGCGCCCCGCGATGTGCCGCCCGCCGAACTGACCCACGCCCAGCGACTGATGCCGGGCGACACGGGTGTGATCAGCATCGCCGAGGTGCTGACCGCAGCGAAGGCGGCCGGCTTCGATGGTCCCGTCACGCCGTGGGCCGACCGGGCCACGCTCGTCGGTCGTGGTCGCGAGAAGATCGTGAAGCTCGCGGGCGACCGCCTCGAAGCCGCCTGGAAAGAGGCCGGCCTGCCGATCGTGCCGCGGTGGTTCACCCCGGTGCAGCGCGATCACTTTGGCCGGCCGATCGGTGAAGAGGCGAGCTTCATCGGCGCCGAGTAGGCGAGAAGTGGGTGCAGGTTGAAAACCTGCGCTCCTCTCTGCGCCGCAGGGTACCAACCTGCGGCTACGGGCTCGGCAGGCCTACGCCCCTTCGCGGATCCACGTGACGCGAGGCGTGCCCCCGCCTTCGACGGCCGCGCCTCTCATGAACTCCGACACGTAGCGGAGCTGCTTGCCGGGCCGATCGGGGTCGCGGAAGGAATCGCCCTTCTGCAGGATCGGTAGCTGGTCGGGCATCGCCCCGAACGACCGCGTGCCGGCCACCTGGCAGGGATACCAGTGGCCCGCTCCGGCCGCATCGACGAGGTGGAACTCCGGGTAGCAGTGCCCCTCAACCCAGACCGTGCGGGCCGGGATGTCTTCGGCGCGGCACATGGCGATGAACAGGCACGTGAGTTCCTCGCAGTCGCCCCAGCCGTCGGCCAGCGCCCTGCGAGCGCCCTTCAGTTCACCGTTGCGATACTCGATCTTGTCACGAACGGTGTCGTAGATGGCCTCGACCTTTTTCCAGCCCTCGAGATCCTCGCCGGTCGCCTTGGCAAGCCGCACGATCTTCGGGTCACGGGCTTCGATGTAGGGGCTGGGGCCGAGATGTGTCTTGAGCGCCCGGTCGGGCTTCTCGGGGGGCTTGAGGCCGGCGGTATCTTTGGGCGCGAGGATCGCAGCTCGTGCGAGTTCGAACGTGACCACCGCCTTTGCTTGCTGCCCCGAGGGGAGGTCGGGGATCTCGACCACCAGCTGCTTGATGTCGCCCGGCAGCATTCGGTAGCGGAGTGACTTCACATGCGGGGTGGTCTCTTCGTTCACCACCCGGACCTTCTGTTCCGGCCAATCGTGCGGCACCGGGAGCGTGGCATAGATCCCCCGGCAGGGGCCGCCCTCCGCCGTCACTGCCACGCCGACGCGGTATTTCTGCAGGCGGACGTCGCCGAGCGCGATGCCGGCGTCGCCTCCCCCGACTGGCTCCAGGAACTGGCCGCGAGCCGCGGGGCCCATGGTGACCATCGAGATGAGGCCCGCGAGCAGCGTGCGTCGATTTGTCATCGCCCAAGGCTCCCGGCGGCCATTTTCGGGTTCCATCGGCCTGGGACGCCCGCCGGGTGGAGCAGGACCCACGGCCGAGATGGTCGGGAAGGCTGCGGCGGCGGGGGAATCATGCTCGATTGTTCGGCCGGGAGGCCGCTGGTATGCTGCGAGGCTCGAATCGTCGTGGCTCGCGTCATTTTCCCTCCCCCAACCCCGTTTTTTCCCGAAACCCCCAAGCATGGTCAACCGCAACCTCATTCGCGAACTGGAACTCGGAGACGAACTCGATCAGGAACTTGAACTCGCCATGGCCGGCACCGAGACCGAATACTCGGTCGGGTCGGCCACGCTTGCGGTCAACTCCGTGCTGGAAGGGAAGATTCTCCGCGTCGACGACGAGTTCGTGCTGGTTGACGTGGGCTACAAGAGCGAAGGCCACATCCCGCGGAACGAGTGGGATGAGAGCGAACCCCCGCCGCAGGTCGGCGACATCGTCAAGGTGCTGCTCGAGGAGTTCGAAGACGGGTCGCTGGAGGAACAGCGAGGCCTGATCACGCTCTCGAAGCGCAAGGCGCGTCGGATCGAGGACTGGCTCCGGGTCATGGAGAGCGTCCACGAGAACGACGTGGTCACCGGCTTCGTCACGCGGAAGATCAAGGGCGGCCTGCTCGTCGACATCTCGGGCGTCAACGTCTTCCTGCCGGCGAGTCAGGTCGATATCCGCCGTCCCGCCGACATCGGCGACTACTGCGGCCGCTGTATCCAGTGCCTCGTGCTCAAGATCGACGAAGCACGCCGCAACATCGTGGTCTCCCGCCGGGCTCTCATCGAGCAGGAACGGGCGGAGCGGAAGAAGCAGCTCATGGAGACGCTCGAGGTGGGCCAGATCCGCCGCGGCGTGGTCAAGAACATCGCCGACTTCGGTGCGTTCGTCGATCTCGGCGGCATCGACGGCCTGCTCCATATCACCGACATGAGCTGGGCGCGGATCGGCCATCCGAGCGAGATGGTGCAGATCGACCAGGAGATCGAGGTGCAGGTGCTGCACATCGACCGCGAGCGCGAGAAGATCGCCCTCGGCATGAAGCAGCGGACCGCCAGCCCGTGGGCCAAGGTGGCCGACAAGTATCCGGTTGGCACCGTCTGCAACGGCACGGTCGTCAACGTGATGAGCTACGGTGCCTTCGTGAAGCTCGAGGACGGCGTCGAGGGCCTCGTGCACATCAGCGAGATGAGCTGGACGAAGCGGGTCAGCCACCCGTCGGAGCTCGTCAAGCCGGGCGACGAGGTCGAGGTGGTGGTGCTTGCCATCAACAAGGAGAAGCAGGAGATCTCGCTGGGCATGAAGCAGACCCAGCAGAACCCCTGGGAGAAGGTGGCCGCCGACTACCCGCCGGGCGCGATCGTCAAGGGCGTGGTGCGGAATCTCACCAACTATGGCGCCTTCATCGAGATCAACGACGGCATCGACGGCCTGCTCCACGTCACCGACATGTCGTGGACTCGGAAGGTGACCCACCCCAGCGAGATGCTGGAAAAGGGGCACGAGGTCGAGTGCAAGGTGCTCTCCGTTGACCAGCAACGGCGGCGGATCGCGCTGGGCCTCAAGCAGATGGCCGACGACCCGTGGACGACCGACATCCCCAAGCGGTACAAGGCCGGTGACGTGGTCAAGGGCAGCGTGACGAAGATCACCAACTTCGGCGTGTTCGTGGGTCTCGAGGACGGCCTCGAGGGCCTGCTCCACATCTCGGAACTTTCCGACGACAAGGTCGAGAACGCCGAGGAGGTCGTGAACGTCGGCGATGCGGTGGAGGTGAAGGTGCTCCGCGTCGACACCGACGAACGGAAGATCGGCCTCTCGAAGAAGCGCGTTGGCTGGTCGAAGGAGCGCGAGGCAGCCGAGGGCGAGCCGGAAGTCTGAGCAAGCCCGGCAAGGGCCGGCTCGGACCGTCGGGGTAGTCGCCACAGCCTGCGGAAGCAGGGTGATTTCGGCGTCGTTCTCCACGGCGCGCGGATCCACGGACTGCCGTCGCGAATGCCGATGAACGGGAGGTCTCCCCTCTCCCGACGTCTCGGCTCTGCATCGATATGGACTCCTGCCGGCAGTTCGTGATGGCGGTCTTGCTGACCCTCGCGGTGGTCTGTCCAGCGCGGGCGGAGGACGATCCGTTCGTGCAACCCGTTGCGTTCCTCAAGGCTCCCGAGTTTGACGAGCCGGCCGCTGCACCCACGTCCGGCGATGACAACATCGTCTACCGTCTCGTGAACCGGTTGATCCCCGAGGGAGACCGAGGCCGGCCCCCGCCCTGCGACATCAGCGATCCGGGGCCCGACACCGCGAACTATCCGAACAGCCCGTGGACCTTGCCCAAGGGTCGCTCCTACATCGAGACGATCCCGGGCACCTACTCGCTCGCGGGTTCTGACGGGACGCCGGCCTCGTGGTCGTGGCCGTTCATGATCCGGACGGGGCTCACCGACAACTGCGAGTTTCGCCTCATCAGCCAAGGGCCGACGGTCGTCGGTGCCGCGCCGGATTCCCCGGCGGTCAACGGCTTCGCGCCCCTCACCTTCGACCTCAAGATGCACCTCTGGGGCGAAAAGGATCAGCTCTACGTGCCGATCGTGGGCCTCGAGGTATTCGTGGTCACCGGGCTGGCGTCGAGGCCCCTCAACATTGGCACGGAGCCCGGCATGGTGCTGCTCGTCGACCACAATCTGCCGGGGGACTGGCTGCTCGAGTGGAATCTCGGGCTGTACGGAACCGGCGGCAATGGCATCCCCGATGTTCTCAGCCTGCCCGATCTCGGGGTGCAGTGGGCTCTGCAGAAGCAGGTCACCGAAAACATCGCGGTGTTCTATCAGGGCTTCTACAACGGTGCCGGCGTACCGTACTTTCCATCTGATCTGGTGAGCGGGCTGGGGGTGCAGTGGAACCTCAGCCAGCGGCTCGCCGTCTACACCAGCTACAACTGGTCGCTCGACGGTCAGGGGAGTCCGTCGGGCGGCTACAGCGGATTTGCGTACGCCTACTGATCCGGCTTGCGGAGCGTGGCGGCGAGCGCCGCAGAACGTCAGCGGACGAGGTCGAGAGCGGCGACCGGGCCGATCGTCTCGTGACCAACGCCGTCGGCTGCAACGCCCCGGCGCTGAACGTCGATGAGGCCGCTCTTGGCGACTGCACCGCCATGGCCGTCGCCCTGGAGTCGCACGCGACGGGGCGGCACGGCAGTTGCCTGAGGACTGCCGTCGGTCGCGAACGAGACGGCCTCGTAGGCGAGTGCCTCGCCTGCGGCCGGATCGACGACGTCGAACACGAGGCAGCGGTAGGCCCGTCCGCCAGACCGTCGGGGCATCGCCAGCCAGACCACGATACGGTTTCCCGCGGTGAGCGACGACAGTTCGATCGTGTCGATGCCGTGCTGGGGCGGGCGGAAGTCGGCGTCCCTGGCGATCAAGGCCTTCCCTTGCGGGGATCCAGCCGCGGGGGTTTGAGCTGGGCTACCGTTGGCGACGGCTTCGGCAGTCGCGACGATCCGCTCCACATCGCGGGTGGCCGCATCGGCCAGGGCCGTCGCGGCGGGCGACATGCCACTCTCTTCGGGCGTGGCGGTCGGGACATCCCGCGAGTTCACGACGTCGAGACCGCGCTTCGCGAGTTTGCCAAGGTCGCCGGTCAGGGCGAACCCACCGGCGATGATGCCGATGGCGACGAAGCGGGAGAGGATGCTCGACATGGGAATGGAACCTCGCAGCGTCGGCCTCGCGCTCGCGCAGACCGTGCCCGCAACTATGCCCCACGCCCGGGGCGCCGCGGTGGCTTTCGGTCGGACCATGGACTGCGACCGGTCCGGTCGTGCCGACGATGACGCCCTGAGCGGATCATCCGGCGTACCAGTAGCACAGGTTGTCAACCTGTGTGCCTTTCCGGCCGTAGCACAGGTTGTCAACCTGTGTGCCTTTCCGGCTCGTAGCACAGGTTGTCAACCTGTGTGCCTTTCCGGCTCGTATGAGGCTCCGGGCTGCCCATGCCCGTCGCCGGACGCTCGCTGCGGGCATCCTGCCCTACGCTCGCTCGATGCTGACTTCGCTCCGCCATCCATGGCTTCGCTCGTCAGCAACGCCGGCTCCCGGGCACGGGCAGCCCCTCGCTGTCCCCCGTAGCACAGGTTGGTAACCTGTGTGCCCCTCTCCCCCAGTTGCACAGGTTTTCAACTTGTGTGCCTTACCGGCTTGCATAAGGCTCGGAGCTGCCCGCGCCCATCGCCGGACGCTCGCTACGGGCATCCTGCCCTGCGCTCGCTCGATGCTGACTTCGCTCCGCCATCCATGGCTTCGCTCGTCATCAACGCCGGCTCCCGGGCACGGGCAGCCCCTCGCTGTCCCCCGTAGCACAGGTTGGTAACCTGTGTGCTCCAACCGGGGAATCGACAGTCGTGACGACGCTTTCTCGCAGCGAACGGTCCGGGCTTCAGCCCGTCCGCGTGACTCTGCTCACGCCGCCGGGCCGCGGCGCGCTTGCCGTCGTTGGGGTGTGGGGCAGTGGTGCGATCGACCTCGTCAATCGCCTATTTGCGGCCGGCAGGGCCGGGGCCCTGGCGGAGCGGCCCGATGGGTCGATCGCGTTCGGCTCGTGGCGGCCGACAGGGGAGGATGTGGTGCTCGTTCGTCACTCAGCCAACCGCGTCGAGATCCACGGCCACGGTGGCACCGCCGCATCGGCTGCCGTGATCGCGAGCCTCGAGGTGGCGGGGTCGACGCACGCGGGGTGGCAGGACTGGCTCGACGAAGCCCCATGTGCTCAGGAGGCCCTCACGATCCTGCCCGGGGTGTGGGGCCCCAAGGCGGCCATGATTCTCTGCCGGCAGGCGTCGGGATCACTCGACGCGGCCATCGAGCAACTCTCTGGGTACGTTGCCCGCGGTGAGCTGGCGGCCGCCCGGCCGCTTGCCGGGCGACTCCTCACAGCCGCCCGCGTCGGCCTGCGGCTGGCAGCACCGTGGCGGGTCGTGCTCGCGGGACGGGTCAACGCCGGGAAAAGCAGCCTCATGAATGCCCTCGTCGGCCACGCCAGAAGCCTTGTTGCCCCCGTGCCGGGCACCACCCGTGACGTCGTTGCTGCTCCTGCCGTCCTCCGAGGCTGGGCCGTCGAACTCATCGATGCTGCCGGCAGTCGCGACGACGAAGAACCAGCCTCTGCCACCGAGCGGGAGGGGATCGCGCGGGCCGCCGCGGCGCGGGAAGCCGCTGATCTCATCGTCCGCGTGGTGCCAGTGGATGACACGCGGCCAGGCGACAGTCAGGCTCGGCCGAACGAACTCGTGGTCGTGTCCAAGATCGATCGGGTGCCGCGCGAGCGACGTTCCGGGTCGCTCGTCACATCGGCTGTCACGGGCGAAGGGATCGACGACCTCGTCGCGGCGATCGTCGATCGGCTCGTGCCGGAGGAGCGGCGCGAGCCAGAACTGCTCGTGGGCCCCGTGCCGTTCACAAGCCGGCAGGTTGAGGCGATCTCGCGGATGGTCGGTCAGCCGACGTAGCCGCAGGTTGGTAGGCCACACGTAGCCGCAGGTTGGTAACCTGCGGAATAGTAGTTCGCACAGGTTGCCAACCTGTGCTACGGGGGCAGGCAGCCACACGGAGCCGCAGGTTGGTAGGCCACACGTAGCCGCAGGTTGGTAACCTGCGGAATAGTAGTTGGCACAGGTTGCCAACCTGTGCTACGGGGGGCAGGCAGCCACACGGAGCCGCAGGTTGCTAGGCCACACGTAGCCGCAGGTTGGTAACCTGCGGAATAGTAGTTGGCACAGGTTGCCAACCTGTGCTACTTGTCCTGTGCTACTTGTCCTTCGCGTCGTCGCTGGACTTCCCACGGATGTAGAGCCGGATCGGTACCTCGTCGAACGGGAGTTCCTTACGGAAGGCGTTCACCAGGTAGCGACGGTACGGCTCCGACACGCTCTTCGGCGCGCTCGCCGAGATCACGATCGTCGGCGGTGCGACCTCGACCTGGGTGGCGAAGTAGAGCCTCACCGGCCGGCCGCGGGAGTCGGCGGGCGGATGGTTGGTCTCAACCGCCATCCGGAGCACGTTGTTGATCCGGGCCGTGGCCACCCGTTGGTGGCTCTGGCGGTAGAGCCTCTGGGCCGTGTCGATCGTCGCCTTCACATTCCGGCTCTCGGTCGCCGTGACGAAGGCAACGGGCGCCCACGGCATCGTGCGAAACGTGTCGCGAAGGTACTGGTTCCACTCCCGCTTCTTCACGTCGGCGGCGTAGAGATCCCACTTGTTGACGACGAAGACCACCGGCTTGGCCTCCTCCGTGATCGTCTCGGCGAGCTGCTTGTCGACCTTGCCGATTGGCTCCGTGGCGTCGAAGAACAGGAGCACCACGTCGGCCCGGCGGATGCTTCGCTGGGCCCGGTGCGTGGAGTAGAAGTCGATGTCGGTGGTGCGGCTCTTCGTGCGTCGCAGGCCGGGAGTGTCGATGGCCAAGAACGAACGGCCGTCGACCTCGAAGCGGACGTCGATGCTGTCTCGGGTGGTGCCGGCGATGGGACTGGTGATCACCCGCTCCTCGCGAGCCAGGGCGTTGACGAACGTGCTCTTGCCCACGTTGCGGCGGCCCACCATCGCCAGTTTCATTTCGGGGAGGTCGGCCGTATCGGGATCGTCGGCTGATGCGGGCGGCAGTCGCTCGAAGATCGAGTCGACGAGGGGGCCGCGGTTGCGGTGCTGCTTCGCGCTCACCACGATCGGCGGTCCGAAGCCGAGGGCCGCGAACTCGTGCGCCGCCGAGTCGAAGTTCGGGGCATCAGCCTTGTTGACGATCAGCAACACGGGGCAGCCGATCCGGCGGATCCGCTGAGCCACCTCCAGATCTCCGGGAGCGATGCCGGTGCGGACGTCGACTACGAAGAGCACCACGGCGGCGTGGGCGAGACCCGCTTCGATCTGCCGGTCGATCTCGGCGGTGAGGCCATCGGGGTCGTCGAAGCCCATGCCCCCCGTGTCGACCAGTTCGAGCACTCGGCCGTCGAGTTCGATCCGCTGCACGAGCCGGTCGCGGGTGACACCCTCGGTCGGGTCTTCGATCGCGATCCGCTTCTCGACGAGCCAGTTGAACAGGCTTGACTTCCCGACGTTGGGCCGGCCGACGATGACCACCTGGGGAATCATGGGTGCAAACTCAGGTGTCAGGTGGGGGGATGGAGGCACAGACCAGCGGGAGAGAGGTAAGTCTACCCCGCGATGCCCGAAGGTGCAGATCACCGCAGGTTGCCAACCTGCGGCTACGTAGGTGCAGGTTGGTAGCCTGCACCTGCAGCGAAACAGACGCCGAATCACCGCAGCTTGCCACCTGCGGCTACGTAGGTGCAGGTTGGTAGCCTGCACCTGCAGCGAAACAGACGCCGAATCACCGCAGCTTGCCACCTGCGGTGTTACGTAGGTGCAGGTTGGTAACCTGCACCTGCAGCGGGTCCGGGGACGATTTTCCGCAGGTTGCCAACCTGCGGCTACGGTGATGCAGCATGCGATGAGCGACGGAGGACCGCTCGGATCTGCTCTCGGGTGACGGGCGAGGCCACGCCGTTCTCCGTGATGATGCCCCGAATCAGCCGCGCCGGCGTCACGTCGAACGCCGGATTGAACGCCGTGGCGCCTTCCGGCGCGGCCACTGCGCCCAGCGGCCGCAGCACCTCCGCCGCGGCCCGTTCCTCGATCGGAATCTCCGCGCCGGTGTCGAGCGAGAGGTCGAACGTGCTCGACGGAGCGGCGACGAAGAACGGCACTCCGTGAGCCTCGGCGAGGAGGGCGAGGCCGTAGGTGCCGATCTTGTTGGCGGTGTCGCCGTTGGCGGTGATCCGGTCGGCCCCCACGATGCAGGCGGCCACCCGTCCGGTCTTGAGCAAGTGGGCAGCGGCCGAGTCGCAGAGCACGGTGACCGGGATGCCACGCTGCACCAGTTCCCAGGCGGTGAGCCGCGCGCCCTGGAAGAGCGGCCGCGTTTCATCGGCAAACACCTCGAAGCGACGGCCCGAGTCCCAGGCGGCGGTGATCACGGCGAGCGCGGTGCCCGCGCCCCCGGTGGCGAGGGCGCCCGTGTTGCAGTGCGTGAGCACGCCTCCCTCGGGCAGCACCGCGGCCCCGTGCCGACCGATCGCCTCGCAGAGTCGCCGGTCCTCGTCGTGGATCGCGCGGGCCTCCGCGAGCAGGGTCTCGGCCAGTGTCATCGCGTCGGCCTCTGTCGGGAGTCTATCGATGGCCCGCAGGCATCGCTCGACAGCCCAGCGAAGGTTCACGGCCGTGGGGCGGGCCGTGGCGAGTTCTTCGGCCCGTGCGAGCACGTGAGCCCGTGCGTGGCTGGCGGTCATTCGGCCGCGGATCGCCTCGCCGGCGGCCACCGCCATCCCGTAGGCGCCCGCGATGCCGATCGCCGGGGCGCCGCGCACCCGCAGGCTCTTGATCGCCTCGACAATGGTCGGCACGTCGTGGCAGGCGAGCCATGCGAACTGGGCGGGCAGGAGCGTCTGATCGATGAGTTCGAGGTGGCCGGCGGCGCCGTCAACCCAGCGGAGCGAAGTGGGGATCATGGGCGGGCGGTGCAAGGCACAGGTTGAAAACCTGTGCTACGGGGGGAAGCGTCAGGACTCGTAGGTGCAGGTTGGTAACCTGCACATGCAGCGGGTGCGGCGGTGATTTTCCGCAGGTTGCCAACCTGCGGCTACGGGGGGAAGCGTTGGGACTCGTAGGTGCAGGTTGGTAACCTGCACGTGCAGCGGTGCAGGCGGTGATTTTCCGCAGGTTGCCAACCTGCGGCTACGGGGTGAACGGTTCGCATGGCAGGCCAAACGCGGCCGCCACGGCGGGCTGCACGAGCCGGCCCTCGTAGACGTTCACTGCCGAGCGGATCGCCGCGGAGGCGCGAGCCGCCGCCGCGACGCCCCGATCTGCGAGGTCGATCACGTAGGGCAGCGTGGCGTTGCACAGCGCGTAGGTGCTCGTGCGGCCGACGGCTCCGGGCATGTTCGTCACGCAGTAGTGAACGACGTCATCCACCACGTAGGTCGGGTCGGCATGGGTCGTGGGGCGGCTCGTGGCCACGCAGCCGCCCTGGTCGATCGCCACGTCGATGATCACCGATCCCGGTTTCATGAGCTTCAGATCTTCCCGCTCGACGAGGTGCGGCGCCCGGGCGCCCGGGATCAGCACGCTGCCGATCACGAGGTCGGCCCAGCCGAGCCGCTCGCGGATCGTGTGGCGATCGGAGTAGAGGCAATCGATGTTGGGGGCCGTCACGTCGTCGAGGTAGCGGAGTCGCTCGAGGCTCGTGTCGAGCAAGGCGATGTTGGCTCCGAAGCCAGCGGCGACCTTGGCGGCGTTGGCCCCAACCGTGCCGGCTCCGAGCACGAGCACGTTGGCGGGGGCCACGCCGGGCACGCCCCCCAGCAGAATGCCACGCCCCATCTGTGGCCGCTCGAGGAACTTGGCCCCCTCCTGAATGCTCATCCGGCCCGCCACTTCGCTCATCGGGATCAGAAGCGGAAGGCGGCCACGATCGTCGCGGAGCGTCTCGTAGGCCACGGCCGTGGCCCCCGTGGCCATGAAGCCCTCGGTCAGATGCCGGTCGGCCGCGAAGTGGAAGTAGGTGAAGAGCGTCTGGCCGCGGCGGATCAGGGAGAGTTCCTGCGGCTGCGGCTCCTTCACCTTCACCACGAGGTCGGCTTTCCCGAACACGTCGGCCGGGCCGTCAACGAGCGTCGCACCCGCAGCGGCATAGGCCTCGTCGGGGAGGCCGGAGCCGGCGCCCGCACCCCGCTCGATGAGCACGACGTGCCCGGCGCGGACGAGTTCTTCGGCGCCCACGGGAAGCAGGGCCACGCGGTATTCGTCCCGCTTCGTCTCCCGCGGCACGCCGACGATCATGACACAACAGGCTTCGTCACCGACTGGATCTTGAAGGTGGCCGGCATGGGGAGCGCGTAGTTGCCGTCCTTGTCGGGCACGGTCGGCGGCGTGGTCTCCCACGTTGGATCCTCCGGCATCGTGCGGAAGTCGAGCTGCAGAGTGTCGTCGTACTTCCAGGTCTT
>Ga0136644_10002419_pt1 | contig 14321 bp, 9 predicted proteins | sample C_130820_EF_Meta_FD_94780 | JGI IMG/M metagenome (GOLD analysis project Ga0136644, IMG submission 94780) | Freshwater microbial communities from Lake Croche, Canada to study carbon cycling - C_130820_EF_MetaG (v2) (version 2) | ecosystem: Environmental > Aquatic > Freshwater > Lake | place: Lake... | reverse complement strand
CCCAGCCCGCAAGGACCACGTACGTACCCGCTTAGAAAATTCCACAGCAAGGGTGTCTTTAGGCATGATTGACCCTCCCCTCACCTGTCTGCCCGTCAAAGAGCAAATCCAAATCCGTCAGCAAAGCTTCAGTAGGTTGGTAGGACCATAGCCCAGGGGTAACATGAGAGAGCATCTCCCTCCGCCATTGCTCTCTAAAACCGCGTAAGAAGACATACAGCGCTCCACCCAAATGTTTGCTGGGTGAATAGTCTGACAAGCGTTGCTTTAATAAACGATGAAGTGCAAGTGAATACAATATGGCTTGAAGTACATAACCATGTTTGTCCATTTCAGCCTGAACTGGCTGATCTGCGTAGTCCTGAGGATGATCACCTAAATGATTAGACTTCCAGTCCAACACAAACCACTGCCCTTGATGTTCAAAGACCAGGTCTATAAAGCCCTTGAGATATCCATCCAATACCTCAAATTGGTAGCGTGGAATCACTACCCCATGCCGCTGTAAAAGGGCATCTAAAGCGTGTGGTGAAACTTGATGAACGGGCAAATAAAACTCACACTCAGCAAATTGTCGGGTGCGGCTCACCGCTTGTAAGGCAAATCCCTGCGGAAGTTGGCATTCGGCAATATGATGAACCATGCCTAGTACCATCTCTAGTGCTTTCTCAGGCTTGATCTGTGCGCGTTCTAAATTCAATAATTGAGAAAACGCATCAAGGGTATTCTGAATAAGATCAGGCCAAGTTTCAGCTCGCGACAAATCCGCATGCTCTAAAACTTTGTGCAAAAAAGTCCCCTCATGTTTACCACGGGGAAATTTCAATATATCCGAACTCGATATCCGCTTAGCGGATTGAGGACTATCCTTGTTTTCAGTCTCAACCGCATCGTTGTCGCTATCCTCTTGTAAGGCGCCCATTGCATCATGATCCTTACCCACAGCAGATGAAATGAAATCAGATTCCAAGGTACGGCTCACCACTGATTCCCCTTGCTTTTGCAAGCCGCTAAAGCTGTCCACACGGAACCGATGGGGAATAGAACGCGGGGGCGCTTCTGCGCGAAAGAGTGGCGCATGTTCGGCTAGCACTTCAAAACGTTCAGCGCTAGGTTTTATCAAAGTGCAGACCTGTATCGATGGTCCTGCGTTGTCTTTGCTTGCCGCGAGATCATGCCAGCGCCGCTCTAGCGGATGCATTTCCTTAGGCTCAGAATTTTGTAAGCCAGCGTGTTCAATCAAACGATTCAGCGGCGATTGGCTAGCAGCTTTAGTTGGATCCTCTTTATTTTTTTTAGTGAACACCCCAGCAACGAGATAGCAGCGCAATGCAGCACGTGTCAACGCAACATAGATGAGCCGAACATATTCTGCTTCGCGCTCTTTGTGTTGACTCTCTTTAATCTCGTTGAGACGATCTTTATCGATGAACGCATCACCTCGGAAATCCATCACGGTATTGCCGGCATCATCGTGATATTCCCGGGCCATGCCCTGCCCCCTCTCCGAAGAAACGGAGGTCCAGATAAAGGGGCAAAACACAACCGGGAACTCCAAGCCTTTAGAACGATGAATCGTCATGATTTGAACAAGATGTGCATCGGTTTCAAGACGCTGCTCTTGTTCCTCACCACCTTGCTCGCTGCGCAGCACCTCTTCAAACTGCCTGAGTAAAGCAAGAGGCCCTTGATGCAGGCGAGAAACGTCTTGGAGCCACTCCATTAAGTGTTGCAGATTGGTCATACGCCGCAAGCCGTCAGGCGCAGCTAATAGCATTTCGAATACTTTAAAATCATCGAGCACATTTCGAACTGCCGCACCAAATCCTCGTTTCAACCACAGTGCGTGATAGCGCATGAAATTGCCCATCAGCAATTCCAAATCATGTTCACTCTGTTTTAACTCAAGTATTTTTTTGGCGTTATATCCCAGCATGCGCGTTGCCAGTGCAGCCAAAACTTTTCCACCATGACGCGGTTCAGCGAGCGCGCGCAGCAAGCACAACCACTCCTCTGCATCTGGGGTCTTGAATATATTCATGGGTGAACGCTCTACACACGCCACGCCACGTTGTGATAGGGCTTCCCGCATCAACAGCCCCTCCAAATGACTGCGCACAAGAACAGCAATATCCCCAGCGAGAAGCCCTCTGCCAGCAAACCGGATTTGATTATTCTTGCCTGCATTTAACAGCCGCACGATTTCGCTCGCACAGCTTTCAGCTGAGCGCACTCGCGCTTGTGTGACATTTAAATAGGCACCCTCATCATCTTGAGGAAGTAACCACACGTTCAGTGCCGCACGTTCTTGTGTATCGTCTTCCAGTATTTTTCTTTTCTTTTCACCCATGCTCACGGATTGGTATAACAAACCATCCTGCAAGAAGGCATGATCCTTTTGGGTGAACACGGTATTGCATGCATCAATCAAGGCTTGGCTGGCTCGCTGATTTTGAGTCAATGTCCAACGCGCGGTGGCCTGTGCACGTGCCCTCAGATAAGTGGGAAGGTCAGCATTGCGAAAACTATAAATTGCTTGCTTAGGATCGCCGACTAAAAATAGGGCTGCCTCGCTCTGATCATGGATATAAATTTTTTCCAAGATGGCAAGCTGAAGAGGATCGGTATCTTGAAACTCATCTACCAAGGCAATCGGGAATTGTGTTCTTAAAAACTGTGCGAGCGCCTCTCCCTGTGTTCCCATCAAGGCATCACGCAGATTACCCAGCATATCGTCAAAGCTATAAATACGAAGGGTGCGCTTATGCTCTTTGATTTTTGGCACCAAGGTATCCAGCATCGCTCGTAGAAAGTCTTTCACGATGAGATCAGCCTGCTTGCTCAGTTGCTCTTTTGCATCGAGATACTGTTTGGCAAGCAAGTAAAAGGGATGCTCAGGAGCCGTCGCCCCTTTATTCTGTGCCTCTCTCGTGGGCTTCAGTGCGTCTGCGTTGAGCAAATGTAGCTTTGATTTGTCCAACTCAGTCCAGGGCCCGGATTGCAATACCTTTGTCCAATCTTGTTGCGCTTGATCAAAGCTGGATTCTTTAAACATCACTCTATTCAACTGCTGCGATGCAATCATCTTTGCTACGGGCGCACAGATCCCCGCTCTATCCTCATGCCAGAGCTTGTGAAGTTTCGTCCAGCTATCCATTAAATCGGCTTCATGCTGTTTCGCACTGTCCAAATTCACGGTCTCATTTGGCCAGATCAAGTGCGCCAATGGTTTGGATAAACGGCGTTGCAATATCTCAGAGAGCTTTTTAGGGTTCAGCGCTTTAAGCAATAAGGCTCGAACCAATATAGGATCCGCATCCGAAGCCAGCACCTTGCAACGCCAATAATCCTGAACCAGTTCCTCTCGGATTTCTGAATCATCAGGAACAAGCTCACTGCCCAGAGGCGAGCCAGAAACAAAGGGCGCATCATCTAATGCACGCTGACAAAAGCCATGAATGGTAAAAATAGTGGCCTGATCAAAGCTCTGTAAAGCCAGTTTTAATCTCGGCTTCAGATCGTTGAGATCTTCTGCAGGTTTGGATTTTAGCCATTCCACGAGATCCAGCAGAAAACGATCTGTGCTGGGCGCTGCCTCAAGATCAGCCAATGATTCAACGGGTTCAATCAATGCATACAAGTCTGCAATCCGCGAACGTATTCGGTCACGTAGTTCAGCGGTGGCGGCTTTGGTGAAGGTCACCACCAACAACTGTTCTACATTGAGCTTTTGCTCTAATAGAGCCCTTAAATACAGAGCGGAGATATTCCATGTTTTACCTGTACCCGCAGAGGCTTCAATGAGCTGAACCCCGCGTAAATTTACCTTGAGCGGCTCAAAGAGTGACGGCGCAGACCCTTGAGGAAGGTTCACAGTATGGTCCTCTCAGATCCTGATGAAGCTGGCTGCAAGCTGTTTAGTAGCGGGCTTAATACCCGCATTGCCAAGCGTTCAAAGTCTCCCTTCAATGACATGGAAGCACCGCGGAAAGCCAAGCGATATTCCATATTGGCCCCTTCTGCATAAAGCTTATAGCGACTAGGCATCCATTCTTTCATTGCTAATTTTAGACCGCTCTCAGGTTTCTCTCGCTCGGCATGGATATAGGCCCACGCGGATTTTGGAAAAAAACACAGCGGGGTATTCAAGCCTTGAACATAGAGTTCTAATAAATTTTGCAGATGCCTCTTCGCATCCTCAGGCTCCAGCGCAGCCAATGTATGAGAATCGTCAGCACCGATCCATTCGGAAGTCCAACCCTGAAACGGATCAGAACCTGCGCACAAGAATAGATGGCGTATCCAAATCTCGATTGCCTCTTTAGCATTCCAAACACCAAAGTGATAACGAACCTGAGAAGAAGCAAACAATGAATCTGTAACACCACTCAGCGTCCAGGTTTGCTTTACGCCCATTTCTTGAAGTCCGAATGACAAACTGTGTTGTCGGTCTGGAATTGGCATGGCAGAGATACGGGCTTGCACGCGCTGCGCAAACTGCGAAACCTGAGCAGTAGCTAAAGCTAAAGCCGCTTGTCCACCCAGACCCTCTGGAAACTCTCTGCCTGCCAGAGCGAGTTCATCCAGTTCTGTTAACGCTTTTCCACCCTCTAAAAGAACAGGAAGTAGGCGCTGCGCCAATGCGCTAGTGGCTTTTTTGGTGGGCTCAAAATCTTCGGTATCGGGCCACTCACGCTCCACCCAGGGAAGCGCTAAACCCAGGCGCTGATTTAAATAGTATCTAACGGGGTTTTGAAAAAAAAGAATCAGTTGGCTCAAACTCACATCACGCCATTCGGGTTCTAATGCTTCCTGCATCATCGAGTCGTAAAATGGAGCGCTCAGTCCAAAAGAGAGGCGATCCCATTCTTGTTCGATTTGATTTGATTCCTCTCCCTCGCCTTCCCCTTCGGCATCACCGTCCACTAAGGAGGCATAAAAGAGCGCGCGTTCCTCTTCTTCGTGAGCACGAAGCGCCACATTCTGTGCACGCTGCTGCAAGGCACGGGCAAAGTTTTTGCGAAATGAAAAGTGCTGCTTTCCTGAATCCTTATTCTCAAAATACACTTCAGAAAAAGCCTGTAATGCATGCTCAGTAATCAGCGCACTGCGTATCTGTTCTTTTTGATCTGCACTTGAATTGGGCTCGCACAAAGCAGGCACTAAAGCATCAATGAGTTCAGTCAGAACAACTGAGGGCGGAATAGGCGCGTTATCTTTTCTATCCTTTCCCACATAACTCAGGTGAAGTCGTTCACGTGCTGACAACACAAGATCTAAAAATAAATTTCGCTCATCATGATTTCGTTGTCGATCCCCGTGGCGGGGAGAACGTGCAATCAAATCAAATTCAATGTGTTTTTGTGGCGAGGGAAAAACTTGATCATTCAAACCCAAAATACATACAAAACGATGTGGCAAACCACGCAAGCTGGGCATCGCTGCAAAAGTCACCGCCCCCGTTGGCACGCCCCCCTTTGCTCGTCCTTGCAGACTCTCCTCAAAAGCGCGCATCAACACGTCCACGGCAATGGCACTGTCCTTAGGAATGGCGTCACACATCTCATGCGAACGCTCGATTATTCCCTGCGCGAGGGCTTGTATTTCTTGGGCTACGTCAGCAGTTGGCTTGATAAAAGTTTGCAACGTGTGGTTTAAGATCTGGCTCCATTGATCGGGAGTCAAAGACGTTTGCAAACCAGAATGTAATCTTTGAAGTTTATCTATAAAGTCTGCCAATGCACCCAGATATTGCGCCTCAGTCCCTTCCACGCTGTCTACCGGTATTTGCCCCTGCCAAAGCGCTTGGGTATGTTCCGGCAGCGCGTAGCCCATGAATAAACGATCTATCCCTTCTTCAAAAGAGTGCCTATTGGTAGAAGGCAGGTTTAATTCTTCACGATGGAATGCCCCCAATCCCCAACGCACATCCGCTTGTTTTAACCACTGCGCTAGGGTATCGACTTCATCACTAGGGATTCCAATCGCATCGGCGATCAGGGGAAGACGCAGCGCTTCCATCACTTCGCCCATGGTGAGCCGAGATCGAGCGAGCTTCAAAATGGTCAGAATGCCTTGCGCACAAGGACTTACTGAAATAGGTGCCACACCACTGATCATAAAGGGGATGCGCAATTCCGGAGAAGCATGACCAAACACACCCTCGATCAAAGGGGCAGCTTGATCAAGATCAGGCACCACCACCAAGATATCGGAGGGCCGAGGCGGATTGGGTTCTTTAAATCTTGCCAACAAGCAATCCTGCAAAACCTCTAGCTCACGAGTCAAGGAATGGCAGCAGTGAATTTGTATACTGCCGTCTATGCGCGCGTGTTCATGCAGTGAGCCTGCTGTCAGATCCTTTAGCGTGTGAATACCTGCTTGCAGCTGAGTGAGTAAACTAGGAGGGGGCATACTTGAAGGGGACGGTAATGGGAGGACCTCCACCGAAGTCTCTCCATCTTGCGCCAACAAAAGCTGCACGTAGGCCTGCGTTTGTCTCCCCCACGAAGCCAGCAACCGATGCCCCACTTCTTGGTAATCCAATTGACCCTTCAGCTGAAGTCGCACCAGTTCACGAGCGGGAACAAGATCATGCCAATACTCTTGGCAAGGATCTAAAACATATAAAACAACATCGCGATACGCCGCCAATCCGCGCAGCCAAGACAGGTAAAGCGGAGGTAAGGACGGGATACAAAATACATGTACCGTCTGTTTCATTTTATCGGGTACGCCGCCTTGATGAGAAATATCAGCTAAGGCTTGCAAGAACAATTGAGAAGGGTGTTCAACGCTGATTTGCAAGGGTCCACTGATATCCTGCAACAAAGATCGCCACAATGCGGATTGCCAGTTTTCATCCGCGCGCGCCTCTCCCGCCTCGGGAGAGGTGGCCATCACATGCCCTGCAGCCCATGCTGCCAACCAATCCGAGCGGTATGTTGTGTATTGATCAAAAAGCGAAGCCACTTGTTGGGCAAGATCAAAACGCATCGTCGCATCGGCATTGTCCAGGTAAGCCCTGAGACGAGGGTGATTTGCCAGAAACTGTGCATCCTCAAAGCGCTTGAAAATCCGCCAGCGCAAAGTGTTCGCATCAAAAGGGGAACGCTCAGGAAAATCGTGGAGTAATTCCACGACTTGTTGCCATAACCATGTGGCAACAAATGAAAAGCCCACACGAGAACAAATGCCGTAACGATCCGCAAGTGCGAAAGTCAGTCGGCGTTGAATCGCAGCGCTGGGGATCAGCACCTGATCCTCAACAAAAGGATTCGACCCCGGCTGCATGAGTTGATCGAGCAGGCGCGCTTCTAGTAACTCAAAGGCCTGTGCGCTGATGATTTTGAACATGAATAGATGATCAACCTAAACGACGACGAATTCTGTCGCTTAATGAATCGACTAAAGCAACCAGTATCAAAGTAGCAGCAATCACCGTCGCGGCTTTATTCATTTGAAACAAGCCTAAATGAAAAGACAGCATTTGCCCCAGCCCCCCTGCCCCCACCACCCCAAGCACGGCGGCAGCACGAATATTGTTTTCCCAGCGGTACACCGTATAACTCACCAGTTGTGGCAACGCTTGAGGTAGTTGGGCAAAGAAAAAAACTTGAGCGGATGATGCCCCTGCTGCGCGCAGCGCAAAGGCTGGTCCGTCTGTTTGATTCTCTATGGCTTCAAGATACAAGCGCCCCAATACACCCGTAGTGTGCAATGCCAGCGCAAGCGTCCCAGCGAAGGGGCCTAAACCAACAGCGATCAATAACAAACTTGCCCATACCAATTCAGGAACAGCGCGCAACAGATTTAACAGCGGGCGCACGCCGCTTGCCTTAAAGGCAATCACTAAACCTAAACAAGCGGCGATCAAGGTGCTGAGTGCCGACATGGCGATAGTCTCAAGACTGGCATACCAAACTTTAAGTACAAACTGAGGCTGAAGGTCTGGGTGCATAAACTCCAAAACAAAGCGCCCCATGCTTTGCACAGAGTCAGTCTCAAAAAAAACCAACCAATGTAAATCTAAGCTCAAGAAACTCGCTACGATCAGCGCAAGTAAAGAAAAGAGTGCAACCCAACGCGCATTCATTCCCAGGCCTTACGCAAGGCCTGACTGGCCCAATCGGCAAATGATACGAGAAGAACGAATAGTATGAGTAAAGTACAGACCTCATCACCGGCAAACATCTTCATTGAAAGATCCATTTGTTGCCCCAGTCCACCCGCACCTACAAAGCCCAATATCACGGAAGAACGAACTGCACATTCCCAGCGGTAAACACTATATGAAATAAGTTCATCGCTACATTGCGGCAACAAACCAAAAGCAAAAGCTTGTAAACGACTGGCTCCCTGATTCAGCAAAGATAAGGTGGGTAGGGGGTCCACTGATTCAAAAATTTCTGCATAAACCTTGCCCAACATACCCGAATAAGAAATCGCAATCGCAAGGACCCCTGCTGTAGGGCCTAGCCCCACCACTCGAACTAAAAGTAAGGCCCAAATCAATTCAGGCACACTTCGTAAAAACACCATTAAAGAACGTAATACTCTGCGAAGAAAGCCTGAAAAAACAGCCCCCCCAAATTGAGGTTGCCCAATCGCTGATAGCGACAAAACACGGGTTAATAAGATGGCAATGGGCAGACCGATGAGTCCTGCAATGAACATACCGCAGGTCGCAATCGCTACTGTGCGCCAAGTTTCTACCAAAGCTAAAGTTAAAAACGCAACGCTATGGGCCGGAGGAAAAAAACCAAGTAAAAAGTTCCGTGGAGCGGGATCAGTGAAGGCTGCAAATAAAGTCAGCAGATCAAACTCAGTCAGGCGAGCCATCTGCCAGATGGCAAGAACAAATAAACCCACAAAAAAAACGCGGCCCGAAGCGGCAGGATCGCGTAAGGTAGGCTGGTCAACGGAGCGCACCCTAATCACAGGCCCTTCTCGTTTTCAAAAAGAGCAGCGACATCCTCCTGTCGAATATCTTTGGGTGCAGCATCGAAAAATACTTTCCCCTCACGCAAACCAATCACTCGCGGAAAGAATTCGAGTGCTAATTCCACTTGATGAAACGAGGCCACCAGAGTGACTTCACGCTGCCGAGCTAAACCCGTCATCACCTGCATGGCCTGACGCGCCCGAACAGGATCAAGCGCAGCCAAGGGTTCATCAACTAACCACAGATCAGCCAGCGACCATGCAAGGCGGGCTAAGCCCACTCGCTGACGCTCACCGCCCGACAAGCGGTCTACGCGCTCAAATAATTTGTCTGCCAAGTCAAATTCAGCCAGCACGTTTCGTACTTCAACCAGATCACGCGGTGCCAGCCAAGCAAGCATGCTTGCCCAAAACCCCATATAAGCCAAACGCGCGGCTTGAATTGCAGTCACTACGCGTTGGCGGGGAGGAAGGGGCGGCGTTTGCGGGGCAATCATCACCTGTGCGCGATACTGATGGCGCACGCCTGCTCGCGCAGCCCAATAATCTCGATCACCATGCAATACCTGTCCTGCATGAGGGGCGAGCGCCAATCCAAGCAAATGCAATAGGGTGGTCTTTCCCGCTCCTGAAGGACCAATCAAAGCAATATGTTCGCCTTTTTCAATCCTCAAAGAGAAGTTTTGCAGAATGGCTTGAGCAGGATCAAGTCCTGCACTGACCTGTTGGAGTTCTACGCGCACAAATTCACTCAGAGCAAACCAGCGCTGTGACCTGCATTCACAATTGCTTTGTAGTCGGTCGCTTGAGCGGGAACAAAGCGTTTGGTGCGCTGCAGATCAAGAATTTCCTTACCTTCGGGCGTTGCAGCATTTAATTCCAAAAATGCTTTGGTGAGTTTTTCGCGCGTAGCAGCCGGCATATCGCTACTCACACTCCAGTTGTAATCATGGAAAGGCGGGGTGGTATAAAACACCCGTACTTTACTGGCATCTACTTTCTTATCTGCAACAAATTTTTCCCAAACAGAAATATTTAACGCACCTGCCTGCACTTTACCTGCCGCAACTGCAGCGATCGTTGCATCATGCGCACCAGAATAAGAAACACGATGAAAGTCTTTATCGATATCAAATCCTGCTTCGAGCAAATAGTATCGGGGCATCAGATGACCACTTGTGGAACTTTGCGATCCAAAACTAAAGTCTTTGCCTTTAAGATCGGCCAATCCATTAATAGCAGGATCACTGGTGATGAAAACAGATTTAAATTTTTCATCTTCCTCGCGCTGCACGATAGGGATCACTTTCCCACCTGAACGGACCGAGGCCTGTACAAAGGTAAACCCACCAAACCAAGCCAGATCCACTTTATGGTTGATCAGTGTCTCTACCGCTGCAGCGTAATCATTCACTGGGATAAATTCGACCTTGGTGCCAAGCTTTGCTTCCAAGTACTTCACCAACGGAGCTGCTTTGCGTGCAAGCTCTCCGGGAGCTTCGTCAGGAATCACGGTCACACGAAAAACAGAGTCAGCTTGGGCAGGCAACAAAATGCCAAGCGCAACAACAGCTAAAAGAAGGCGAATAAAGCGAGAAATCATGAGCATAGGCTCCAAGTAGAGTTTGAAAAGAGATGCAATCAACCAAAGGTGATACAGTCAGTACGAAACCGCCTAGTTTACCCTGACCTTATGACGACTCCTACGTTCATTCAATTTCCCTCTGTTTCTCATCCATCAGGGCATACGCCTATTGAAGTTATTGCTCGTGACCTGTTAAAAGAACAAGCTGAAATTGCTCCAAAATATTTTTATGACAATTTAGGCTCCAGACTGTTTGAAGCCATTACTGCCTTAGATGAGTACTACCCTACGCGCACCGAATCCCTGATTTTTGAACGCTACAGCGCTGAAATTTTTGGTGCTCTTCCCAAAAATCGGCCATTAATCGAACTAGGTGCAGGGAGTTGCCGCAAAGCCGAACGCGTATTGCAGTGGATGCAAGCTTCAAGATTTGTAGGGATAGAAATTGCCACTGAGTTTTTACAGGAAGGCCTTTTGCGCTTAGTTGAGCGATTTCCAGCGCTTCCCCTAGTAGGCATAGGCACAGATTTTTCTGAGCAACTGTCTATTCCAATTGATCTGCCTGAACTGGGTACCGGCCCGCGCGACATTTTCTACCCAGGTTCGAGCATTGGTAATTTTGATCCAAAAAAAGCATTAGAACTTTTAAAATCACTACGGGCACTTTCAGCCCAGGGTAGCCTCATCATTGGGGTAGATACAGTGAAAGAGATCGATACCCTTGAGCTTGCCTATGACGATCCTTTAGGTGTCACCGCCGCTTTCAATCTGAATGTGCTTAACCACATCAACCGGGTTCTGGGCAGCGATTTTTCAGTGCAAGATTGGCGACATACCGCACTCTATGATGAGGAAGAATCTAGAATAGAGATGCATCTCGTTGCACGCAGAAGAGTCAGAATCTATTGGCCGGGTGGGGAACGAAGCTTTAGCGAGGGCGAATCCATCCTCACTGAATACTCCTATAAATGGTCTCCTGAGGACTTCAGACGACTGCTTGAAGATGCGGGATTTGCTCACGTCGAAACATGGACGGATGCATCAAAGTGGTTCGCGGTTCATCGCGCGCAAGTGCGAAAACCTGCATAGATATCGTTTCTACTCGGAACATAGAAATTTCGATATACCGGGTTATGCATGCCAGCATGCGTGGCAAAAGATGCCCCTTTCAATACGCGATGCCCTGCAAACCAGGGCACGGAGTAATCCACATAGGGGTGCGGCACAAAACCATCAAAGGGCAGAAAATCGCTCTGTGTCCATTCCCACACCCGCCCCCATAGAAATGCTTCAGGGTACGCCACAGCAGCCGAAGTCCATTCATGCTCAGTGGGTAGCCGGCGTCCCGCCCAAACACACCATGCTTCAGCCTCATGAGCGGAAATATGTACGATAGGACTAGCGGGTGACATCTCAACCCATTCCCCAAAACAACAGCGCTCTAAGTGACCCGCATGCAAGCGGTGAAATCGGGGCAATACAGCTTGTGTTCGCGTTTTCCAATCCCATCCCTCTTCACTCCAGTGGGTTTGATCTTGGTAACCACCCGCTTCGATAAACGCCAAATAATCCGCCACAGAAACAGCTTGGGAATCAATTGAAAATGAAGGAATAGATTGCGTAAAAAGAGGCAGCTCATTATCGAATGCGAAGCCTATTGACGCGAGCGCTCCAAAGGTTCGACTACCTGCATTGATATTGAGTGATGTTCGGTTTGCATCCGCATGCAGGGGTGAAGCTTGGATCGCGTGCTTGAGCACATCGAAATGTAGGTTCACTGTATCTATGCTGTGTTGCGTGTCATGAAGATAATGGTTCATGGAGTAGATCGCAGCCTCGGCGTGCATATTCTCGTGATAGAGGGCGAGTCTAAAGAAATACAGCGCTCTATTTAGATCACCGTGATCAGCATATCGAGAGGCATCGGCTAATTGCTTTAATGTCTCCGCTAATACCGCATCCAGATAGCCCTGCAGCTGCTCGGGGGTGGGCAAAGGCAGGCGCCAACGAGGATCATGCGCAATAAGGCTAGAATGATAAAGCGCATCGCTGTCTTTCATTACTGAACTAAAACGGGCTTGATTGGGATCCGCTTCCCATCCTAGGGAACGATCCGGATTTCTTGCTATCCAAAATTCCTGAAACCAAGCAATGTGCCCAGCCTCCCATTCAGGTGGGTTCCATTCAGAATGTAAAGGGAGATTGGCACGACTATCGCCCGTTAGTGCTCTCCACTGTTGTAAAAACTCTAGAGTCACTGTGCGAGCTTGTTTTAAAGCATCATGTAATTGATCAGCGGATAGCTGACGCTCAAAAACGTTAGTATGAGCAGCAGGGGTCATGTCAGTTCAACTACTTCCAGTAAAGGTTCAGTTTGAAAAAAGGCGCATTACATCGTTCCAGTCATCTCCATCAGTCTAAACGACCGCGAGTAGTGATGGTGTGTCCGGCAACCGATGCCCAAAACAATGGGAATTGGCGAACCGCTGAGCGTTGGAAGAACTTGCTATCTAAAAAGCTGGATGTATCCATCCATTTAGAAGTGGATCGCGCTACCCTAGCGGCAGCCGATCTCATGATTGCGCTGCATGCGCGGCGATCTGCCTTCGCCATTCAAAATTGGCGACAACTCACCCCCAATAAACCACTGATTGTAGTTCTTACAGGTACGGATCTGTATCGCGATATACATGACAACGCCGACGCGCAAAAAAGTTTAGCGCTCGCAGATCGGCTGGTTGTGTTGCAAGAATTAGGTATCACCAGTTTACCCAAGGAATACCAAGCTAAAACGCGCTGTATTTTTCAATCTACGCGCGCTTGGAAACCCGCCATCAAGTCTCATAAAAAACTTCGTGTCTTGATGGTGGGACATTTACGTGAAGAAAAATCTCCTCAAACCTTTTTGGACGCTGCTCGGGGGATGGTTGAGCACAAAGATATTCAGTTCGATCTAATTGGTTCGGGTCTTGATACCAGCTTGCTAGAAAAAGCGCAGTCATTAAACAGTAGCGCAGCCAACTTTCACTACTTAGGCGCCTTACCGCACCCTCAAACGCGCCGACGCATTCGCGATGCACACCTCCTTATTCACCCAAGCAAAATGGAAGGTGGGGCGCATGTGATCATGGAGGCCATGTGCAGTGGTACGCCTGTTCTGGCTTCAAACATTGCGGGCAACCAAGGCATGCTGGGCCAAGACTACCAAGGTTACTTTGACTGGGGTCATGTGGATCAATTAATGAATCTTATTATGCGATGCCGAAAGACACAGTCACATGAATTGCAAGCGGATCGCTTTCTCACTCAACTCACGAGACAATGTGATGCTCGCGCAAATCTATTTAGTCCTGAACACGAACAACACTCTTTAATGGAACTATTAAATGAACTCCTTCCTGCATAGCCCAACCCCGGTGGGTGAACCCAAACTCACTTCCATGTCACATGGCGGGGGCTGTGGCTGCAAAATTGCGCCTGGCGTTCTATCGGAGATCTTACGGGGTAGTTCAACTATGCCCATCCCCGAGGCTTTGTTAGTGGGATTAGAAACAGCAGATGACGCAGCCGTCTACCAACTCAATGAAGAACAAGCCTTGGTGGCCACGACTGACTTTTTTATGCCGGTAGTCGATGACCCTTTTGACTTTGGAGCGATTGCCGCTACCAATGCCATTTCTGACGTCTATGCCATGGGAGGCACGCCCATTCTCGCACTCGCTCTCCTTGGCATGCCGATTAATGTATTGAGTACCGAAACTATAGGCAAGATTCTGGAAGGCGGTCGGTCGGT
>Ga0136644_10002417_pt1 | contig 14322 bp, 14 predicted proteins | sample C_130820_EF_Meta_FD_94780 | JGI IMG/M metagenome (GOLD analysis project Ga0136644, IMG submission 94780) | Freshwater microbial communities from Lake Croche, Canada to study carbon cycling - C_130820_EF_MetaG (v2) (version 2) | ecosystem: Environmental > Aquatic > Freshwater > Lake | place... | reverse complement strand
TGGGTGTTGATGTCTCACCCTGGCTCCATCATATTTCCCTGATGGATACTGAAATGGCAAAGGATGTTTCACCAAAGAATATTCCAGAAGGTATTTGGATTCGCGGAGAACTTATTATGCCGAGGCACCTAATTCCCGCGGGGAAGCTGGGGAGGTCAATTGTGAATGGACAATTTCATTTGAAGGCGCCAAGTTCAGAGGCCTCTAAGGTTCGCTTTGTTGGCTATGAGATAATTGGAATGGCTCCAGAGTTATCTGTGCAACAGCAGTTTGCATGGTTAGAAAACTGGGGTCTCTGGACCCCCTGGTCTATTCATTTGAATGACGTATCAGATACTTCCAAGCTTTCTAGCTTTCTCATGATTCGCAGAACTGACTCTCATTATGACATGGATGGCCTTGTAATCAGGCTAAATAAGCCCCTACCTCGTGTTCTCAAGGGGAATCCTAAGGATGCCATTGCTTGGAAGCCTCCGAATGGTGAGACGAAGCTTACCAAGGTTATCCTGGTTGAGTGGAATGCATCGGCCACAGGAAAGCTAGTGCCGAGGGTTCAGATTGAGCCCGTTCAACTTGGTGGCTCTACAATTAACTTTGTCACTGGTGTTAATGCACGTCGTATAGTCGATTGGAAGATTGGCCCAGGTGCTCAGGTTATTATTAGAAAGGGGGGTGATGTCATTCCTCTAATTGATTCTGTTGAGGTTCCTGCAGCGGTATCCTATCCACCAGAGGGAACATGGGAGTGGGATGGGGCTCCAGAGACTGCAGTGAATATTAAACAGATTGCAGCAGATTCTACGACTCTAGTTTCCCAATTCATGAAGATGGTAAAGCATTTAGATTGGCCAAATATTGGTCCGGCAGTAATGAAGTCAGTGGTGGATGCTGGCTATACTACGGTCCCCCTACTAAGAAAGGTAACTGAGGATGCCTTAAAGAAGATACTGGGACCAGTGAAGGGTGCTAACTTGTATGCACTCGTGCAGGGTGATGGATGGTCAAAGGCTTCTGAGCTCGACCTCTTTATTGCAAGTCCCCTGAGGCCAGATGGGATTGGTAAGGCTCGCCTTGAGATGCTTCTGGCATTAGAGCCAGATGTGAGAAAGTGGTCTTCTGGTCTCATGGCTCCGAAGGGTTGGTCACCAGAGGCACTCAAGGAGTTTCAGTTACTCTGGAAAAAATACGAGGCCTTTCGTAAGAGTGAGTGGTCTTTCTTGCCATACCCTGTTGTATCTATACCGCCCTCAACAGTAGTATCTGAACAAGTAAAGGTGCCATATAAGGGAACCGTGGTATTCTCAGGATTTCGCGATCAGCTGCTTGAGGCATCCTTAGAGGCAAGGGGATATAAGATTTCTGATACAGTTAAACTAGATACCAGGGCAGTAATTATTGCAGATACGGAACCTGATACATATACGTCAACAAAGACAGAAAAGGCAAAGAAGATTCCCGGTTGTTTCATCTTACGTAGTGCTGATTCTGGTAAACTCTAAATCGTATAGATGATTAGAGGATGTCTACACGGGATTCAATAATTACAGCTAGTGTATTAATCCCATTATTACTTATAGCAAACACTGCTGCTTTTTATTACGAAAAATTAACTGCACAAATCCTTACCCTTGAACTTTTTGCATCACTTATAATTATATTTGTGTATTTAATATTTACGTATAAATCAATGTATACAGCTGAGCCTGATTCAGTAAAGACATTGCTAACTGTTAGAAATTTATCTCTAGGTGAATCTAATGATACTCTTTCTCCGAATACCGCGTCTGTATGTAAAAAACTTATAGATAACACTGCTCCGTATATACCTCCATCAATTCCAGATAATAAAATAACCTTAGTAAACTGGGCACCTTTAACTGTTCGCCTAGCTGGATATCTTGGAGGAGATACTTCTGTAACGAATGGTGTATTTGATATGGCAAATGGTATTAAATATGCACTTAATTTAGGCGCAAGATCATTTGTCTTTGATATAGATTATTTAGATACTGCACCATGTAAGCCGCTTCTCATACATAGAGATACAGCAGGAGTTCAAAGGTCTCTAAATACTGGCTCAATTAAACAAGGTATGTGTGCATTGAATGATAAGGCATTTTTACAAAATTTTGACCCAGTAATTATAGTATTATACCTACATCGTATACCTGCTGGTCCAACGCAAAAAAACTCTTTTTTTATGGCAATTGCTTCAGCAATGAATTCTATATCATCATACCACCTTGGATTATCAGAAGGTGGTAGTTTTCATAGTTGTAAATCAGAATCTACCTTATTTACTAGTAATATTACTGATTATCAGAAGAAATTTATAGTATTATGTAATTATGATACAAGCATAATAAAAAAGCAAAAGAATCCTAAGGATAATTTACATTTCTGGATAAATGCTCGTTTATGGAAGCACGAAAATAGCACGACGACTATAGGAAGTGTTTCACCACCAATACTACCTGGAACTATGCCATACGCAAAAGTATGCTCTACCAGCGATGTATTAACTCTTCCATCTACTGCAGTTACCGCATTTCAAGCGAGCACTCTTACGGTATACACACTTGCCATTGGAAGTGTTGAAGAAATATTGACTATGGCTCAAATGAATATTCTAATTACTCGTGGAATTCATTCAATACCAATGGATGTTATTCGTCTAGGAGAAACTGAGGAACATACAAAGACCATTAAAGCAAAGAAACCTGTAATAGCACTTACGGACATAACAAGTAATTCAAGCACACAAGACCAGTTGTCTTATTGGACATATGCCGGCTACTATAGATTTAATCATGCACCAGTATAGAACAATGAAACTAATTATGATATTTTTAACTATTTGCATAGTTCTGGCAGTATCCATGTATGCAAGGAGTATTGACGCATTTACAGATGCAATTCCTAGATTTACAAAGCCATCACCAATTGTTCCAGAAAAGCCTCATCCATCAACAAATTCCAATGGAGGACTTGTATATATTTCATAGGTCTAAAGTAAAGGCTAGATGCCAGTAGACAAGGTAAAAAAACGTCTAGAGCAAGTTGTAGATCAAGCAAAGCTACGCATTGATGTAGAATCCGCGCAAAATCCAGAGCTTCGTAGGGCAATTCATCTGGTTGAAGTATTTTTACAGAAATCCGGCCGTGTTTGCTATGGTGGGCAGGCAATTAATGCTCAGCTTCCTCAAAAGAATCAGTTCTATGACCCCGATAGGGCCTTACCTGATTATGATTTCTTTTCTCCAGATGCAGAGGGTGATACTGAAGCCTTGATTAATGCCTTGAAAGAAGCAGGGTATACAGAAATATCTAAGCGTATTGGAATTCATGATGGGACTATCAAGCTTTACGTAAATTACTCAGCCATAGCGGATATTTCTCAAATGATTCCTGAATTCTACGATATTATTTTTAAGAAATCATCAATCATTAATGGTATTCACTATGCTGACCCGATTTTCTTAAGAATGCTAATGTTTCTTGAGCTTTCGAGACCACGTGGACAGGTCGAGCGTTGGGATAAGGTATTTGATAGGTTAAAGCTTCTAGATATGGCACACCCGATTCAAAAATGTAAACGAGGACAGCCGATGATTGCAGAATCTAAGGAGGCAGAGCTTGCTAGGCCTCATATTATTCGCTTCATGATAAAACATAATAGGGTATTTATGGGTGCTGATATATTTTCTATATATTCTGCTTCTGGGAAGGGCAAATCTAGAAAAAGCAGAGCAGATTTTTTATTACATGGAAGGGCGCCTGTGGTCTTTTTCAGTCCGAATGCCGATCAGGATGCTAGTGAACTTTCTGAGTTGACCATGTCAGGAAAACAAGAAATACTTGGCTTTCAAAATATTCTTCCGGCTATGATGATTTTAACCAAGAATGATTCAGTAATTTGTGTAATTGTCCAGGAAGAAGCATGTCATTCTACCGTTACTATACCACTTACCAAGGGACGCTATTTACGAATTGCGTCCCTAGATACTCTATTAACATTTCTGATTGGTCTTTATTACCGACCGGATTCACTCCTTATGACAGAGCAGTCATTACTCTGTTGGATACGTAATTATATAGATTTATCAAATCGCTATAAGGCAAACCCTACTAAACTATTTCCTGCATTTTCAATTGAATGCTCTGGATATCAGACAAGTTTTGCGAGCTTATTAAGGGCAAAGGCTGCGCGAATTCAGGCAGAACGACAAAAGCTAAGTAGTGGGCAAAGGGCCTCACCAATGACCAGAGGTAAACGCTTTCTGAACTATGGTCCGCGTAAAACAAGGAGACTAGGGAAATAGGACAGTAAGGATGTTTTTGCACGCTTTTTTTAAAAAGCCTAAGGATGCGTGATGTTTTTGCACGCTTTTTTTAAAAAGCGTAAGGAATATCATGCATTTTGTTGCAATGAGAAAGTAAATGCGGCGGTTCTATCACCCCCCTTAAATTGCGGAAATGACTTAGCAGACCCTTCTTGTTGCCATGAATATAAAGTTCCATTCTTGGCCTTTTCAAGGTCAGACTTGAGTTTTAACATTGTTTTTAGTTGCCCATCCATTTGAGAAACTGCTTTTTTTAGTACCTCACTGCCTAGAAGTTTATTCACACGCGCAATTTCTGAAGAAATATCTGGAATTTTGCATGAGCTTGCTTCTGCTTTTGCAGCAGCGCGTGCTTTTGTAGATGCTTGAATCTTAGCTGCTTCTACCGAGCATTTACCAGTAAAACCATCGATTGGAATAGACTTTCCAATAGGTGATTCTGCTGGAGGATTTGCTCCTAATTCCAGTGATTCTTGAATCTTTTCAATAATGGTATTAAACCATTCTAGTTCTCGGGTAATTCTTTCAGGTAGATCATTGGTAATATTCATTAAGGCTATTATTGCAGAGCTATCTTCTGTAGAATAAGGAGGAAGCTTCAAATATCTATCACATGATACATAGCTCATTGATAGATTTGGTCCAAGGCGTTTACAACTTGGCCGGGAGCTAACCATAGAGTCTTTGCAGGAATATACGGATTTATACACTTCATTCAACGATTCATCGTCCGTTGCTCCACCAGTTGCAGAAACCATTGTTTTGAGCTGTTCTCTTACGAACGAGGCAATCTTGCAATATGGACCTAGCTCTTTAGTTATACGCTGTGTAAGTGCAGTATAACTAGATTTACTATCAACAAATCCCTCCTTTTCTTGAAACATGTATCGGTGAAGAACATATAGAACTAAAATAAGGCAGCCGAGGATAATTTTATATCGTAGCTTCATCTTCTTACTTAGAGAAGATAGATGTCTCTAGGAGGAAATCTTTCATCTGGATACACTAGTCAATTAATCGATAAGGTTGTATATAATGGAATTACAAAGAGCGTATCCATAGCTTATTCAAATCCGTGTTGTAGTAATCCCGGCGCTAGATATGCTACAGCATCTCAACCATCCATGGTTATACTAGCCAATGAATGTATTGGAGTAACTCCGGCAGAATTTGCATTATTTCCTAAGGTTGCAATTCCATCCTCTGTAAGATTACAGCAGTTAACTTCTTCTTGCCTGCCTTCAACTGAACCAGAAAAACGTTTTGCTAAATATCAAAGATATCAAGTTCCTCCTGTGTGCCCCCCTTTACAACAATCGGCAAATATGGCAGGAAAATCCTTACCATCTTCGCTTGAATGTAATATTTATCCAAACACATAGATAGAATGACCCTAACAAACTTTGATGCATCTCAGATTACTCTAAAACAGAAACAGAAGGCTCTATTTGCCTGGAAGGCTAATAATGATATTGTGGTAAATTCCGGTAGATCCATTCAACAGGAGCAGACAAGTAGACAGACACTTGATGTTGTAGTTGACCGCAATCAGGGTGGCTGCAAGTGCTCCACCGATGCCTTAGCAAATCCTTATCAATTTAATGGCTTATCTCAAGGTAATCAGGTTAATTTCTAGGTTCCGGTATTTCTCTTTTTCAAATACACTATTACTCATATATTTCTTTTCAAAGAAAAATATAAGTAATTCTTACAATAGATGTATGCGTCAGATGTCATAAAACGCAATCGTGGTGTTACTCTTTATATTAATTCGGTCCTAAAAAAACAAGAGTTCGAACTAGGAAAGGCAATTCGAATAGATAGACAAGGGGGTGGGATTGATTATAAATATTTAACAAATGTTGAATTTGGAAATATTGTTGAGCTTACTTACGATACTTATGTACCATTGGGCATTAGTTATGGTCCAAATCCAGTCATTTTTGCAGTATACAATATGAATGAGGTAAATTTGGGCGCAAGGGATTCCTCTGGAATATATGTAATTTATGACGATGACTCCCCAAATGATGCATCTGGTAATCCATTTACTTTTAATGGTAAACGTATTATTGAGGATGGGTCAATTCCTATTCCAACTGGTGGGATGGATTTTTTCTTCTTTGGAACAAATCATGGTAAAAATAATACTATTTTTTGGAACTCAAATAATGCCTTAACATTTGGTGCAGCTGGAATCCCTCATTTAGTGAGTATTTCTAAAAATACGATTCCAGCAATTCTTCTTGGTAATTATGACAGATTATGCTCTTCCTTATATTATTCTTCCTATTTTTCTCCTGGAAATCTGTTTAGTGTCTTTGTTATAATTGTATATTTTTCAAATTATTATACGGATACTTCTAATTTTGCACAAGGGAAATATCAAATACGATTAATTCGTGAGCTAAATGGCAATAATAGACAGTGGGTAGAAGTTTCTGTTATTTCGTCAGTATCAAGCCCTGGGTATTCTAATAATCCTGCAGTCTCATATCCTAGTGGAACAGATACAAGTGGTAATCGTATTGATTCAGATGGATTACGAATTGATTCTACGAAGAATTCTCCTTATGATATCACTGATGGAAGCACATTTCAGAATGTGGTTGGCTCTCTATTTTCTACGGTAAGCCCACAGGCTGGAACAAGTTTCTTATATCAGAGTAATAAAATGGGTATTGGTTGGCAATTTATCAATAATGCATATTTGCCGGTCTAAGATTGGTAATACCAGGTTTACTATTTTTTGAGTTTTTAAAAAAAATCAAAAAATGTCTCATAAGAGACTATGCCCCTGCTGGGTATCGACCCCAGTACCTTCTGCTAATTCCTATGACTTTAGTCTATGACTTTAGTCTATACAAGGCAGATGCTCTACCATTTGAGCTACACGGGCATTATGGGCCTGAGCCCTATAGGCTCTACCCAAAGGGCCTGAGCCCTAAAGGCTCTACCCAAAGGGCCTGAGCCCTACAGGCTCTACCGAGATTCGAACTCGGGTTACCAGATTCAAAGTCTGATGTCCTAACCACTGGACGATAAAGCCACTTGTTCGTCTATCCACTTGGATAAGACCGGTCTTAAATGTTCCTCCAGCCATACTGGGGCCATGAGGGGAGGTGGTGGGCTAGTGCTCCACCAATAATTCGTTTGACCCATCTGGTATGCATAGGACCCCCAGATGAAATTAATAAGTCCAGAGAGAAACTTTGTGCCAGAGTCTAGCTTCTCCCTTTTTAGATATCGTTGCATACAATTTAAGCCATCTTTCTCTAAATACATATATTCAGTAATACGTTGCTTATAGATACCCTTAAGGTTATCCTGGGTCAGGCAAGGATGCTCAACCTTATAGGCATTTGGTAAGACTTCTTCGTCTTGAAATGTTTGCATGGTGGTAAATCATATGAAGGTGGATAAACATTCAATTTTTATAAAAAAGAAAATAAGCTAAAAAAATAGGCTTTTTCGAGATGCCATAACTCATGTTCCGATACCGGGAGTTGAACCCGGGTCTTAGCCTTGAAAGGGCCGTATGCTAACCGTTACACCATATCGGAGTTCTGCTAGTTTTTGGAGATACTAGCAAACTCTAATGCTAAAGCGTAATGCTAAAGCTGTGCCTTACGGCTAATGCGCCAAGCGGGAATCGAACCCACGTTGACAGGTTGGAAACCTGTAATTCTACCACTAAATTATTAGCGCGCGGTTGCCTTTTTACCAGAAGGCTAACTGGATTACAGGGAGTGGGGATCGAACCCACGCGGATTGCTCCAGCAGATCTTAAGCCTGCCGCCTTAACCACTCGGCCATCCCTGTTTGAATTGGCAGACTTGCACCGCCTCCTTCACCTACTCTTTCTAGGCACCAAGTATTTAAGTGCGCAAATTTTCAATTTTTAGCGTATATTTATGACGCATATTGCTCTAGAGCTCTAATGGCCAGAGCCAGAAACAATCTTTCTCTTTTGAACAACCTTCTTTGCTGCAGTAACTGGTGCAGCCACCACAGGAGCAACCAGCTCCTCATCATTCAGCTCTGCCTCCTCCTCTGCCTCCTCGTCATCGAATGCTGCTGCAAAGGATGCCTTCGGCTGAGCCACGGAAGCAGCACTTGCAGGAGCCTTTGCTGCAGAAGCATCAGCATCCTCGTCATCCTGGAACCCATAGCCGCGCAGGGAATCAGGGCGAGAGACAACCTTCATCTGAGTCAGCTTCCAGGATAGGCCGCAACCCACACTGGAAACCCAGACGCCAGTGCACTCAATCAGGGCACTTACGCTCATGCGCTTTACGATGAGGTCCTCAATGGGCACATCCTTAATCTCCTTCTTGTCAGTGCCAAAGAAGCTGGTCTCGAACTGACCATTGCGCTGCCGCAGAGAAACCTTGACGGTAGGAGGATAAGGCTTGCGAGCACCAGTGTTAGAATCCTCACTGAACTTTACAGTTGACTTATACAGCTTCATCTGCTTGAGAATCTGCTGAGTCATGCCAGGCTTCTTTAGCCAATTCTTCTCCACGCACTCTCCAGTCACGCGGTCATCAATTGCCTCGAGCATGTCAAAGATTTCCTTCATCTTGGGCTTGGTGTCGTAGCCATTGAGAGACAGATTTACGGAATACTTCCTGGGGCCAAACTTATCGTCTGCATTCAGTCCATAAGGTAGGTCAACATTGCTGAGCTGAAGAATCAGGGGGCCGCCTGAATAATTCATATTCACAGACTTTGCACCACTCTGCAGAGACTTAATCTCACCAAACGAAAGCTTAGACACGTCAAACTGGGATGGTAGAACACTCATTTCCGGGTATGCTTACTAATCATGTTAGCGTCGAATCAATTTTTGGGGGGGTGCAAAAATCCGCAAAAATCCGTAATGCATATATAGATGGATTCTTCTCAACGCACGAGGTTAATAATGGAAGCGGCAAATCAGTTTGTTTCTAGAACAAAAACCGTTGATTCTTCTTTATTAACAATGAAAAATCAGCAGAGGGCTGCATGGGCAGATGGTGCACAATTTAAGAAAGCTCCATATTACAGAGGTGCTCCAACCGTTAATCCTATTCTCTACGATATAAGTTCATGTCCAATTGACCATTCTTATACGCAGGGATATACTAGCGTGAATAAATTATCTCAACATGGCTCTTTTACAGACGCCCTTGGTGGTGCCGCAATTTGTGGAGACGCGGATTATTCTACTGCACCACAGTTCTTATATTTACAGAATGCAAGTACCTGTAATACAATTTTAACTTCCTATAATAATAATGTATCATTTCCTTCTGGACCAAATGGGCCTCCTGGTTCTGCTGGATTAACACCAGCAGCTTGGGCTCAATTATTAGCTAGTTCATCTGGTAATAGTAATAAGACATCAAATCCACTTCTATCCCCTCCAGTATATGTTTTTCCTGGTATCCTTCCTGCATTATATTTTCAGGGCAATGCATTTATACAAGCTTCACAGGATACTGTATATTCTTGGCCACTTACCACTACACAAAATACAACTGGAGAAGATGATTTTACTATTGAATTCTATGTGAAGCCTACTAATGTTGGCCCAAGCACTCAGTCCATATTTTATATTGGTACCCCTGCTATTGCAAATACGTATAAATTAATGGGTGATTTAATTGTTACTAAGACCGCTCTAGGATTTAATACATCATATACATTCCAACTTTCTGTTTCAACCAGTGGAACCGCACGGTTTGGAGAATTTCTACCAGGAAAATGGTATCATGTTGTAATTATGCGTTATGGCTCAAGAATATATTATTTCCAGAATGGAACCTATATGGGATTAGTAGGTGTTGGTGCAGGAATAACTAGTAGCACAGCAGGAATAACCAATTATTTATCTGGTCTAGAATCTACTATGACAATAGGTGGAAGATATGATTCTGGCTCTAGTGCCCTGGCAACGGGCTTTAATGGATATTTAACAAATTTCAGATGGACAAAGGGACTTGCAGTCTATTTATTAAAATTAGATGGAACTACAATTCCTACCAGCAATTTTGAAGCGCCTAAGGTGCCCTTATTTATAAATTCGCAAATATATACTTATACACCATTAAATCCCTATGTTGCAGTAGGCGTGTTAGCAGAGTCTGCGGCAACATTTTTAACAAATACTCGGTCTCCATCGGCAACTGTAACATTAACAAATGGCTCTGCAATTACAGTTACTCCACCTCCGAATACATATACTCCAGTAACCTGGGTCCAAATCTAGGTTTCTAGGTTTCTAGGCTTCTAGTAACCAAGGGTATGCTCGATTACATCTATATGATACATTGCATAGTGCCATAACACTATACATTGCACCAAGTGTCTTATCTGATTGCTGATAAGCAGATGAAATAAGACGCTCCATTACATTTAGATTCGTTCTACGAATACTATCTATATCGGTTTTCATTAAAATCTTATTTGGGCTCCACTTGAATAGGGCCGTATCTGCCTTAGAAAATCCTGGCACAATGGCATCCCTTAGTTGGTCGCTGAGACTTTCATTATTCCATATTGTAAATAAGTTAGAATAAAGTGATTTTTGTTGAGAAACGGTGAGCTCTGTAAACCAATTCGTTGCAATTCTATATCCTAGCATATCTAAACGTAGACACATATCAAGAACTCTTAGATTCCAGCTTTGTTTCTGTGAAAGTCCAGAAATTTCTTCGTAATGCAGGGACCGCTTCCATTTCTTTAATTTATCTAAATGTTGTCTAAATAATTCTACAATACGGGGCTCACAGAGCTCCTTGGTATATGGATTTTCTAGTCTTCCACTTTCTTCATATTGCACTACAAGAGTGCGAATATCAAATCCCCATAGTCTTGTATTATCCTTTATTGCAAAAAAGTAGTCATTTAGAATTGTATCAAGGGGTTCAAAGGATGCAAGCTCCGTCTCATTATGGCAGAGACTTCTAATAAAGAATGCTGGTGTTCGTTCTCTTGCAACCTTAAGGCCATACCTTAGTTTCCATGCTCTTTGTATTTTCCTTGCCATTATTGATTCATTTCTTGTAATAATAGGACGTTGAAACACTATAGGATTTTTATAATGACGTGAGCAGAACTCGCCTTTAGTTGCCTTGTATGAGCATCGTTCCATTGGAAATTTCTTGCTCTTTATATTTATACAAAGTTGATTGAGAGCTTGCATCACTGCTGACAGGGCGGAAAGTTAAACTGTGGAGGTAAAATGAAACTATTATACATTTTACGTGTATCTGTTATACTTTGCTTTAAGAAGAACTCTTCTGCGGTTAATTCATTATTTCTAAATTAGAGAACACTGGTTTTTAAGCCACTTTATTAAATGTCAATCATGCAATGACGAGTTACTGTAAAATTTTTGCACCCCGGCAAAAATGAAAATGTGGTCCAAAAATTGATTCCAGGCACCTTTTTACTATGCGTATTCCCGCCATGAATTCTTCCACGGCCACCAGTATAATGAGCACTCCTTCTACCCCTGCCAAGACGACCAAGGCTGTTTCCAAGAAGACTGCCCCCGTAGCCACCCTTGCATCTAGCGCACCCGTGGTGTCTGCTCCTGCCGTTGTGGCGCCTGAGGCCGCAGCCAAGGCTCCCAGAGCCTCCAAGAAGGCCGCTGCCCCTGAGGCCGCGGTCCCTGCTGTCAGCGCCGTGTCTGCCGTGAACGTGGTGGAGGCCACCCCTGTAGAGGCTGCCGATGTATCCGTGACCAGTGTCCAGGACGATGTGAAGACCATGCTAACCCACGCCAACACCCTTCGTGAGACTGCCGCTGCCCTGGTGGCCGAGCTGAAGCGCGTGGACAAGCGTGTGGCCCGCCTGCAGAAGGAGGCTGACAAGCGCCGCCGCCGCGTGAAGAAGCCTGTGGAGGGTGAGGAGGTGAAGCCCCGCAAGCCTTCCATCTTCGAGCTGCCCACTCCTCTGTCCAATGAGCTCTGCTCCTTCCTTGGCCGTGCCTCTGGCTCCAAGGAGAGCCGCTCCAACATCACCAAGGCCATCACGACCTACGTGAAGGAGAAGAACCTGAAGGAGAAGCACACCATCAAGCCCGATGCCAAGCTGAAGGCTCTTCTGGGCGTGGCTGAGGGTGATGTGCTGACCTACTTCAACCTGCAGCGCTACCTGAACCGCCACTACCTGAAGCCCGCTGTTGCAGTGCCTTCTGCGTAAAGTGTATAGGTAATTAAAAAGAAATAAAAAAGAAAAGAAAAGAAAAATAAAAAAAAGTAAAAAAACACTTAGGGGATTTGGTCTAGTGGTATGATTCAAAGTTTGGGTCTTTGAAGTCCAGGGTTCGATTCCCTGAATCCCCCTAAGCTTTTTGGAAAAAAGCTAGCAAAAAGTTTTTAGGAGTCTAGGGAGTTTTTGCACACTTTTTCTCAAAAAGTGTATGACTGGGTAGCTCAGTTGGTTAGAGCATTCGGCTGTTAACCGGAAAGTCCTGGGTTCAACCCCCAGCCTGGTCGCATTTTTTATGCTCAGTAAAGCATAAAAAATGCGCATATAATTATTTTCTTCTATTTAATATTGATACCCAGCGTTCTCTTGATTCTTTTTTAATATTCTTGAGACGTCCAAGGGCTTCCTCATCTTTATCGGCTAGTGGAATTTTTTCCATCACAGCCTGCAATGAGCCATAATATTTTATTTTGTTTAATGCAGTTTCAAAGGGCATATATGAAGTGCCTGTAAGGTGGCACCGGTCCCATCCTGCCAGAAAGCATGCGTCTTGTAAGAGTCCCAAATTAATTCCTGCAATATTACAGACATCTTCAACTCTGATATCTTCTATAATCCATTGCTTACGAATTTTTAATAAACGCCAGATTTTCTCACCGCCCATGGCAAATAAGTCTGAATCAAGAGTCAATATAATATCGATTTCCATTGTATCTGCCATGCTTAGAAGCATATCATCGGCTTCACCTGGAGCATATATATGTTTTACCTCTGTTCCTAGATTCGCTTGAATTTCTCGTTTTAGTGAACCTGTTAAATGCCATCCTTGCCATGAGAGCGAGGTAATTGCAGTCTTCAAATGCCGAATATCGTGTTCATTCAATTGTTCGCCGAATTTTTCCAGATATTCTTCCAAGCCCTCCTTAGTATCTAGTGCAGATTCACGGGCGAGCCGTCGTTGCCCAATAATTTCTTGTTTATCCTTTGGGGCAGTTCCATCCCAGACGCAAATTAATCTATGACCTTTTTCAGACCACGATTTCAAGAGAGCTAAGAGTTCATCGAGACTTGTTCGATGAGTATAGATAAGACTGAACATGTCTATTCCAATTTTCTTTGGTTCAATATATAAGGGATCTATTGAACTAAATAATTTTCTAAAGGTCGACCATACGCTACGAATTCCCATGAGTTACTATTTTATGCCCTCAATATATATCAGCTAATGGTCAATTTTTAGCTTGTAGTCTCTTGTTATATGCCTTTGTAAATGCTTTTGTAAATTCTTTTGCAAATATCTTGCGGTCCTCCTCGCTAAAAGACGCATATTTAACCCCTGCATATACTATTCCTAATGTAAGAACCATCCATGCGACTATTCTTATAATTGCAAATCCATATGTAAATTCTTGAGCAATAGAATCTGGGCATTTACATTTTCTCATAGCATTCACATGTTGAAGTGTAAAAATCGCCCAGACTAATCCACCAATGAAGGCAAATAGAGGTATTATAAATAATACTGGAAAAGATGTACACGCTTGAAAAAATAAATTACCTACTGTTAAAACTACGATTAAATGTGCAATTGAGAAATAGGAGAAATATAAGATATACTCACGTCTAGAAGCATCCGCATCCGGACACGGGCATGCCTCGGATTTCTTTATATAATACGCACACACTACAAATAAGATGAGAGTTATAAATTGTATAACCTGGTCTAAATTCATTTCTATATGATATAAAGAAATATATATTATATTGGCCATTCAGG
>Ga0136644_10002415_pt1 | contig 14326 bp, 8 predicted proteins | sample C_130820_EF_Meta_FD_94780 | JGI IMG/M metagenome (GOLD analysis project Ga0136644, IMG submission 94780) | Freshwater microbial communities from Lake Croche, Canada to study carbon cycling - C_130820_EF_MetaG (v2) (version 2) | ecosystem: Environmental > Aquatic > Freshwater > Lake | place: Lake... | reverse complement strand
GAGATCCGGCACGCTCGCCGAGACGATCCGGTAGGCGGCCCAATCCTCGCCGCGGGCCGCTCCGGCACCGACCACGAGCAGCAGCAAAAGACCCGCGACGCGCATCGGGCACCTGCGAAGAGAAGCGGGGAAATCCGAGCGGACGCCGGCCCGGGAGTATACCCCGGCAGCCGCCGCCCCGGGCCACGGTGGCGGCCTACCCGAGCGGCGACGCGCCGACCGCGGCCCGCCGCCGATTGAGCGCGGTCCAGGCGGCGGCATCCTTGCGGAAGAGGTTGGCGAGCTGGGTGGCCGTCACGCCGAGGATCTCGGCCGCGGGTGTCATGCGCATGCCGTGGGCCTCGAGCTGGTCGAGCGCCTCGGCGACGAGCGCCGGAAAATCGTCGTGGCCGACCGCGATCACGAGCCGGCGCTCACGGATCCGCGCGGCCCAGAGGGGCGACGGGCCCGCGGCCGCCGGACAGCGATGCTCGAGGGCGAGCCGGTGGCGGAGGCGTCGGGCCGCGACCTGACGATTGTCGGCCTGGCTGCGGCGCTCGGAGGCCTCCGCGGCGATGCCGGTGGGCAGGTGGACGAGCACGACGGCGGTCTGCGTCTTGTTGCGGTGCTGGCCGCCGGGGCCCGTGCGTCGGGTGTGGGTTTCCCGGGTCTGCCGGAGCAGGTCGGCGACGGGCAGTGCGGCGGGGTGCGGGGCCTGGGCATGCATGCGGGCGATCGTCGCAGCGGCCCGATCGGAAGGCAACGGCGATCCACCCCCTGCGCTCGGCCGCTCCCGTGCAGCGTCGGCGGGGCCGGACCGCACGGTGGTCCTCCGGCGCGGCGTGCGACCGGCGTCTCCGGGCCCGAATCACTTAGACTGAACGGGGCTCCGCACCCTACCGTCACGGCCCGTCCGACACGCGTCTTCCCCCGTCTTTCCATCCAGACCTCCGCATGGCCGCGCTCACCGTCGCCGAGATGATCGCCGCGCTGCGCGGCGCGGGCATGACGATCGAGGAGATCGCGGCCGCCGTCGGCACGGGCGGGCCGACGGTTTCGTCGTGGGAGGCCGGCCGCGTCAAGAAGCCCCGTGCGGCGACGCTCGCCCGGATCGAGAACCTCCATGCCTCGGTCGTCGGCGGCGGCCCGGCCGGCGACCGTCCGGGCGTGCCGCAGCTGCCCGGGTTCGGCAGCGACCCCGCCGCCGGTGCCGCGGCCGCCGGCCCCGTGCCAACCGCCGCAGCCGGCGACCCGGCCGTGCCGGCGCCGCAGCAGCGGCCCCGGCGTGCCGCCGTCGCCGACCAGACCGCCGCCGCGGCCCCTCCGGCCGACCGCCGCGCGGTGCCGCCGCCGCGGCAGCCCGGGGAGCGGTTCCGCTTCATTCACTGTGCCGATCTCCACATCGACAGCCCGCTCGCCGGGCTCCAGAAGATCGACGACGGGAGGGCGGCGTGGATCCAGACCGCCACCCGCCGCGCCTTCGCGCGGCTCGTCGACATGGCGATCGCCGACAGGGTGGATTTCGTCGTCATCGCTGGCGACCTCTACGACGGCGACTGGAAGTCGGCCGACACGGGGTTCTTCGTCCGCCGCCAGCTCCTGCGGCTCTCCGCGGCGGGCATCCCGGTGTTCGCGATCGCCGGCAATCACGACGCCCTGAGCCTCGTCTCCCGCTCCTTCCGCTGGCCGGAGGGCACCCATCACTTCGGCGGCACCGCCGGGAGCCGGGAGGTGCCGGGACTCAACGTCGTCGTCCATGGGCGGAGTTTCGGCGACCGGCACGAGTCGCGCGACTTCGTCGAGTCGTATCCGTCCGCCCGTCCGGGCGTGTTCAACGTGGGCATCCTCCACACGTCGCTCGCCGGTGCGACCGGCCATGGCGACTACGCCCCGTGCAGCCCGCCGCAGCTCGCGGGCCGCGGCTACGACTACTGGGCGCTCGGCCACGTGCACGTGCCGCGGATCGTGCAGGCCGGCCCGCACATCGTCTACTCCGGCAACATCCAGGGACGGGGCGTCGACGAGACCGGCCCGCGGGGCTGCTACGTCGTCACGGTCGACGACACCCGCCGGCCGGACGCGCACTTCGTGCCCCTCGACGACGTCCGCTGGGAACGCATCGCCGTGCCCGTCGGCGGCGTCGCGGGCGCGTCCGCCGACTCGCCATCCGACGCCGCCGGCCCCGCCACCGTCGATGACGTCGTCGCCGCCGCGATCGACGCGCTGGAGGCCGCGCTGCCCGGCGACGACGCGCTCCTCGCGGCCCGCGTTGTGCTCACCGGCTCGACGTCGCTCCACCGCCGCCTCGTGAGCCGGCGCGGCTCGCTGCGGGCCGACATCTCGGCCACGATCGAAGGGCAGCTGCACAACCGCGTCTGGCTCGAGAAGATCCTCGTCGAGACGGTCGATTCGGCGCCGGCGCCACGCCCGCAGGACGGCGTGCCCCGCCGGGCCCGGGAGCTTCTCGACGACGAGTTCCGCCGGCTCCTCGACACCGACGTCGACGTCCTCCTCGCGGAGCATCCGGACCTGCGCACCCTCTTCGACAGCCTGCAGCCGCTCGACCAGGCGAGCCCCGGCCGGCGCGACGAGCTGCAAGCACCCGCGGCCTGGGCGCAAGCCGTCGAGGACGCCCGGGCGCTCCTCGCCGCCGAGTTCGGCGACCTCGACGGCCCTCCGGAGCGGTCGCCGTGAGAATCGACCGCCTGCTCATCCGCGGCTTCGGACCGCTCCGTGACCTCGACCGCGACTTCGCCGGAGGCAGCGAAGGGCTGCACGTCGTCTACGGCCCCAACGAATCGGGCAAGAGCCTCTCCCTGCGGGCCTTGGAGCACGGGCTCTTTCCAGTCTCCGGCAAGGTCGAGGGATTCTCCGACGAGGACCTGCAGCAGATCGACGTGCAGCTGGCCATCAGCCGGCGGCTGCCGGACGGCACGCGGCAGCGGCTCGAGTTCCGCCGGCTGCGGTCCAAGGCCACCCGGATCGACGGCGTGACGTCGATCGACGAGGGGGAGATCACCGCGTTCCTCGGCACGGCCAGCCTCGACGTCTTCCGGCGCGCCTACGGACTCTCGTCGGAGCGCATCCGTGAGGGGGGCCGGCTCCTCCAGGAATCGAAGGGGGACATCGCGGCGGCCCTGTTCGCGGCGGCGACCGGCCTCGAGCGGGTGCGCGCGGTGGAAAAGGATCTCGACGCGCGGCACGCCCGGCTCTTTTCCCCGTCCCGCAACGCCACGAACCCGCGGATCAACGAGGCGATCCTGGCATTCCGCCGGAGCTTCGCCGAGTTTTCGACGGCCCTGCAGATGCCCGACGCCACCGACGATCTCGAGGCCCGTCTGGCCGCCTGCATCGGGAACATCACGGCGTCCGACCGGCGGCTCGAGGAGCTGTCCCGCCACCAGGCGCACCTCACGCTCGTGCGCGCCGCCCGGGGGGCGGCCGGCGAGCTCAACGCCGCCACCCGCCGGCTCGCGGAGCTCGGCGACGCCCTGCCGCTCGCCGACACCTTCCGTGCGCGGCTCGACGCCGCCCGCACGGAGGTCGCCCAGGCGGAGACGCTGGCCGCGCAGCACGCCGCGGCGGTCGCGGACCTGCGGCGGCGGCGCGATGCGATCGCGGTCGACGCGGGGGTGATCGCGGCCGCGGACGACGTCAAGTCGCTGCTGCGCTCCACCGACGAGCTGCGCGGCTTCGATCAGGCGATCCCCCGCCGGATCGAGGAGATCGCCTGTCTGGTCGAGGAAAACGCCCGCGCCTTCGCGGCGATCGAGGCGACGACCGGCGCGCGGCTGCGGGAGGCCGCGATCCTCTGCCCGAGCACGCACGACGACATCCAGGAGCTCATCACGGCGCACGGCCGCGTCCACTCCGCCTTCGACGAGCGGCGCCGCCAGGTCGACGACCTCCGGCGTCGGCTCGACACGCTGGGCCGCGAGCTCGCCCTGCTCGAGGAGGGCGGAGACGATCGCGACGTCGAGGCGCGGGTGGGGGAAATCCGCGACGCCGGCGACGTCGAGGCGCAGCTGGCGACGCACCGCGGCAGCCTCGCGGCCGAGACCGAAGACTACGCGGCTGCCTGCCGGCGGCTCGACGGACTCTCGACCGACGTGCCGGTCGAGGATCTCCGCGTGCCCTCGATGGCCGAGGTGCAGGACCACCGGGAGCGGTTTCGCGGGCTCGACGCCGAGCTGGCCGAGGTCGGCCGGGAGGCCCGGGCCGCCGCGGAGACGATCGCGTCGCTCGAGCGGCGCATCGCGCTGGTCGAGGAGGCGGCCGACCTGCCGGCGGAAGGCGAGCTCGAGCGGCTCCGCGCCGCGCGGGACGCGGCGCTGGCGTCGCTGGCCGACGACACGGGCCGGGGCGCGGTCGCGGGAGCGGCGGTCGCCGACAGGCTCGCGGCGATCGCCGACCTCGTCGCCGCGGCCGACCGCACGGTCGATCGGCTGCGGGCCCACGCCGACAAGGCGACGCAGCGGGCGCAGCACCGCGAGGAGATCGGCCGCCAGCGCGAACGGCTCGAACGGGCCGAGCGGGAGCGGAGGGATCTCTCGGCCCGCCGGGCGACCGCGGAGGAGGCCTGGTCCCGCCTCTGGCGCGACGTGGGGGTGCGGGCCGGTCCGCCCGTCGCCATGGAGGCGTGGGTGGCGATCCACGCCGAGTGCTGCCAGCGGGCCGGCACGCTGCGGGGGCACCGTCGGGACGCGGCCGTGCTCGAGCGGCGGGTCCGCGCGGAGCGGGAGGCACTCGCGACGATCCTCGCCGGCGTCGGAGGCGCGGCCGCACCGCCCGAGGCATCCCGCAAGCAGCTGCTCGCCCTCGTCGGCCGCGCGCTGGAGGAGCGCAAGGCGAAGACGATCGCCCGGCAGCAGAAGGCGCGGCAGATCGCCTCCGAACAGGAAAACCTCGCCCGGGCGGAGACGCTTCTCGACGCCGCGCGGGAGGAGGTCGCCTCATGGAACTCCCGCTGGGCCGCCTGCATGGGCGTGCTCGACCAGCCGGCCACCGTCACCACCTCGGTGGGCCGGTTCCTGCTCGATTCGATGCGCACCGTCGCCGCCCGCCAGCAGTCGATCGCGGAGCAGCGGGATCGCATCGCGGGCATGGAGTCGCGGCGGGACCAGATTCTCGGCGTGCTGCGCCGGGTGTGCGCCGTCCTCGGCCGTGCGGACGACCGCGCCGACATCGCGGAGATCGGCCGCGCCGCCGACGACCGGCTGCGGGCCGCCGAGAAGACCCGCGAGCAGCGGGAGACGCTCGATGCCGAGATCCGCCGGCACGAGGCGGATCTCGCGGCCGTCCGGCGGAAACGCGAGCAGGCGGAGGCGGTGCTCGCGACGTTGCGCACGGAGGCGGGAGTCGGTGCCGGGGACGCCGCCAGGGACGGTGCGGGAGACGATGTCGGGGACGACGATCGCCGACTCGACGAGGCCTGGCACCGCTCACGGCGGCAGCAGGAGGTGCGGGGCGAGGTGGACGGCTGGCGACAGCGGTTTCTCGTCGCCGCCGGGGCGGCCGACGCGGAGGCCCTGTTCGAGGAGTGCCTCGCCACCACGCCTGAGGCGCTCGACGACGAGGCGGGCCGGATCGACGACGAGGTGACAAGCCTGCGTGCATCGCGCGACACGCTCCGCGACGAACGGCAGTCGCTCCAGGCGCAGGTCGACGCCCTCGGCGGCGACCGGTCGGCCCGCGCGTGGGCGGAATGCCGGATGCACGAGGCCGCGGTCCTCGACCGCGTCGGGGAGTATCTGCCGCTGCGGCTGGCGACGCTCGCGCTCACGCGGGCCGCCCGCCGCTACCGCGACGAGCACCAGGCGCCCGTGCTCGGCCGGGCCGGCGCGCTCTTCGCCCGGATCACCGGCGGAGGCTACTCCGACATCCGGCTCGCCGAGAAGGACATCTACGCCGTCCGCGGCGGCGTCGCGGGGCGATCGGTGTTTCAGCGGCAGATGAGCGAGGGCACCAACGACCAGATGTACCTGGCGCTGCGGCTCGCGGCCCTCGAGCACGGCCACGAGCAGCAGGTCGACGGCAGGTCCGTCGAGCCCCTGCCGCTGGTCCTCGACGACGGTCTCGTGCACTTCGACGACGACCGCACGCGGGCGATGCTCGAGGTGCTCGCCGACGTCGCGGCGCGGATGCAGGTGATCGTGTTCACCCACCACCGCAGCGTGGTGGAGATCGCCCGGTCGCTGCACGCCGCCCGGCCCGAGTCGGTGTTCATCCAGGCCGCGGGCGGCGACTGACGGCCGCGTGGACCGCGTCCACCTGGCCGCTGGTCTCGGGCGCCGGCCGGTCGGCCTTCCGCGTGCCCCGTCGCGCCGCCGCGATGCGATCGAGGGCCTCCGCCGCGGAGACGCCCTGCGACACGTGCCAGCAGCCCACCACCGTGCCGGTGCGGCCCACGCCTCCCCAGCAGTGCACGTAGACCGACCGCCCGGCCGCCCGCTCGCGGGCGATGTCGGCGACGATCGCGTCGTAGCCCTCCGCCGTGGTCACCCCGAGGTCGCGGATGGGATGGTGGATGCGGGCGAGCCTACGGCCGCGGGCGGCGCCCAGCGCCTGCCAGCGGCCGGCGTAGGCGGCGAGACGATCGTCGTCGCGGGTGAGGTCGATGATCGTCTCGATCCCCGCGTCCGCGAGCAGGGCGAGCTTGTGGTCCCGCCCGTCGTCCGCCGGGTTGCCGGGATACTCGCCGGCCAGGATCCGGCCGGGCTCGACCCACCAGGCGTGGAGGTCGTCGTCGAACGCCCAGGGCCCGGCGACGCCGGTCGCCGCCGCGTGCAGACCGTCGGCGAGCGACTCGATCCGGCGTCGCAGCGTCAGCCGCTCCCGCCACGGCTCCGGAATGCCCCCGGCACCGAAGCGGGCGCCGGCCAGTTGTCCGGCGATCGCCGCCGTGGTGTCGGCATCGTCGCCGAGATTCGCGGCGCGGAGGACCGCCGTGCGGAAATCGTCCGCCCCGGCCACGGCCCAGATCGCCGCCTCGAGGGCCGCGACGCAGTAGCCCGTGCCCCTGATCGCCGGCGGCTGCTTCGACCGCCAGCCCCCCCGGGCCACCGCCTCCACCTCGGGATGCAGGGCCCCGTGCGACCAGAAGTCGCCGGCGGCCACCGTCTCCCACGGCGCGCCGCGGACGAGCGCCGCCGTCATCGCCGCGAGCAGCCTGCAGGCGTCGACCGGACGCGACGCCGGATGTGTGGGCCGGCTCGACGCCGCCGCCATCGTCACCGCCGCGGCGGGATCCTGCGACCAGCGGATCGCCACGGCCGCCAGCCGCATCAGCGACCCGTTGGCCGCCGATTCCTCGTCCACGTCCGGGGCGTGCGGCGCGCCGGTGCGTTCGAACCGCGCGAGCTGATCGCGGGTCGTGATGCCGACGTCGAAACACCGGCCGTTCGACGACAGATACCCCTCGCGCATCCAGCGGACGTACCGCCGCATCTGGTCGGCGGGATCGTGGCCCCTGCGGTCGAGGAGTGATTCCGCCAGGCACAGGCCCATCGCCGTGTCGTCGGTCCACTGCCCCGCCTCGAGGGCGAAGGGGCCGCCGCCGACCATGTCGGTGAGCGGCGTGAACGAACCGGGCCGCCGAAACTCGACGGTCGTGCCGACGGCGTCACCGGCCGCCATGCCCAAGAGCGCGCCCCGCGCCCGGTCCCGCGCGGCGTCCCACGCCGCCCCACGCGCCCGATCGTCCCCTGCAGCCGCCATCGAATCGCCTCCATTCCCGGGTGGTTCCCGACGCCGGGCACCGTCGGGCGACGAATCGCTCCCGGCACGTGCGCCCGCCGCCGGCCCGCCGCCGGCCCGCCCGCGGGCGCCGGCTACGCCGCCACCTGATCTCCGTCGTCCGCCGCCAATGCACGTCGTGATGCGGCACGGTCGCGCCGCCGCATCATCGCCGGGCCGCGGACAACGTTGGTCCGACCGCGGGATGTCGGCCGCCGCCCGCGTCGCGCCGGCCGACGGACGGCGTCAGCGGCTCGGGGCCTCGAGGCGATCGGGAACGTTGTCGTTGTCCCGGTCGAAGGGCAGCGGGTCGTCCTCGTTCGGGCGGCCGTCGCCGTCGGCGTCGCCGCCCCGCGAGAGCCAGTCGCCATCGGCCGGGAGGAACTCGCCGCGACGCACGAGCACGCGATGGAGATAGTCGACGCACTCGGCGCGGGTGAGCGGCGGGCCGGACTTGTCGTCCCTCCCGCCACCACCGGCGGCGAGGCTCGGAAACGTCGGCAGGTGCACCGCGGCGAGCCAGCGGTCGAGCGTGCCCCAGGTCGCGGCCGCGTCGGGCGCGAAGGCGGCGGGCCGCTCGCCGTGGTCGCCCCAGCGATACACGGCCTCGATGGCCGGCCGCGCGGCGTCGGCGGCGGGCACGTCGGCGAAGAGCGGCGCGGCGCCGACGTCGGGCCACTCGGGGGCGTCCGGCAGCGCCCGCACGAGCCGGGCCAGCGCCGCCGCCAGCTCCCGTCGCGTCACCACCTGCCGCGGGCGGAAAAACAGGCTGTCGGCGTCGGCCTGCCAGATGCCGCGGATCGTGAGCAGGTTGGCGGCCTCGAAGTGCGACTCGTCGGGCCGCACGTCGTGCCAGGGCCAGAGCAGCGTTCCCGGCCCGCCCGCTCCGCGGACGAGCGTCGTCTGCACCGCCCGGATCCGCCGCGGCGAGCCGGCGACCGTCCGCGGGGCGACCCCCTCGCTCAGCGCGAACGCGGCCAGGGTGCCGGCGGCGGTGCCGACGTGCATCATCTGGCCGTGCAGCCGCAGCGACGACTGCACGAGGCTGGTCACGCCGATGTTCTTCGAGCATCCGAGCAGGCCGTCCATCGTCGCCGGCACGAGGCCCCGCAGCGGAAACATCGCCCGGTCGGTGTGGCTGTTCCAGTCGCGCGTGCCGTGGAACCTCGGCTGCCAGGGCTGCGCGGGATCGTCGTCGACGAACGTGCGGCGGGTGGGGTGGAAGTCGATGTTGAACTGATAGCCGAAGACGCCGTCGGGCACCATCGCGGCGGCCCAGCGGGGCCTGTCCTCCGCCGTCCGCACGTCCTGCTCCCGCAGCACGTAGACCGCGTCGAGCCGCAGCCCCTCGCGGACGTAGGGCTTCGGCGGAAGGCGGTCGGGCGTGCCGTAGTCGTCGGCCAGCCTCATCGAGCGAAACGGCGGCGGCGGATCGCCGGCGGGACCACGGGCCTCGGTCTGGAGCCAGTGGACGAACTCGAGCGCCCGCTGCCGCGCGTCGGCGAACACGATCCGCCGCTGCGCGGCCGTCATGGCGACGATGTTCCGCGTCGAGGCGCCGGCCTCGTCCGCCTCGAGCGCGTCGACGACGTGCCGCGGCAGCGTGCAGAGCGGATAGTCCTGCGCAGGCCAGTTGAGGATCACCGCCTCGGTGCCGGGAGCGAGGTCGAAGTGCCGGCGGTCGACCATCCGCCGGTGCGTGTAGATGCTCCAGCCGGCTTTGTTGTAGATGCCGCCGCTGCCATCCCAGTCGACCCATGGCAGGGCCTTCCGCACGTCGGCAAAAGAGCGGGAGTCGTACCGGGGCGGCTGGGGGATCGGGCTCTCCTCCGCAGTCTCCCGCAACAGCGGGCAGAACGAGATCGGATTCATCTCCTGGTGGCCGCCCGGCTCGAGCGACACAGGCGCGCTCGGCTCACCGAATCGCGACCGGAGGTCGGGGCCCGCCATGAAGCCCGCGCCGCTGAGCCGGATGACGTCGCCCCAGTCGCTCGAGTCCATCGTGAGCGTGGCGTTCACGCGCAGCGTGCCCGCCACGGCGTCGGCGCGGGCGAAGTCGACGCCGGTCACCCGACCGTCGACCACGGCCACCCGCACCGGCTGCCACGGGGAGAGCACGCGGATCTGGCCGGTGCCCTCGCCGGTGAAGGCCGCGAGCCACTCGGCGAAGATCCGCGCCGCGGGCCGCGGCTCGATCGTGTTCGCGCCGCACCAGCCATTGCCCGGCCGGGCGATCCCGTAGGTGCGGCGATTGTGGTCGTGGATGCGGTCGAGGATCTCCTGAAAACTGCCGCTGGCCGGAAAATCGGTGCGTTTCCCCTCGACGATCGTCCACTCGTCGATCGGCCCGATGCCCTGGGTGCAGAACTGGCCGCCGAGCCAGTCGACGTCGTTCACGAGCACGATCCGCCCGACGCCGAGCCGCGCCGCCTGCACGGCCGCCGCGCATCCCGACTCGTCGCCGCCCACCACGAGCAGGTCGGCCTCGATCGTCTCGCCGCGCACGACGGCCAGCCCACCGAAGCCCGGCACACCGAAGCCCGGCACACCGAAGCTCGGCACACCGAAGCCAGGCACACCGGCGCCCAGCGACACGCCCACCGACACGGCACAGCAGACGGCCCGACACAGGCCGCGCGCGATGCCGTGCCGGAAGGGCCGGACCATGGCACGGGGGCGAACGTCGCAGACGCGCCGGCCGGATCGGCGGCCGGATCGGCGGCCGGACCGCGCCGGCGGCGTCAGAGCTGTGCGATCGGCTGGACCATCGGCCACACCCGGATCTCCTCGGTGACCAGATGCGGCGGCAGCCGTGACGCCTGCAGGACGATCCGGCCCATGTCGGCGGGAGAGATGCAGCGCGTCAGGATCTCGGGATCCCGCGGGGGCAGTCCCGCGCCGGCGGTGAAATCGGTCTGTCCCCAGGAGGGCAGCACCGAGGTCACCCGCACCCCGTGCGGCCGCAGCTCGGCCAGCAGGCACCGCGTGAACATGAGCAGGCCCGCCTTCGCGGCCGAATACGCGGCCCAGCCGGGCCAGGCGTGGACGGAGCAGGCGCTGCCGATGTTGACGATGAGCCCGTCCCCCTGCCGCTGCATCATCGCCGCGGCCCGTCGGCAGCCGAGCATGGCGCCGGTGAGGTTCGTGGCGATGCTCCGCAGCAGGGCGTCGTCGGTCTGCTCGGCCACAGGCCCGATCTGCACGCCCGCGCCGGCGTTGTTGACGAGCACGTCGAGCCGTCCCGACACCCGGAGCACGTCCGCCAGCAGCCGATCCCAGGCGGCACCATCGGCCACGTCGGCGACAAAGGGCGTCGCGCCGATGCGGGCGGCGGTGGCGTGCAGCGTGTCGGCGTTCCGGCCGGTGATCCAGACGCGGCTCCCGGCGGCCGCGAAGGCCTCGGCGATGCCCGCGCCGTAGCCGTGGCCGCCACCGGTGACGACCACGGCGGCCGGTGTCGCATGGTCGTCAGGTGAGATCGTGTTTGTCATGTGAAATCCGAGGAGCGGCGGCGTTATACCGCAACCGCAGGCGGGCCGGCTACGTGCCCGCGTCGTCGCCGGTCTCGCACCCGGGCCGCTCGATCAGATCAGCACGCGCAGATCCGCGCGCGGCGCCGGCGACGACGCGACCTCCGCCGGGTCGCTCGTCGCCGTATCGCGCGGGGTGTATGCTCTCGCCGCCGCCGGGGGTGGTCCCGCGGCTGTCCGTCGGCACCCGCCCTCAGGCCCCTTCCTCCGCGGCCACTGCACCGCCACCGGGGAGCCCTTCCATGCCCGCCCACGCGATCGCCCTGCTCGGCACGGGCCTGATCGGCGACTTCTACACGATGGCCCTCCACGCCCATCGCGGCGCCGACCGGGTCGCCATCGCCTACTCGCGCTCCGCCGACCGCGGCCGGGCGTTCGCGGCGCGGTGGAACATCCCCGCCCACACCACCTCGATGCAGGAGGCCATCGACCACGCGGCCGCCGACGTCGTGCTCGTGGCGCTCCCCAACCACCTCCACGAGGAGGCGGTGGCCGCCGCGGCCCGGGCGGGCAAGGCGGTGCTCTGCACCAAGCCGCTCGGCCGCACCGCCGCGGAGGCCGCACGGATGCTCGCCGCGGTCGAGCAGGCGGGCGTGTTCGCCGGCTACCTCGAAGATCTCTGCTACACGCCCAAGACGCTCAAGGCGATCCGCGCGGTGGAGGCGGGGGCGATCGGCGACGTCACCTGGGTGCGGTCGCGCGAGGCCCATCCCGGCCCCCACTCCGCCTGGTTCTGGGACGGCCGGCTCACCGGCGGCGGCCCGATCATCGACCTCGGCTGCCACTGCATCGAGATCATCCGCAACTTCGTCGGCAAGGGGAACCGGCCGGTCGAGGTGCTCTGCACGACGTCCACGCTCGTGCATCCGATCGACGACGAGGACAATGCGATCGGCCTGATCCGCTTCGAGTCGGGGGCGATCGGGCAGTTCGAGGTGTCCTGGACGTTCCGCGGCGGGATGGACCTGCGGGACGAGGTGGCGGGCACCCGCGGCTCGATCTGGCTCAACCACTTCCTGCGGACGGGGTTCGAGATGTTCACGGCCGGCGGCGGCGCGGGCTACGTGGCCGAGAAGGCGGAGACGAGCAGCGGCTGGCTCTTCCCGGTGGGGGACGAGGCCGCCGAACTCGGCTACGTGGACATGTTCAGCGACATGTTCACGAGCCTCGACGAGGGCCGCACCCCGCGGGAGACGTTCTACGACGGCTACGTGGTCAACGCGCTCATGGACGCCTGCTACCGCTCGGCGCGGGAGAAGGCCTGGGTGCCGGTGACGTGCGACTGGCGCGGTGGCGCGACGCCGCGGATCGCGGCCAGGCCGGAGCACCACGACGGCCGGATCGTCATCAAGCGGGAGTTGCTCCCCGACGGCCGCGCGAAGCTGATCCTCAAGGACCCGCGGACCGGCGATTTTTCCGACGTCGTCACTGCGGTCCCCGGCGGTTGACGCCGCGGCGGCCGCGGGCCGGCGCCGGTGCCTCCGCGGGCGGCATCACGCCATGCTCCACGAAAAGCTGCTCGTGGTGCCGGCCGAAGGCCGTCGCGGTCGTCTCGAGCCCGGGGGGCTCGAGCGCGGCCGCCCAGGCCCGGAGCTTCTTGTCGAGCCGGGCGACCACGTCGGGATGCTTCGCGGACTGTTCGCGGGCCGCCTGCTCTCCCGCGGGGTCGCTGACGTCGAAGAGCAGCGGCGGCCGGTCGCCGAGCACGATCAGCTTCCAGGGCATCTCGAGCACGGCGGCCTGCGCTCCCCAGCGCCAGTAGAGCGCGTCGTGCGGCGCGGCGGTCGCGGCGGCGTCGCCCGCGAGGAAGGGGAGCAGGTTGACGCCGTCGAGCCGGTCGGCCCCCCCTGCATCCGCGACCAGCCCCGCGGCGGCCACGGCGGTGGCCGCCACGTCGAGGCTGCTCACCGGCCTGTCGTCGATCGTGTTCGCCGGCAGCGTGCCTGGCCAGGCGGCGAGGAACGGCGTGCGGATGCCCCCCTCCGTGACCATGCCCTTCTGGCCGGCGAGCGGCCCGTTGAGCGAACCGTTCCAGGACCGGCCGAGCGGCGCACCGTTGTCGCCGATGAAGACGATGAGCGTGTCGCGATCCGCGCCCATGGCCGCGAGCCGCTCCCGAATCCGGCCCAGCCCGTCGTCCATCGCGGCGATCATCGCGAGCGCCTGCCGCCGCTCCGGCGGCAGGTGGGCGGGCGTCCGTGAAAACCACGGCTCCGCCGGCTCGAGCGGCACATGCGGGGCATACCAGGCGAGGTAGAGAAACCACGGGCGGTCAGCCTCGGCCGCACGCCGATCGAGGAATGCGAGCGCCGCCTCCGTCTGCACCTCCACGCGGAAGCGCGCGTCGACGACCGCGTGCGGGACGTCGGCGTAGGGCCGCCCCGAGAGATCGTGCGACGCATAAAACTCCCGCCGTTCGCCGCGCCAGAATTCGTCGAACCCCTGCCGGTGCGGCATGTGCTCGGGCAAGACCCGCATGCCCTTCTCGGCCTTCCGCGCCGACCGCGTCGCGGCCGGGCCGCCCGCCCGCGCGGCGGCGCCCGTGTCGGCCGCCTTCCCAGCTCCCTGTCCCTCGGGCTTCTCGCTCTCGATATCGAGATGCCACTTCCCCACCTGACCGGTGACGTACCCGGCGGCCTTGAGCCGCTCGGCGATCGTGACCTCGGCGAGCGGCAGCGGCCCCTTGCCGTTGTCCTCGACGCCGAACCGCTGCTGGTAGCGGCCGGTGAGCAGCGCGGCCCGCGAGGGCACGCACTGCGGCGCGGTGACGTAGCCGCGGGTGAACCGCACGCCATCCCTGGCCAGCGCGTCGAGGTGGGGCGTGCGCACGTCGCCGTCGACTCCCTGGATCCCGAGATCGGCCCAGCCATGGTCGTCGGAGAAGATGACGAGGATGTTCGGCCGCCTGGCGCCGGCCGGCGCCGTCGCCGGCCCTTCGACCGCGGCCGACGGTGCCGACGCGGCCAGGGCCGCGATCAGCACGGCCACGCCGACGATGCTCCGCGACCGCCGGCGGCGACGGAGCCGGGCAGACCGCACGGACGACGGGGGCGTGACTGCGATCATGGAGGTCTCCCGTGCTG
>Ga0136644_10002414_pt1 | contig 14326 bp, 13 predicted proteins | sample C_130820_EF_Meta_FD_94780 | JGI IMG/M metagenome (GOLD analysis project Ga0136644, IMG submission 94780) | Freshwater microbial communities from Lake Croche, Canada to study carbon cycling - C_130820_EF_MetaG (v2) (version 2) | ecosystem: Environmental > Aquatic > Freshwater > Lake | place... | reverse complement strand
ATTTTTTAACTCCTTGGAGTCGTATAACGTGTACAGTAATCTTTTTGAAAATTTACGCATAATCGAATAGAACTTAAGGGTATCAATGAGGATATTAAAAATAAGCAGCTTAATATTTTTTACGCTCTTACAAGCGAGTTGCTCTGTATATATGGCAGCTCATCAGCCAAGTGAAAAAAATGTGGGACTCTTTAAGCCTGGCACGCCAAGAGGCTTCCTGATAGCGGAGTTTGGTCAACCAGTATCTAGTGAAGTTCGTAATGGTCAGAAATATGAAATTTTTCGTTTTACTCAAGGCTATAGTGGAGGAGCAAAAGCGGGACGCGCATTTGCTGAAGGCGTAGCCGACGTGATGACTTTAGGAGCCGCAGAGGTTATCACCACGCCAGTAGAGTCAATTGCTAACGGAAATGAAGTGGCTTATGAAGTCAGCTACGATAGTAACGATTATGTCGTGCAGGTAATTTCATTGACTCCAGATGGAAGTCCATCTCCAGCAGCTCAGCCAAATACTTTACCTCCCAGCAGTCAGCTAGCCCAACCTGCAACTCAACAAACTCAAAAGTGAAGTGGGTTGATAAATAAAAAAGCTGCCAAGGCAGCTTTTTTATCTTCGTAATTAAAGAAATTACTCAACAGCCTTGACCATCTCTTCAACGACTTTCTTCGCATCGCCGAAGACCATCATGGTTTTATCCATGTAGAAGAGTTCGTTATCAAGGCCGGCATAACCCGCAGCCATTGATCGCTTATTAACGATAATAGTTTTGGCTTTAAACGCTTCCAAGATCGGCATTCCAAAGATTGGGCTACCTGGTGTACGAGCGGCTGGGTTAACCACATCGTTTGCGCCAAGAATGAGCACTACATCGGCTTGACCAAAGTCGCTATTGATATCTTCCATCTCGAACACTTGGTCGTATGGAACTTCCGCTTCTGCCAAGAGGACATTCATGTGACCAGGCATACGACCTGCTACTGGATGAATTGCATATTTCACTGTGACGCCATGATGAGTCAACTTCTCAGTCAGTTCTTTAAGGGCATGCTGGGCGCGGGCAACCGCTAAACCATAGCCTGGAACAATAATGACAGTATCTGCATTTTCCATGAGGAAGGCAGCATCTTCTGGTGATCCGGTTTTGTAATTCTTAGGACTACCATCATCATCACCACCACCTGCAGAAGCTTCGGCACCAAAGCCACCCAGCAAGACTGCCAGGATAGAGCGATTCATAGCCTTACACATGATGTAAGACAGAATAGCGCCTGAAGATCCCACACAGGCACCAGCGATGATTAATACAGGGTTGTTTAGCGTAAAGCCAATCCCAGCAGCAGCCCAACCAGAATAGCTATTCAGCATTGAAACAACTACTGGCATATCAGCCCCACCGATTGGGATAATTAAAGTTATACCGAGTACCAATGCAACAGCACACATGGCCAAGAATGCGGCATGACTATCAGTCATGAAATATGCAATGCCTGCACCCACCATGGAGACAGCCAAGATCAAATTTAGCAAGTGCTGGCCTGAGAAGCTCACTGGCTTACCACTGACTTTGCCAGATAGTTTTCCAAATGCAATCACAGAAGCAGTGAAGGTAATGGCACCGATAAATGCGCCAATGAATAATTCAATTTTCTGTGCGCCTGTATGGTCATGTGCAGGATTAAATACTGCAGCGATAGCAATCAATACCGCAGATAAGCCCACAAAGGAGTGCATTAGGGCAACTAACTCTGGCATCTTGGTCATCTGCACACGCTTGGCGGCAATAGTTCCAATAATTGCTCCACCTACGACCGCAGCAGCAATTAATGAAACCGCTGGCTTGAAGTCAGGAATAAAGAAGGTGGTGATGACAGCGAGAAGCATGCCAATCATGCCAAAAGTGTTGCCTTGGCGTGAGGTAGTTGGTGAGGACAAGCCACGCAGCGCAAGGATGAATAGCACTGATGAAATGAGATAGGAGATAGCGGTTATGTTTGACATGATTTGGTCTCTATAGATCTTGTTCTATTTATTTAGCTGCATCAGCCGCATTTGCTTTAGGGGCTTTTTTCTTAAACATTTCCAGCATGCGACGAGTGACCATAAAGCCACCAAAAATATTGATTGAGGCAAGGAATACCGCAACAGCACCAATAATGCTGGTGAGGGTGATCTCATCACCACCGATGACCTCGGTTTGCAAAAGTGCGCCCACAATAATGATCCCAGAAATAGCATTAGTTACCGCCATTAAAGGAGTGTGTAGAGCGGGAGTCACATTCCAAACTACGTGATAGCCAACAAAAATAGCCAATACAAACACGGTGATGTTTTGGACGGTGAGGATGCTTTGAAAAGCAGCGAGATCCATGATATTTCCTTAGTCTAAATTTGTTTTATGAGTTTTTGCGGACGGCTTGGCCATCGCGACACATTAAGCAAGCAGTAACAATGTCGTCATCAGCTGGAATAACTAACTTAGCTTCTTTATCAATGATCAATTTCATAAAGTCGAGCAAGTTGCGTGCGTAGAGTGCAGATGCATCTGCAGCCACCATGCTGGCTAGATTGGTGTAACCCACGATCTTGACGCCATTCACATCAACTACTTTATCCGCTTGAGTCAAGGGGCAGTTTCCAGAACCATTCTCACCACGACCAGCGGCAATATCAATAACAACAGAGCCAGGCTTCATATTGGCAACGGTGTCACTATGCAAGAGAACTGGCGGTTTACGACCAGGAATCAATGCAGTAGTGATGACGATGTCAGCTTGTTGTGCACGTTCAGCAACCAAAGCTGCTTGACGCTTCATCCAAGCTTCTGGCATTGGGCGTGCATAACCACCAACACCTTGAGCAATCTCGCGTTCTTCGTCAGTTTCATAAGGAACATCAACAAACTTAGCACCCAAGGATTCAATTTGTTCTTTGGCGGCAGGACGAACATCAGATGCTTCAATCACAGCGCCTAAACGCTTGGCAGTAGCAATGGCTTGCAAGCCTGCTACACCCGCTCCAAGAATCAAGACACGCGCTGCTTTAACGGTACCGGCCGCAGTCATCAGCATTGGCATGAAGCGTTGATATTCATTAGCAGCGATCATGACTGCTTTATAGCCGGCGATATTTGCTTGTGACGACAAGACATCCATACTTTGCGCACGAGTAGTACGAGGTGCCGCCTCCAATGAGAATGCGGTAATACCTTGGGCTGCCATTGCTGAAATATTTTCGCCATCAAATGGATCGAGCATGCCAATGAGTACGCTACCAGATTGAATTTGTTTGAGCTCAGCTGCTTCTGGTGCGCGCACCTTGAGAACAATTTCAGCGCCAAAAGCATCAGCAGCACTACCCACTGTGGCACCAACAGCTACATAAGCGGAGTCGGGTTGGCTTGCTTGTACACCTGCATCTTTTTGGATAACTACAGTGTGGCCTTGGCCAATCAGTTTTTTAACGGTTTCTGGCGTGGCGGCAACTCGAGTTTCCCCAGGCCTAGTTTCCAGTGGCACTCCTATGCGCATGGCATGTCTCCAAAAGCAAAATTTTTCAAAAAAACTATTTTAGTTAAATGGGCTCAATTTCACCCATTTACAGACCTTCATGTCCACTTACTAAGGTTTTGCCTAAAATACCTGCTTAATTAGGCTAAGACTTTTACAATGTGGACTGTTAGCTTATATCGAATTTTCGCATTTTTTGATGATCCACCTCAATTCTTCCTCAATACCACCCACAAACCCCAAGAAAGTCGTTATTGGCATGTCTGGAGGGGTGGACTCGTCGGTAGCAGCTTGGATGCTCAAGGAGCAGGGCTATGAGGTAGTGGGCCTTTTCATGAAAAATTGGGAAGATGACGATAACGACGAGTATTGCTCAGCACGCCAAGATTGGCTCGATGTTGTCTCGGTAGCTGATTTAATTGGGATTGATGTTGAGGCAGTCAATTTTGCTGCTGAATATCGTGAGCGTGTCTTTGCAGATTTTTTACGTGAGTACGCTGCAGGGCGAACCCCCAATCCTGATGTCTTATGTAATGCGGAAATTAAATTCAAAGCCTTCTTGGATCACGCCATGAGTTTAGGTGCGGATGCAATTGCTACTGGGCACTACGCTAGAGTTCGGCATCAAGATGGTAGAGCACAGTTATTAAAAGCGATCGATGCAAGCAAAGATCAAAGTTATTTCTTGCATCGTTTAACCCAGCAACAGTTGGCTAACGTAATATTTCCCTTGGGAGAAATTCCCAAAACAGAAGTGCGCCAGATTGCAGAAAAAATTGGTCTACACAATGCGCGCAAAAAAGATAGCACTGGAATTTGTTTTATTGGTGAACGCCCCTTTAGAGAATTCTTAAACCGATATTTACCGCGCACACCTGGGTCAATTAAAACGCCTGAAGGTAAGACTGTAGGTGAGCATATGGGCCTCGCATTTTTTACCCTGGGACAGCGTAAAGGTATTGGCTTAGGCGGTAGTCAGGATGGGAATGGGGATGCCTGGTATGTGGCACGTAAGGACATGGCCAATAACACTTTATACGTAGCTCAAGGCCATGAACACCCGTGGTTATTGGCTAATAAGTTGGAGGCGATGGATGCAAGTTGGATTTCAGGTACGGCGCCAACTTCCGGAAACTACTCTGCAAAGACGCGTTATCGCCAAGCAGATTCAGCATGCACTTTAAACATTGGTAACACGCAATCAGAATTCAGCTTAAGTTTTCCAGAGCCCCAATGGGCAGTCACTCCCGGACAATCAGCCGTTCTTTACGACGGTGATATTTGTTTGGGCGGCGGAATTATTTCCGCCTAATTCCAGCTACAGACTAAATACTGATTTATGCCACTGGCGGTTCAGTTTCAATAAATGAAGGTCGTTGAAGCAGCTTCTGATACAGACTATTTAAGTTGGCATGTTGTGCTTGCCACTTCACTTCTGGAAAGCGAAACAGTAAATAACCTAGTGCACAGCCAGTAGCAATATCTGCTAGTGTGATTTGATTGCCGTGACACCAAGGGTTCTCTCCTAGTTTTTCAGACATCTCCTCAAGTGCAGTGTCAATTTTGCCCATCTGACGATCAACCCAAGCTGAGCTTTGCTGCTCAGCGGGACGCCAAGTGCGCTCTAGGCGAGCCAATATTCCTGCATCCATAATTCCGTCGGCTAGCGTTTCCCAGGTTTTGACTAAAGCGCGTTCGCGGTTATCACCTGGAATGAGTTTGCTCACTGGACTCAGAGCGTCAGCGTATTCGGCAATCACACGTGAGTCATAAATAGCCTCTCCGTCCTCCAAAATAAGGCATGGAACCTTTCCTAGGGGGTTGGAATTGCTAATTTTGCTGTCAGCGGCCCAAACATTCTCTAGTTCAAGGTCAACATCCACCTTTTTCTCAGAAAAAACAATGCGCACTTTGCGTACATAGGGGCTGGTAAGGGATCCGATTAGTTTCATGGGCATAGTATAGCCACCCTGAAGGGGTTTGCTCTATCCCGGAACGCATTAAAATCGGGTTTTATTGACACATTCAATGCAAAGGCAATATTCGTGAGTCAGCCGCTTTCCACCCTCAATGCCCTATCCCCTCTAGACGGCCGCTATGCCGGCAAACTTGACGCCTTGCGCCCCTGGCTTTCTGAGGCGGCCTTTATGCGCCAGCGCGTGTTTGTGGAGATTCATTGGTTATTGGCCTTAGCTGCTGCTGGTTTGCCTGACGTACCAAAAATCAATGCTGCTGACGAAGCTTTCTTGCTCTCACTTCCTGAAAACTTTTCAGATGTGGATGCGCAGCGCATTAAAGATATTGAAGCTGTTACGAATCATGATGTCAAAGCGGTTGAATATTTCTTAAAAGAAAAAGTTTCCGGTCGCCCCGATTTACTAAAAGCGAGTGAGTTTATTCACTTTGCGTGCACTTCCGAAGATATTAACAATACCTCGCATGGTTTGATGCTACGCGGGGCGCGTGATGAAGTATTGCTGCCCCAGCTTAAAAAAGTTCTTTCTGTCTTAACAGAACTTGCGATAGAAAACGCTAAAGTACCTTTGCTATCTCGCACGCATGGTCAACCTGCTTCGCCCAGCACACTTGGTAAAGAAATTGCGAATATTGCAAAACGCCTTGAGCGGGCAATTGAATCGATTGCTGCCGTTCCATTGCTAGGCAAGATGAATGGTGCAGTAGGTAACTACAACGCCCATTTATCAGCATACCCAGATTTTGATTGGGAAGGTTTTTCAAAGAATGTCGTTGAGAAACGACTTGGCTTAACTTTCAACCCTTATACGATTCAGATTGAGCCACATGATGGCATGGCGCAGTTATTCGATGCGATTGCTCGTGCGAATACGATTCTTTTAGACATGGACCGAGATTTTTGGGCCTATATTTCTGTGGGCTACTTCAAGCAACGGACCAAAGCAGGTGAGATCGGCTCATCGACCATGCCGCATAAAGTTAACCCAATTGATTTTGAAAACTCGGAAGGCAACTTGGGTATTGCCAATGCTTTACTCCGCCATCTTGCAGAAAAATTACCTATCTCTCGTTGGCAGCGTGATTTGACCGATTCCACAGTCTTGCGCAATTTAGGTCCCGCATTTGGTCATAGCGTATTGGCTTATGACAGCGCGCTTCGTGGTCTCAGCAAGCTAGAGGTCAATCATGCTGCAATTGCAGCAGATTTAGATGCATGCTGGGAAGTATTGGCTGAGCCAGTGCAGACAGTGATGCGTCGTTATGGCATTGAAAACCCCTATGAGCAGTTAAAAGAGCTGACCCGCGGTAAAGGAATTAACCAGGCGGATTTACAAGCTTTTATTCGGGGATTAAAGATTCCAGAGGATGCCAAAGCACGCTTGCTGGAGATGACGCCTGCTACCTATTTAGGTAAGGCAGTAGAGCTCACTGAGCGCCTAAAAAAGTGACCATTCGTGCTGACTCAGATTATGGGGCGCGACCCCTAATCTGGTTTACTGCTTATCAATTACTCTGGCATCTCCTATTGCCATTGGCTTTTATCCGCTTAGCTTGGCGTGCGCGTCATTCGTTTGCCTATATGCACCACATTCCGGAGCGGCTTGGCTTTGGCTATGACAAGCCAGTCAAGCAAGGTGCTATTTGGATTCATGCTGTTTCGGTTGGTGAGACTCGGGCTGCGCAGCCGCTCATTGAGGCCTATCTCGCTCGTGGTGAAAGCATTCTGTTAACGCACATGACTTTAAATGGCCGTCGTACCGGAAAGCAGTTGTTTGCCAAAGAAATTGCTGCTGGTCACATACGTCAGGTCTATTTGCCTTACGACTTATGTTGGTCAGTTGAGAACTTTCTGAAGTCTTTTAAACCCAAGCTCGGACTCTTTATGGAAACTGAAGCGTGGCCTACTGTCGTCTTTCGTTGTGAAGAGATTGGCTTGCCTTTATTTCTGGTGAATGCGCGCCTCTCTGAACGCAGTGCGCGTCGCGTGAATCGCTTTGGCAAGGCAGGCAGAGCATTATTTCAGGCCTTCAAAGGGATTTTGGCGCAAACCGATTTCGATGCACAGCGATATCGCAGTCTAGGTGTGCGTAATGTCAGTATTGTTGGTAATCTGAAGTTTGATGTGCCTCTTGATCCTCAGTCAGTTGCTCAAGGACAATCCTGGCAACATGCACTACATGTTAGCAATCAAAAGATGGTGTGTGCAGCCAGTACCCGGGATGGTGAAGAAACCATTGTCTTAAAAGCCTGGAAAGATTTATTACTGAGCAATACATTTTCAAATGCGCCACTACTGTGTATCGTGCCACGTCACCCAGAGCGTTTTAATGAGGTCGCTGATCAAATTCAGGCTGCGGGCTTAACATTCCGCCGTCGTAGTGAATGGACTGGAGCTCCAAAAGATTGCAGCGGTTTAGATGTCATTTTGGGGGATTCAATGGGTGAGATGCCCATGTACTACAGTGCAGCCGATTTAGTTCTGATGGGGGGCAGCCTTCTGCCCTTTGGTGGGCAGAATCTAATTGAGGCTTGTGCCGCAGGTTGCCCAGTTCTGCTTGGTGAGCATACCTATAACTTCCAGCAAGCGACCTTAGACGCACTAACAGCCGGCGCTGCAAAACGTATTGAGGGTGATTTGTTGTTGGGTGAGTCAACTGCCTTGACTGAGACTTTAAAAAGTTTACTTTTGAATACCGCTGAACTTGCTCGGATGAGTCAAGCTGCAAAGGCTTACTCGATAGAACATCAAGGTGCAACTAAAAGAATCTTAGCTGACCTTGATCAACAAAGCTTTGCTCTTCGTTAGAGCGCTTTAATTAAACTCGTGCCCCGTAGTTAGGGTCATCATTACGGGCATTGTCATCAGGCTTTTTATCACCCTTGACCAAGTCCTCGCGCGTTACACCTAGCCACATTGCTAAGGCTGCTGCAACGAATACTGAAGAGTAAATACCAAACAAAATACCAATTGTTAGCGCTAGAGCGAAGTAGAAAAGTGATGGGCCACCAAATATCAGCATGGCTAAAACCATCATTTCAGTACTACCGTGAGTGATGACGGTGCGACTAATAGTGCTAGTAATTGCGTTATCGATAATCTCGCGAGTATTCATCTTGCGGTATTTGCGGAAGTTCTCGCGAATCCGGTCAAAGATCACCACAGATTCATTCACGGAATAGCCTAAGACGGCAAGCACTGCTGCCAGGACGGAGAGTGAGAATTCCCACTGGAAGAAGGCAAAGAAACCCAGAATGATGACTACGTCATGTAAGTTCGCAATGATGCCGGCAACAGCAAACTTCCACTCAAAACGGAAGGAGAGGTAAACAACAATGCCGATAATCACAAAAATCAGTGCCTTAAGACCATCCATGGCCAATTCTTGGCCAACTTGCGGTCCCACAAATTCAACTCGCTGGAGTTTGGCGCCAGAGCTGGACGGGTCAAGTGCCTGCATCACTGCTGCGCTTTGATTCGCAGAAGAAATCATTTTGCCCTCAGCATCCTTTTGCAGTGGCAGGCGAATCATCACATCACGAGAGCTGCCAAAGTTCTGGATTTGGGTATCTGCGTAACCGAGTTTTTCAACCTTAGCGCGTATCGAATCAAGCGGCGCAGTTTGTGGATAACTAACCTCCATTACCGTACCGCCAGTAAATTCGATGGATAGATGTAAGCCGTTATGCCAGAGGAAAAATACTGCAGCTAAAAAAGTAATCAAAGAAATTGCATTGAGCACCAATGCATGGCGCATGAAGGGAATATCTTTTTTGATGCGGAAAAATTCCATGGCTTATTTCTCCTGTGGGCGCCAAACTTGGCCGATAGCGAGTTTTTGAATCTTCTTGTGTCTGCCGTACCAAAGGTTGACAAGACCACGTGAGAAGAAGACAGCCGAGAACATAGAGGTCAAAATACCTAAGCAGTGCACCACCGCGAAGCCTTTAATTGGGCCTGAACCAAATGCCAAGAGAGCAAGACCAGCGATTAAGGTAGTGACGTTAGAGTCCAAAATGGTTGCCCAGGCCTTATCAAAACCGACTGCAATCGCAGTTTGTGGTGATGCGCAGTTACGTAATTCTTCACGGATACGTTCGTTAATCAATACGTTAGAGTCAATCGCCATACCGAGGGCTAAGGCCATCGCAGCAATGCCAGGTAAAGTGAGGGTTGCCTGCAGCATCGACAGTACTGAAATCAGTAGAACGAGGTTAACTGCTAAAGCGACTACTGAGAATGTACCAAATAGTAGGTAGTAGACCATCATAAAAATAGCGATGGCAGTAAAGCCGATTAAGAGGGACTTGAAGCCTTTTTCAATATTCTCAGCTCCCAAACTTGGCCCAATTGTGCGCTCTTCAATGATTTCCATTGGAGCGGCTAAGGAACCGGCGCGGAGTAAAAGCGCTAAGTCATTGGCACTAGCGGTAGTAGGTTGGCCGGTAATCTGAAACTTTGACCCAAATTCACTTTGAATGGTGGCAATAGTCAGAACTTCACCTTTGCCTTTTTCAAACAAAATCATGCCCATAGGCTTGCCAATATTCTCTCGCGTGACTTCTTGCATCACACGTCCGCCGGTAGCATCAAGTGAAATATTGACAGCAGGGCGTTGATTTTGATCAAAGCCTGCACTCGCATCAGTAATGCTATCGCCACTAAAAATCACTGACTTTTTGAACACGCCTAAACGGTTTTCTCCAAAGCGGAAGGTATCCATGCCAGGCGGAGGTGTCTCACCAATATTAATCGTCGATACGATTGGATCTGCCAAGCGAGACTCTAAGGTTGCTGTGCGACCAATGATGTCTTTTGCGCGAGCGGTATCTTGCACACCAGGTAATTGAACGACGATGCGTTCGGCGCCTTGCTGTTGAATGACTGGCTCTTTAACTGCCAATTCATTCACACGCTTATTTAAGGTGATGATATTTTGTTTAACCGCGTTGTCCTGAATTTCTTTCAGGGCTGTGGGCTTAAATTCACCAACCAATTTCGGAGCTAACCCAGTAGGTTTGACTTGCCAAATCAGTTCAGGCTGAGAGGTCATCAAAACAGTGCGAGCAATATCTGCGTCTGTGGTGCTACCAAAGTTGATAGTGATGGCATCCGCACCACGCTCAATGCCTTGATGGCGAATATTCTTATTGCGTAATTGGGCTCTAATATCCGCCGCCAAAGACGTGACTTTCTTTTGAACCGCACCCTTCATATCTACTTGCAATAGGAAGTAGACGCCACCCCGCAAATCAAGACCTAAAGGCATTGGAAGTGCATTGATCGCATGTAACCAATCTGGTGTATTTGATAAGAGATTTAATGCAACTGTGAAATTTGGATCGTTTTGATCGATATTCATTTTCTGTTGCAAAAGATCTCGAGCGCGCAGCTGAGTATCAGTATTGCTAAAGCGGATTTTAATAGAGCCTACATTACCGGCATTCTCAAAGAAGACACCCGTATTACTGATGTCAGCCTCAGTCAAAATCTTTTCAACTCGTGCCTGAGTCGCCAAATCAACCTTAATGGTTGGTTTGGCAGACGAGATTTGAACCGCTGGCGCCTCACCATAAAAATTGGGTAATGAATATAGTCCGCCAATTAATAGAGCGATGGCAATAACTACATATTTCCAGAGAGGGTAGCGATTCATATTCAGTAATTTTTAAGCAAAGAGATTAAGCAGACTTCAGAGTGCCCTTTGGAAGCACAGTTGTGATTGCACCCTTTTGCAATTGCACTTCAGTGCCAGCTGCAATTTCAACAGTAACCACTTGATCTTTTAATGCTGATACCTTGCCCATGATGCCGCCAACAGTCACCACTTCATCGCCAACAGATAATGCTGCGAGCATGGCTTTGGTTTCTTTTTGACGCTTCATTTGTGGACGAATCATGATGAAGTACAGCACAGCAAACATCAAAATTAATGGCAGGAAGCTCATCAAGCCACCAGAATCTGCGCCCGCAGCTGGAGCTTGGGCAAAAGCGTTACTAATCCACATATAAAACCTCCGTTAAAGACTATTTGGAAACTGCTTTAGTTTTAGGCTTTTAAGTAAAGCCCTTAACCAGCAATTCTAAACTGTGTAGGGCTGCGGAGCGGTTTTGTAGGCCTTATTCCCTTGTGGGGCTATTAATCCTGCCCAGGCTCAACCCCACGTTGGCGATTGGCATGAAATTCTTCACGATACGCACTAAAGCGATCTTTGCTCAAGGCGTCCCTGACTTCATTCATTAATTGAAGGTAGTAGGACAGGTTATGGAGGGTATTGAGTTGCGATCCTAGGATCTCATTAGCCTTTTGGAGGTGATTTAAATAGGATCTGGTGAAGTTTTGGCAGGTGTAGCAGCTGCATGTAGGGTCTACAGGGCGGTCATCGTCCTTGTAGCCAGAATTACGAAGTTTGAGGTCGCCAAAGCGTGTAAAGAGCCAGCCATTTCGCGCGTTGCGTGTAGGCATAACGCAATCAAACATGTCTATTCCTAAACTGACACCCAGAATCAGATCTTCGGGGGTTCCTACGCCCATGAGGTAGTGCGGCATATGCTCTGGCAGCTTAGGCGCCGTGAAATTCAGAATACGTTCAAACTCAGGTTTGGGTTCACCAACCGATAGGCCGCCTATGGCAATCCCATCAAAACCTTGCTGACTTACAGCGTCTAATGAAAATTCACGAAGATTTTCAAACATGCCCCCTTGGACGATGCCAAACAGTCCATTACCAGTATTTAGCTCTCGAAATCGCTTAAGCGAGCGATCGCCCCAGCGTAGTGACATCTCAAGTGAGGCGCGTGCTGTTTTTTCTGAAGTAGGCTGGCCCTTGATTTCGTAAGGAGTGCATTCATCAAACTGCATTGCGATATCACTATTTAATACCGCCTGTATTTCCATGGAGACTTCTGGGGACATAAATAGCTTGTCACCATTAATGGGGGATGCAAAAGTCACACCCTCTTCTGAAATCTTTCGTAGCGCTCCTAAGCTGAAGACTTGAAAGCCCCCAGAGTCAGTCAAGATCGGTTTATCCCATCCCATAAAGCGATGAAGACCACCATGTTTTTGGATTACCTCTAGTCCTGGCCTTAACCAAAGATGAAATGTGTTTCCTAAAATAATTTGCGCTTTGGCTTCATGAAGATCGCGCGGTGTCATTGCCTTCACGGTGCCATAGGTTCCCACCGGCATAAAAATTGGTGTTTGTACGCTGCCATGTGGCAGATCAAGCTGACCAAGGCGGGCAGGACTTTGCGAGTCGCGCGCCAAAATATTAAAGTGAACAGGTTTGGTCATGGCTTTGTATTCTCAAGTCGGGACAAAAACATCGCATCTCCGTAACTAAAGAAACGATACTTCTGAGTAATGGCATGTTGATAAGCAGTGCGGATATTTTCAAACCCCGCAAAAGCACTAACCAGCATTAAGAGCGTGGATTTTGGCAGATGAAAGTTGGTTAGCAAACAATCCACGGTTTTGAACTGAAAGCCTGGAGTAATAAAGAGGTTGGTCTCTCCACTACTTTGTTGACTAATGGCCTGGCTTTCTAGGGCTCTGAGGCTGGTGGTGCCAACTGCAGTCACGCGTCCACCTTGGCGTTTGGTCATTTCAATTGCTTGCAAAGTTTCCTCTGGAATAGAGAACCACTCATAGTGCATCTTGTGTTTAGAGAGATCTTCTTCGCGCACTGGAGTAAAGGTGCCCGCTCCAACATGAAGCGTAACAGTAGCTTGCTGGACTCCTAGTTCTTTCAATTGCTGCAGAATTTGTTCATCAAAGTGAAGGCCCGCGGTCGGAGCTGCAACTGCGCCTGGATTTTTAGCAACTACAGTTTGATAGCGCTGCGCATCTTCGCTATCCGGTCGGTGTTCGATATACGGTGGAAGCGGTAGTTCACCAAACCGCTCAAGCAATGAAAAAATATTTTCTGGGAATAGGACTTCATAAAAACGTCCATCGTAGCCAATCATCTCTACTGAAAAAGATTCTCCAGCTTGATTATGAATATGGACAGTAGAGCCAATTTTAGGAACCTTCGATGCCCTAATTTGGACCCAGGCTTGCTTGTCACCGCTGATGCGCTCGATCAACATTTCAATGTTGCCGCCGGTCTCTTTATTGCCATGTAGTCGGGCCGGAATCACCTTGGTGTCATTAAAGACCAGTAAATCCCCTGGCTTGATGAGGCTAAGGATGTCTTTAAACTGGCGATCCAGTATTTTGGCGTGATTTGGCCCTTCGGCCTTAAGCTCTAAAAGGCGGCTATCAGTCCGATTGGCCAGGGGGTGCTGGGCAATTAGATTGGCAGGAAGTTCGTAATTAAAGTCGGAGAGTTGCATAGCATTACCATCAGGTATTAGATTTTAACGATGACTACCAAACCACCCCCAAGCACACTCCAAAAGATGGGTTTAGACAGCCCCATGGCCCTTGCTTTGCATCTTCCGTCCCGGTACGAAGATGAGACCGAGTTATTCACGATTGAAGAGGCATTAAACCAGGGTAGGTTCAGTTCGGCTCAAACCCAGGGAGTAGTCATTCGTAACCAGGTCTTATTTAGGCCTAGACGGCAGATGCTAGTCACCATTGAGGATGACACTGCCACTTTGCAGCTTCGCTTCCTGAATTTTTATCCCAGTCAGCAAAAGCAAATGGCAGTCGGGGCTCATGTTCGGGTGCGTGGCGAAGTTCGGGAGGGATTTCAAGGGCCAGAAATGGTTCATCCCACCGTAAGAGCGGTAGCAGTTGATGCACCGCTACCAACTAGTTTGACGCCAGTTTATCCCGCAAGCGCAGGCGTTTCTCAGGCGGTCATTCGAAAAGCGGTTGCACAAGCATTGCGT
>Ga0136644_10002413_pt1 | contig 14333 bp, 9 predicted proteins | sample C_130820_EF_Meta_FD_94780 | JGI IMG/M metagenome (GOLD analysis project Ga0136644, IMG submission 94780) | Freshwater microbial communities from Lake Croche, Canada to study carbon cycling - C_130820_EF_MetaG (v2) (version 2) | ecosystem: Environmental > Aquatic > Freshwater > Lake | place: Lake... | reverse complement strand
CATGACCAAACAATTCACTTTCTATTAATTCTGAAGGGATAGCAGCACAATTTACTTCTACCATGGGACCAGTATTACGAAGGCTTTTATCATGCAACCACCTAGCCACTAACTCTTTTCCTGTTCCATTTTCACCAGTAATTAACACCCTTGCATCTGTTGGTGCCACTTTTTCTATGGTATCTTTAATTTTGCGGATGGCATCACTATTCCCTATTATTTCCTGCACTTTAGAAACCTTTCTTTTCAATACTTTGGTCTCTTTTACCAAACTGGTTTTGTCTAATGCATTACGAATGGTAATCAACAACCTATTTAAATCAGGAGGTTTTGAGATATAATCATACGCGCCCTTTTTAACAGCATCTACAGCGGTCTCAATATTTCCATGTCCACTAATCATGATTACTGGAATTTCAGCATTTGCAGCTACTACCGCATCCAAAAATTCCAGTCCGTCAAGTTTGGGCATTTTGATATCACAAAGAATTAGGTCATAGGAATTTTGTTTAAATTTCAACAAACCTTCCTCCCCATCTGAGGCTTCATCAACTTTAAATCCTTCATTCCCCAAAATGTCTTTTAACACGTTTCGGATAGATTTTTCATCGTCTATGATTAAGATCTGAGCCATAATTGTTTTTTGCTAAGTTAAAGCTTGATCCGTTAGTGTAATTGTAAATTCAGACCAAGAAAATAATTACGTACCGCAGCTGGATTGTAAAATCGCCTACCGGCCGCATTAATATCATTTCCAAGACTATATGACTGGTTTAAAAGGTTATCTATTCCGGCATACAAATGAAATTTCCATCTACCCGTTATCATTGGATAGCCAGTTTTTATTTGCACCAGTTGGTATGCTTTTGCTGTTGCATCATTGGCATCTGTTAATGGAATAGGATCAACGGCATTCACACTCAAATTCAAATAATAGTGTTTTAACCACTGCCATTCAATACCTGTTACCCAAGTATTTCTTGCAACCCCTGTAAGTGCATTTCCAGAATAAACATTTGTTCCTTGTTGATAATTGTCAAATTTATAGGGTTGAAATGCATAACTACTCCAAGCATTCAATCCCCATTTTTTAACAGACTTATTGTTGAATAAATGATACTTTACAAATACCTCTATGCCTTGTTGTACAGTAGACCCAGCGTTTACAAAATATTCCGCACCGGCTGAATTATTCCTTCTTACAATAGCTTGTTTTAAATAAAAATGATAATAGGCAAGGTCAAACTGCAATTGATTATTTATTAAAAATCCCTTTATTCCAATTTCCTTATTCCAACCTCGTTCAGGTTGTAAATCACCATAGAATTTTCCGTCAGATGGTCTGATTTCTGCTAGAGAAGGAGGAGAATAGCCAAAAGAACCAATGGCATAAGCATTAACTTTTTCAGATATCTGATACGAGATTCCTAACCTTGGTGCAATGATAGGATTGGTAGATTTAATGGTCTTCAAAATAGGATTGTCCGTATTTCTAACAAAGTCAACCAACTGACTATTCAAACTAATACCTGCCTGAATCTGCCATTTTAAAAAAGGCTGCCACTGCAGCTGGGAAAAAATAGTCCACTGACGGGCATGAATGTTATCCTTATATTGAATGGTATCAATGATGCCCTTTCTATTTCCATAATTATCAATATTAGAATGATTAAAAAGCCATTCCGCACCATTGGTCCATTCCATTTTTGGATTGGGTAATTTCCATTGCCATTGCAGCCCAAAAGCTGTATTAGTTTCATTTCTACGTTCGTAATTGGTAATAAATGGGTTTTCAAAAACAGTATTGTTCAAACTAGCAAATGCTCTTACGGTTGACTGCTTACTTATTTGCCAATAATCTGAAAGTCCTGCAAAGATGGTTTTATTTGAGATACTTGCATTTTGAGTAATTGCAGAAGGCAATGTGGCAGTAGCTTGTCTAGATAATCTAGGATTAGTTTGCATTTGCAATTGTGTAATGCCGCCTGGAGTTTGATAAAATAAGTCTGTATAAAAAGACAATAAAGATATTTGGTGTTTGCCTATTGCAAGGGAAGCACTATATTTCAGGTGTTTCTTTTCTAAAGCGGAATGTTCTCTATACCCATCAACAATAATATGTGACTGCTGAAAGTTTCCAGAAAAAGTCTTTCTTTTATGTAACCATCCTGATGACAATTGTTTCATCCCATAAGAGCCAATACTAAGGTCTATATTGGCTTGATCAATTTTTGTACTACTAAAGTCATTGTAGGCATTCAATAGAACAACACCACCCGTTCCAGCACCATAAATGCTGGCAGAGGGCCCTTTTAAAATAGTTATCCCATCTAGGTCATTTGGCACAAGAAGGTTTAAGTAAGTATTTCCAGTTGCATCTGATAATGGAATCTGGTTCCAATACAATTTCAAATTTCTTACGCCAAAAGGAGAACGTAACAAACTACCCCTGATGGAAAGCCTATAGCTTCCTGGTGAGCGTTCTTCCATTCTTACACCAGAAACCTGGTTGAAAACAGGAACCATTGAAACAGGCGCATATAGTTGTAAGTCTGACTTATTCAAACTAGTAACGGCAACTGGCGCAGCTTTCCACAAAATCTTTGAACTAAATACTTCTACTATAACGGACGGCAGGGTATCATTCTTTTGTACAACAATTTGTGCCACAAGCTTTTGTTGAAACAGACTAATAAAAATTAAACAGAAGGTAAATGATCTAGGCAATGTATAAAATTAAAATTCCCGGACAGTCATCATAGACGCGTCCGGGAATGGATGATATTGTTTCAGCATTACTTTTTTTGTTGAACTAATTCCTTAACCAATTTTACCGTTCTGGTAATATCTGGAATTGCCAAAGCCGCTAAATTTGGTGCATAGTGCATGGGAGCATCGGCACTAGTAATCCTTCTAATTGGAGCATCTAAATAGTCAAATGCTTCTTTTTGAATTCGATAGGTAATCTCTGAAGATACCGATGCAAATGGCCATTGTTCTTCAACAATTACCAAACGATTGGTTTTCTTTACACTTTCTACAATGGTTTCCCAATCTAGAGGTCGTATGGTTCTCAAATCAATTACTTCCGCGCTAATGCCTTCTTTTTCCAATTCTGCAGCAGCACCTAGGGCTACTTTCATCATTTTATTATAAGAAACAATGGTGATGTCACTTCCTTGCTTCTTTACATCGGCCTTGCCAAGTGGAATATAGTATTCTTCTTCTGGCACTTCGCATTTGTCTCCATACATCACTTCACTTTCCATAAACATTACGGGATCTTCCTCATAACGGATGGCTTGTTTCATCAATCCTTTTGCGTCGTATCCATTTGAGGGAGAAACAACTTTCAATCCAGGAATATTTGCATAATAACTTTCAAAAGCAGTACTATGTTGAGCACCTAATTGACCGGCAGAACCATTTGGTCCACGGAAAACAATGGGACAACCAATTTGCCCTCCACTCATTGCCAACATTTTTGAAGCAGTATTGAGAATCTGGTCCATGGGAAGTACCGCAAAATTCCATGTCATAAATTCAACTATGGGTCGTAAACCATTTTGGGCCGCTCCAACTGCAACGGCTGCAAAACCCAATTCGGCAATAGGTGTATCAATAATCCTTTTAGGACCAAATTCTGCCAACATTCCCTGGCTCACTTTATAGGCACCATTGTACTCGGCTACTTCTTCTCCCAACAGGAAAACCCTTTCATCTCTTCTCATTTCCTCACTCATGGCTTCTCTTAAAGCCTCTCTGAAAGCAATTGAACGCATATGCTATTTAAATTAAATGAGGTGCAAAAATATAAGATTATCCCCTATAAAACCAAAAGACTTAGGCTTTTACCAACAAAAAATCCTCTTCAAATTGGTTGAAGAGGATTTCCTGTAAGCTATTAAGATTGATTAATATACGTTCCAGCCAAAGCTGATATAGTACAAACCACCAATTTGTGGGTTACCAAAACCAGTTCTATAATACCTGTTCAATAAATTTGTTGCACCCAATTTGACTAAAGATTTAGATTTAGGCAATTTAAGGCTAACCATTCCATCTAAGGTTGCATAAGAAGGCACTTCACCGCTAGCAAAGGTTCCATCATATTGGAAACTATCCAACCACCTGTAAACAAAGCTAAAACCTAATAAGTTCTTTGGTCCAAAACCTGAGTTATTGAACGCAATATTGGTTCTTAAATTAGGTGTATTGAAATAAGATACAAATCCTGTTGGTGTTGGTCCAATTTTGTCAGAATACAAATTCGCGCTTACAGAAAAGTTTTTAGGCATCAGGTATTCTATAGAAGCACCCCATCCGCTGGTAGTTACATCTTGAGACTGATTCACAGATACACTGTAAACGTTCCTAGTTTGACTTGCATTACCTGGGGTAAAATTTGGATTCAAACCAATTAAACCTGCTGGTGAACCGTTGTTAGACTGAATAACAGTTACACCACCCAAGAAATCCTTGTATTTAGCCCAATAAGCATACACATCAATCAACAATTTCTTTCCAATAAGACCTTTGTAGCCAACTTCAAATGAAGTACTAGACTCAGGTTTAAATTCGCCAAATTGTTGCTCAACTAATAAAGCAGGATTAGGTACACCGGTAGTTTGCAAAGCTGTTCCAAATGCCGTTACACTAGCCAATGTATAGGCTTTGTTTCCAGCAAAATTGAAGAAATCCCTTAACTGTGGCAAACCACCCATTAAACGACCAGTAGCAGTGTTCAGATTGATCCACTGATTTTGTGTAGTAGGGAATCGATAAGCTGATTGGTATGAAAAACGTAGATTATGGTCTTTCACTAATCTAACTACTGCAGATGCTCTTGGTGTAAATCGGCCATTAAAGTTGGTATTCTTATCATACCTACCAGAAAGCGTTAATTTCAAGATATCACCAAACAACTTCTGAGACAATTGTGCATATGCACCTGTTTCATTGATTTTGATGGTACCCGCAGTATCAGCAAAAATGGTTCCTTGAGAATTCAAAATATATTGTCTCCAAGATCCACCAATTAAAAGATCTGTACCAGATTTGGCAAGCCCCAAAGCTTCAGTCAAATTATATTGACCTTCTACGGTATAAACTTTTGTTCTATCTAAGAATAAGCCACCACCTTGGGAAATGGGGGTTTGCGCTACTTTTTGATACATTGAGTTGTACAAAACAGATCCAATAGGTCTACCTTGGTCAGCAAAGGCTCTGGCTGAATTATGTGCAGTAGCCAAAGGCGCACCGGCATCAGCTGCAGTTACATAAGCTCCCATGTATTGAGGATACCAGGTTGGACTGCTTTTCCATGCTTCGTTGAACAAACGTGTAGTAGTAGTAGTCACGTAAGAATTACCAGAATTTTCTGACGTGGTATATCCACGCAAATACCAGTTCTTAGACTTTAATTCTAATTTATACTGACCCATTTTGAAGTCCTTAATAGAATAACGGTCAGCACCTGTATATACCGTAGAACCAGTACCCCAGTTTGCCGTGAAAGAAGCTTCTAATTTGTCAGTTAATTTATAATACAAACCACCTGATAATTTGAAATTCAAAGTAGTTGGATCAATTACATCTTTTTCATCATAACCAGTTCTACTAACAAACTGATTTCTAAAAAGGTTACGGCTTGGTGATTGACCATAAATAAAGGGAGACCCTCCTCCTGCAACAATGGCACCAGCGCCTATAGAATTAAGAAAAGTATTAAAGTCTGCCAATTTAGCAAGTGGGTTAGCTGCTAAGAACCCGTTAGATGCACCAACTACAGCTGAAGGAAAACCAGCTATAACAGAGTTAGCAATACTGCTCATATTCTGATTGGTTTCATCTCCATACACGTTTACACCATCATAGTTAGGGTCTGAAGCTCTATTACCAGGAATTACATTACCATTAGGATTTGCTGCATTTGACAAACGAGAATAGTTTTCTGTTTGATTAGCCAACCAATCTTGGGCCTGTGTAAACTGAGCACCAATTTTGTAGGCAAATTTGTCTGAAACTTTGTCCGCAAATCTAACTGACCAATCATAGAAAGGAGAAGCTTGACGCTGGTAGTTATCAATATGGTTCATTCCTTGCTTGATTTGGAAACTCAAACCTTGGTATTTGAAAGGATTTTTACTATTGATCAAAACAGTTCCGTTCATTCCTCCTGGACCGTAAAGAGCAGAAGAAGCACCTGGCAACAATTCAATATTGTCAACATCTAACTCGGTCAAACCAATGATATTACCAACAGAGAAATTCAAACCTGGAGCCTGATTATCCATCCCATCTACAATCTGGTTCAAACGAGTGTTACCACTACTATTGAAACCACGAGTACCGATACTTTTAAAAGTAAGACTGGCTGCAACCACGTCAACTCCTTTTAGGTTGGTAATCATGTCATAATAATTGGTAGCTGGTGTTTGACGGATAGCACTTTGGCCAATTCTTTCAATGGATACTGGTGATTCCAATATTCTTTCTGGAACCCTTGAAGCAGCAACAACCACTTCATCGCCCAGCGTAAATGCAGCGTCTAATTCTACATCTACTACTTGGTCAGCAGTTTTGACAACTACTTCTTTATTGGTATAACCAACTGAAGAAATAATAACAGTTAGTGGTAATTTTTGAACGGTAGTTAGTTTGAAATTACCTTTATCATCGGTAAAAGTACCCGTTGTACCACCTTTTACAGTGACTGAAACGGCAGAAACCGCTTCTTTAGATTTAGTGTTTTTGACACTACCCTTGATAGTAGTTGATTGTTGGGCAAATGAGCTAACCGTTAAGCCCAAAGCCAAAATCACTAACACACAATTCGTGAAGAATCTTCTCATAATAGCAAGTTTTATTAGATGGTTTTGATAAAAGTAGCAATTGTTAGTTTTCTGCAAAAATTTAATTTGTCCACAAAAGGTTGGACCCTGTTGAGAAAAACAATGGCAGTTACCCCTATTTTAAAAATTGAAGTTTATTTTTGTCTATGCATAATTTTCAATTCCCGGGTCAAAACGCCATCTATCACGGTAAAGTAAGAGACGTATATAGTATACATGATGATTTATTAGTAATGATTGCTAGTAACCGTATTTCGGCATTTGACGTGATACTACCCAAACCGATTCCTTATAAAGGGCAGGTTTTGAATCAAATAGCTGCTATAATGTTACATGCAACCAAAGACATATGTCCAAATTGGCTTATATCAACGCCGGCTCCAAACGCATCCATTGGTAAAAAATGTACCCCATTTAAAATTGAAATGGTGGTTAGGGGTAACCTTGTTGGACATGCTTGGCGAACTTACCAATTGGGAAAAAGAGAACTCTGTGGGGCTATTATGCCAGATGGTTTAAAAGAAAATGATTTTTTCCCTACCCCCTTAATTACCCCATCTACCAAGGCAGATGCTGGTCATGATGAAGATATTTCTCCCAAAGAGATCTTGTCCTCTTGTCTTGCCACGGAAGCCGATTGGGCTATTTTGGAAAAATATGCGCTTGCCTTGTTTAATAGAGGTAAAGAAATTGCTGCAAATAAAGGGTTGATTTTGGCCGATACCAAATATGAATTTGGGAAAATTGGAAACACTATTTATCTGATGGATGAGGTTCATACTCCAGATTCCTCTAGGTATTTTTATGCTGAAGGATTTGAAGCTAGACAAGCGTCTGGGGAAAAACAAAAACAGCTTAGTAAGGAATTTGTAAGAGAATGGTTGATTGCTAATAATTTCATGGGTAAAGAAGGGCAAACCGTGCCTGAAATGTCTGATGAGTGGATTGATACCATTAGCAAAAGGTATATTGAACTATATGAAACAGTTACAGGGAATCTATTTCAACCAATGGAACTATTAGATGATGAGTTGGAAATAGCCATTGTAGATGGTCTCACTAATATTGCTTCTTAAAAAGCAATCCATTGCCTTTGTGAACTTGGTAGATCTATACTGATTGCGCTTACATCAAATATAGTTTGGATGATATCAATTGGAAAGGATTGGCATTTTGTATATTGATTGACTAAGTAACCATTTTTTAGAAATAGGATTCTGTCTGCATATTTCAAAGCCAAATTAATATCGTGTAAAACTGCAACAACAGACTTATTTGGAGCAAGCCATTGGCGAGCTATTCCTAATAATAGATGCTGATAATGAATATCAAGATGAGAAACTGGTTCGTCCAGTAACATTAGACTATTCTCATTAGAATCATTCTTTAATTGGGCCAGCACCCTGCACATTTGAACCTTTTGCGCTTCCCCTCCAGAGAGGGTTACATAAGACCTTTCCATTAAATGACTCACACCCAATTGCTCCATCAATGATTTCACCAAATCTTTATCTTTTGCAGATGGTAGATGTTTGAAATAGGGGAACCTTCCCATCATTACTATTTCTTTGGCTGACAATGGAAAACTAATCTCATAGTGTTGAGATAGTACTGCTCTTTTTTTGGCCAAACTAATTTTATCAATTTGCTGTATTGGAAAATTGTCAAATAACAATTCCCCTTGTGTTGCTTTTAATTGACCTGACATCAATTTTAAAAGAGTAGATTTTCCTGCCCCATTAGGTCCCATGATAACCACAAACTCATTGGGATGAATAACAAGGTCTATTGGTTGCAACAGCTTTGCTTGTTTTATGGAAAAGCAAACCTGTTTTAAATTAATCATACCCTCCCCCTTTTTCCAACAAACCTTGGCTTCTTAATAAAAAAATATAAATAGGGGCTCCAACCAATGAGGTAATAATTCCTATGGGAATTTCAGCAGGTGCTAAAATCAACCTTGCTCCCAAATCTGCCAAAGACAATAAAATGGCTCCTGCTAAAATAGTAGCAGGTATCAACACACGGTGATTGCTGCCAAATAATATCCGCATAATATGTGGCACAATTAAACCCATAAAAGCTATTACACCAACAAATGCAGTTGCAACAGCAACCATGGCCGTATTAATCAATAATATTTGCTTTTGCATTTTTTTAGTATCCACACCTAAATAGTCCGCTTCATCCTCGCCTAATAATAATGCATTTAAGTGCTTTGCTTTTACTAATGAAAATAAGATACCCAACAATCCCATTGCAGATACCAACCATACTTGCATCCAAGTGGCACCGGAAAATGTTCCTAAATTCCAAAAACTAATACTCCTAGCTTGAGGATCCCTAGCCAAATAACTAAGAAAACCAGTGCCACTCAAAGCAACTGCATTAACCGCAACTCCAACTAATAATAAGGATGTCACAGAAATTTTTTGATGACTACTAGCAAGACTAAATACCAATAAACTTGCCAACAATCCTCCCAAAAATGCAAAAAAAGGAACCAAGAATGGACCAAAAATGGCTTGTATTTGGGAGCCCAAAACACCTGCAAAAACAAATACAAAAGAAGCTCCAAGAGCGGCACCTGCACTAGTTCCAACCAAGCCCGGCTCTACAATTGGGTTTCTAAATAATCCTTGCATTAATACTCCGGAAACAGAAAGTATTGCTCCTGTAACTGCACATAATAATACCCTAGGCAACCTAATTTGCAAAAATACACCTTGGTAAATATTGGAAGGTTTTTGTCCTTGCAACCAATTATTGATGGCTCCCCCCATATCATCTACTCCAATAGCAACAGCACCAGAAGCTATTGCTGCTAATAAAACTAGCAACAATAGCAATCCCATGCCAAGAAAAAAGTATTTATGTTTACTTAGACGCATTGTTTTGGTGTAAAAGCCCCATCAACTTTAAAATATTTTGACCACTTCTAGGTCCAAAATAAACTAAATCATGTTCCTCAAACCTGATGATTCTATTATTCTTAGCTGCATTTGTTAATGCAACGCCCGGAATAGTTTTAAATTTTTCAACTGACCCCATTTTATCAAAACCATAATCTGTTGCAATAATAATATCAGGATTAGCAAGCGCAATGGCTTCTGCACTTATTTGTCGTGCACCTTTGGCTTCATAATGGGCCACTTTAGCACCAGCTAATTCAATCATATTATCACCCGCCCCTTTTCTTCCGCTCATAACAAAATAAATATTATTGGCTTGACCATAGTGTATGATCATAACAGTAGGAGAATCTTTTAAAATTTTACCCATTTCCGCTACTTTTTTCAAATCTTCATCCAATTGTCTATTGAGGGAGTCTGCAGCATTTGCTGCCCCAAAGTAGTTGCCTAAAGCAGAAAGCAATATTTTGGCACTGTCCAAAGTATTAGCGCTACCAAAAGCCTTGATATTTAATCCAATCTTTTCTAATTGAGGAAGAACAGACGCAGGTCCAATATCATTACTATGAATCACAATTTCGGGTTTCATTGAAATGATTCCTTCTGGATTTAAGGCTCTGTGGTACCCAACAGTTGGCAACAGTTTGGCACTATCCGGATAAGAACTGGTTAAATCGCAAGCAACAATATTGTGTCCTTTACCTAATGCAAAAAGCATTTCAGTCAAATGCTTAGACAAGGAAACAATTCGAATGTCTTTGGTGGTATCCATTTCTTTTTTACCAAATCTATTACAAGCCCCAACAACCATTAATAAAAAAGCAATACTGATTATTTTGATTTTCATAATGCTACATTAAAAGGGAGATGAAACCATCCCCCCTAATTTAAAAATTGTATTTGAAATTCAAGCCTCCAAAATAATTGATTTTATAAGGAGCAGGCAAATAAGCGTCAGGTAATTGGTTTACAAATACCATATAAGCATATTGGGTCCCAGTAATATTAGTTGCTCCAAAAAATAAGTCAAATTGTATATGTCCAAGACTTTTTTGGTATCCAATTTTACCATTTAAAAGATGATAGCTAACCGTTTTATTCAATCCATCAGAAGTAATGGGCATGGCGTCTTTATAGGAATAAGTTAGGTTGGCATATAAACCCAGATTGGTTGTAAAATCAGAACCCAAATTAAAAGTAATTGGGGCAACTCCAGCCACTGCTTTTCCATCATAATTAGCAATAAGCGCAGATAATCTATCTGAACTCAATGTCTGAAAACTAAAACCTACGTATTTAAAATCACTATAAGCCAAATTTGCAAATGGTTTAATGGTATTCAAAAAACCTATTGCAGACTCATATGCTTTGTACTTTAAAGTTAACTCCAATCCTTTGTTGTCTTGCTTTCCGCTATTGGCAATATAAGAATAAGCCGTTGTAGTGGTTGATCCATTTAAAGGAACTGCAATAGCAGTCATCTTATCTGAAAATTGTGCGCTAAATATAGCCAACTCATAACTCAATTTATCTTTCCCAATGACTCCTTTTGTTCCAATTTCAAACTGAGTTCCTACCTCAGGATTTAAACCTGTATTGAGTTTACCTGTTGCAGGGATAAAGAAATAGGAACTTACTGGTGCTTTGTATCCCTTACTATAAGATGCATACAAGGAGAAGGATTTATTAAATACTTTATTGATGGCTATATGTGGAGATAACATTCCATTGTATGAGGTACTAAATTTAGTTGGATTGGTATTTGTTGCAACATAAAATTTATCATTTAATTCAATTTGCATATTGCTTAATCCCAAACCGGCTGTTATAGATATTTCTTTAGGTAGGGAAAGTGTCCATTCGGTAAATAAAGAACTGGTTCCAGTGATAGTTGATTGATTACTTCTCATAGCCCCAATATTCCAATAAGCAGCTGCGCTTGCAGGGTTGGCAACCATATTGAATCCAATGATTTGCGCATACTGTTGTTGTGCTTCAATACCAGTAATTCCACCCAGACTAATTCCATCTATAATTGGCAAGCGAATATCAAATGTTGAACGCAATCCATAGTTGATGGGGTTCTTATCGGTCCATCCTCCAGCAGAACTTGCATTGTTACTAACGCCGGAGGCGAACACAGTAGTGTTGTTGGAAAAATTATTATTAAAATGATAGATCTGACCTAAACCAGCCCTAAAACTGATTATTTCTGAGTGTGCATTTCTTTTAATATATTCTGGATTCCCAGTGTAGTCTTTTGCATCGTATTGAGCAAGAGTCAATTCTCCCCCACGTTCATCATAACTATTACTATAACCAAAATAGCCACTGATATGTTGTTTTTCATTTGGATCTGCTTCCACAACTACGTTTACAAAATCCTTACGAGAAGCATTGTGACTCATATATCCATCTGAAGACTGTTTACCGTAATTTACTAACAAGGAAGACTTTTCTCCGGCTGTTTGAAAATGAGTTGTAAATCGCTTAAGACCGTTACTACCAAACATAATGTCTTGTCCAACACTTGTCTTACCCTTTTCTGGTTTAATGGAAGTCAAGTTAACTACTCCTGCAATAGCCAATCCATATAGGGTTCCTGATGGACCTTTGGTGATTTCTACATTACCTACAGACCCAAAATCAATATCGTCCATCAGTGTAATTCCTTCTGCATCTGTAATGGCAATTCCATTCAAATAAATTTTAGAACCTTGTCCGTCAAAATTGCTGTTGATGCCATTGGTGCCCCTTACACCGTTGCCATAACCTCTAATGCTGAATTGTTGACCAGAAGACACCCCCCTTCTTTGCATAGTAACACCAGGAACATTGCTATTGATTGCATCGTCTAAGTACAAACCAGTATTTCGTTTGATTTCAGTAGTAGATAATTTTGCAATGGATACTGGTTGATTTAAAATGGACTTATTTTGATTTGAAGTGGCGGTAATTTCTACGTCACTTAAAAATTCGCTAGCAGGACTAAGCGCTACAACAAGGGCATCGTTGCAACTTTTTATGGAAACTTGTTGTGTTTCAAAACCAACAAATGCAATGGTTAATACTTTATTAGTAGTACAATCAAAACTAAAATAACCATCTTTATCTGTGGTTGTACCACCTTTTACAGCAAATCTCACAGAAGCTCCAGCCAATGCAGATTTGGTCTTTGCATCAATAACTTTTGCTTTTATCTGGGCCTCTGAATTAGTAAATAGAAATAGTGATGCCAATAGACATATATACTTGATCATTAGAATAAGTTTAAATTTAAAAAAGTAATTATAAGCTTGTCTTATTCTAACAACGTGGAGGAGGCAATTGAATTTCTTTTGCCGTACTTGGCAATCCTATATTTGTAAAATTAGTTCCAATAAAACCCAATACCCTTGCCAATTTAAATACCTGTTTGGTATCTGATTGACAAAATGGTTGAAATTTGAATTGACTAGATGAAGCATTTTTTTTATTGGCATGTTCTTTTTGCCTAATAGATATAATTTGTGTTTCTAAACTATTCTCAGCCCTATCTTTCAAACAACTAATCCTCAAACCTTGGGTGGTTTTGGAAATAGAAATGACATCATAATAAATGCCTCCATATCTAAACTCTTCTCCTTCTTCTTCCCATTGAAACTGGTTATCCTTAATATGACCGTTATCTGTGTTTATAAAAATCAGTTCTCCCAAACCAGCGTCCTGATGATGAAGAATATAAGATTTCATCTCAGATTTAAGACCAAATTGATAAATATGATAGGCTAAATGATAACCACCTGCGTACAAAAGCATGCAAAACACCAACAGATATGTAAGATATTTTTTCAAATCCGATACGCAATATAGTAAAAGCCTAAAATTATTTTCTGATAAATTAATAGATAATATCAGGAATCAGTTTTCCCTATTTTAGGTCTTAGTCTTTGTCTGCTTTTATTAAAAATATGTTGATCATGTTCTACACCTTGACGAATGGCTTTCTGCCTTTCAATGGGCAAATCAAGGGTTTCCTTACAAGCGTCACTACAACAGCCTTTATATAAATTAGCACATGCTGTGCATTGGATAAACAAAAGGTGACAACCGTCATTGGCACAATTGGTATGAGTGTCGCAAACTGCACCACATTGGTGACAATGGGCAATGATGTCATTGGTAATCCTTTCACCTAATCGATTATCAAAGACAAAATTTTTTCCAATAAACTTTGGTTCTAAGCCCAATTCCTTTGCTTGTTTGGCATAATTAATAATACCCCCCTCTAAATGAAATACATTATTAAAACCTTGGTGTTTTAAATACGCACTGGCTTTTTCACATCGGATACCTCCCGTACAATACATAACAATATTTTTGTCTTCGCTTCCCTTAATCATGTCAATTGTCATGGGTAACTGATCTCTAAATGTATCTGATGGAACTTCTAATGCGTTTTCAAAATGCCCCACTTCAAACTCATAATGGTTACGCATGTCAATTAATATAGTGTTGGGCTGTTCTATTAATGCATTCATCTGGGAAGCATTTACATATTTCCCCTTATTTTCCATACTAAAGCTTG
>Ga0136644_10002411_pt1 | contig 14336 bp, 21 predicted proteins | sample C_130820_EF_Meta_FD_94780 | JGI IMG/M metagenome (GOLD analysis project Ga0136644, IMG submission 94780) | Freshwater microbial communities from Lake Croche, Canada to study carbon cycling - C_130820_EF_MetaG (v2) (version 2) | ecosystem: Environmental > Aquatic > Freshwater > Lake | place... | reverse complement strand
TTCGAAGACTTGCTACTCTCGCTAGCGCCTCCCTTCGACCTCGATGAGCTTTTCGAAGACTTGCTACTCTCGCTAGCGCCTCCCTTCGACCTCGATGAGCTTTTCGAAGACTTGCTACTCTCGCTAGCGCCTCCCTTCGACCTCGATGAGCCTGTCGAGGACCTGCTACTCTCGCTGCTGCTTCCGGAGCTAGAAGAGCCTGTCGAGGACCTGCTACTCTCGCTGCTGCTTCCGGAGCTCGAGGAGTTTGTTGAGGACCTGCTGCTCTCGCCGCCGGCCGCGCCCGCTTCGGATCGAGCCGCTTCCCCCGCCGCCTGCGGCGCCGATGGCGAGCGACCACCTGCCTCGGCCGACATCCGATCTCTCTTTCCTGTGGGCGACGCTCGCGGCGGAAGTGGCTGCGGCCGAGCAGCGCCTGGCCCACGAGCGGCGCCTGGAGCTCTCCTTCCTGCTGCGGCTGAAGAAGGAGCCGGAGCGGCTAGGCCTCCAGAGCGGCGCCGACGTGCACGGCGATCGCCGCCTGGAGGCGCAGCTGGCGGTCGAGCGGCTCCGCCGACGATTGGACCTCGCCGAGGCCGCGCGGCTCGCCGGCGCGGCTGCACGGCTAAGCCGACCCGAGCCCCCGGGGCTCCTTCTCGGCGGGTGGCAACAACAAAGATGAACGAGGGAGGAGCGGGAGGAGGCTCGGCCATGGGCCCGCGGGCGACGGAGATGAGCTGCTACCTCAAGGACGGCCGCCTCGTCTGCGAGGTGCGGCCGGGTGGGGGCTCGCCCCCGCAGGACGACCGCGTCGGCGAGAGCGCCCTGGCGACGAGACCCGGCGCGCTCGGCGACGACCGCGGGGGGGCCGCGCTGGGCTTCCCGGAGCCGCCGCGCCTGGGCTTCCTCATGCAGGGCCTCGAGCGGCCCAGCCCGGAGCGAGGGAGGCGCTGGGAGGCCGACGGTGCCGGCAACCAGCTGCTCCTGTCCCGCAACCTCGGCGCCAGGCCGCCGCGCGCCTCCGGAAGCGCCGTCGAGAGGCAACTGGCGCCGCAGCCCAGAGTGCTGCCGCCAGTGCCCACGGTGGCGGCTCTGATGTACGACAACTGAACCGCGGCAACGGCGCCCGTGCCCGGCCGGCGGCCTGCTGCAAAGCCATGCAGGAAGCCAGCGCCGCCAGACGGGAGGAGGAGGAGGAGGAAGACAAGGACCAGGAGGAGCAAGAGCTGCTCGCCCTGCTGCGACCGGCCCTGCGCCGGGCGCGCGAAGCCCTGTCCCCCGCGGAGCTGCAGCTGCTGCTGCGCCGCTGGACGGAGCCCGCGAAGCTGGTGGGCCGCGTCGTCGAAGAGCGGCCGGACGGCAGCCTCTGCGCCGTCCGGGGGGGCTCCTGCTTCCTGCCCGCCGAGCGACTCCCCGTCGGGGAGCGCGTGTGCCTCCAGGTGCTGCCGGCGACGGCCGGGCTGCCGTGGGGCTCCTGGGCGGAGGCGCGCCACGCCGTGGAGCAGGGCTGGGAGCTGGGCACCGCCGGCGCGGCCAGGTGCAGAAGCGCTAAGAGCCGCGGCGAAGAAGGCGCACCGGCCCCAGCCGCGCCGCCGCCGCCACCCGAGAGCGGCAGGCGCCGCAGGGGCGGCGGCGGCGGCGGTGGTCGCAGCTGAGGATGCCCATCGGCGGGCCCAGAAGGAAATGACAGACCTGGCCGAGGCGCAGGCGCTGGCGCTGCACCGCGCCGTGGAGGCCGAGGCGCTGCAGTGGTACGCCGTCTCCGAGGCGCCGCTCTACGTGAAGCAGCTGGTGTCCCTGGAGGCGGTGCGGACCGTGATGCACGGCGTCCGCTGCGTGCTGGCGGAGCTCGACCTCAAGCCCTCGGCGCTCGACGGCGTCGCCGTCTTGGATCTCTCGCCGTACTGGGGTGAGCTGCTGCGTCAGCTCTACGCGCAGGTCACGCTCTGGGCGCCCGTGGATATCGCGGACTGCACCGAGCAGCTCATCCACCGCATCGCCTCCGGCGTGCACAGCATGTTCTGGGAGCGCTTGCGCTACCGCCACTTCCTCGTGAACGGCGCGCCCGCCGGCGTGGCGCAGCTGCCGCTCTACGTGAACCGCGACGGCCAGAAGGTCTACGGCGTCAACAACGCCTGGTGGTCCGTGCCCGGCAAGAGCTGGGCCCAGTACGCCTCCTGCACGGCCAACGCGCCGAGACGCAAGCAGCAGCTCCGCGCCAGCGGCTGCGCGCCCAACGACGTCTTCGAGCCCAGGGCCTTCGCCTGAGGCCGCGAGCGTTCAGGCCGCCGGCGCGCGGCGAGTGCGCCCAGAGAAAAAAGGCCGCCGCGCCCCCGCCATGGCCAAGACCCGAGATGAAGTCTTCCCACCCATAGACTGGGTCTACAAGACGAGCCCGCGCTGGAAGCGGCGCGTCATCATCAGGCAGTATCGAGACGCCTGGCAGCAGCAGCAGCAGGAGACGGCGGACTGGTACGCCGCCCAGGCCGCGCCCTCCGGCGCCGAGCCCGCGGAGGCCGGCGGCGGCGGCGGCGACGCGGCGCAGCGGCCGAGCCGCGCCGGCGGCCCGCGCAAGCCGTGAGCGACGGCGGCGCCGCCGCGCTCAGTCCAGGAAGCGGGGCGGTCGCTCCGGGAAGCGCTCGAAGCTGGTCGGGGGCGGGGTCGTCGTCGCCTCGACCGGGCTCCCGTCGGGTCGCGGGGCTCGGTCCGCCGGCATGAAGAAGGCGAGGCGCTGCTCCTCCGCGGAGCTGCGCAGCGCCAGCTCGGCCAGCCGCTGCAGGGTCACGGGGCCCTTGGTCCAGGCCGCGCCCTCCATGGCGCAGAGCACGTAGTCGAAGCCGCCGTCCGCCTTCTGCACGAGCACCGGCGCGTGCGGGAAGCCGTCCAGGAAGGAAGCGCAGAGGGCCAGCGCGGCCTCCCCGCGGGCCGTATGCAGGTACTCCACGCCCTCGCCCTCCAGGGGCGCCAGCACCGTCACCAGGAGATCCACGTCGCGGGCACCCGCGGCCGCGGCCGCGGCGGCGCAGGCCGGGTCGGAAGGCGCCGACAGGAACTGCAGCAGCAGCGGCGTGTCGTTGCCACCCACGTAGAACTCCGAGGTCTGGGAGGCGATCTGGAAGACGAAGCGCGTGGCGGCCCGGGCCGCGTCCGAGGCCCGCTCGGCCGCCAAGGCCCCCTCCCAGTCGAAGTTCTTGCCTTGCAGGACGGCACGCTTCCACAACATCGCGCTCCTTTTTCACCGCTCCGCGCCCCGCTTCGGCTCGCAGGGAACGCGGGGCGCCGCGCCTCCTTGTCCACTGGGCCATGAACCTTGGCGACGCGGAGGCCTTCAGGGATCACTTCCGCGCCACGCTGAAGCTGCTGACTCGCATCTGCCCCTGGGCGCAGATCAAGGCCTGGGTGCAGGCTCAGCAGCATGAACTGGACGCTGCTCCCCTCGTCGCCGGAGGAAGCGGCGCGGGACGAGGAGCCGGAGGCGGCCCCGCAGCGGGAGCGGGTGGCGGTGGTGGCGCCGGCGGTCGCAGCCGACGGAGCGGCTGCGGCGGCGGAGGCCGCGGCCAGGGCAGCGGCGGAGAGTCTGACACAGGCCGTGGCGGAGACGCTGGCCGAGCTGGCGGCCAGGGCTCTGGCGGACCTGGTCATGGAGCTTCTGCTGCCGTCGCCGCGCATCCCGCCGGCGCCGTCCAGCGCAGCCGAGCCCGCCGGCGGCCGCGTCTGGACCTCGCGGTCAAGTCGGCTCCGGCAGCTGGCCGCGGCCAGGGAAAGCGGAGCTCCGCCGAGCAGGAGCGCCGGCGCGGACATCGAGGCAAAGGGGGGCACAACAAGCGGCGCCGCGAGGAGCAGCGAAGAGGCCCCGGTCGCGACGATGGGCGCCGTGGCCTCGATGCGCCCAGGCTGCCTCTCTTCGACGTCGACGACGGCGACCTCGGCGACGCCTACGGCCGCGGCACCGCCAGCCCCGCCAGCCCCTCCGACTGAACCGCAGGAGGCGGCGGTGGCGGAGGAGACGGCCGTGCAGGACGACGACCCTTCAGAGCTGGGCACCAGCCTGGTCGATACGACAGACGGAAGCGAACCGCTGGAAGAGGACGGCGACGACGACGATCGCAGTCTGCCACCGCCGGACTATGACAACGAGGACACGGGCCTCTCGGACGGCGAGGCGGGGGAGGCCACGTCGTCGTCCTCCGACTCCGAGTGGGAGAGCCCGCCGGTCCTGCAGCCTTGGACGCGCTTCGCGGCCTTCGCCACCTTCATGGAGCCCTGGCACGCCCGAGCCTGGCTCGGTCTCGCCGCCTGGCAGGAGGTCGCCGCGCCCTGGCTGGCGTGCGTCAAGGACAGGAGAGCCATGTGGGGCTCGCTGGTCTTCCTCTCGATCCGCTTGCGCAGCTGCCGGCGTCGCGCCTTCCGCAGCCTCCGCATGGCCTTGGGCGCTACGCCGAGCGCTCAGAGGACGCCCCTCCTTCCGAGCCAGAAGGACTCTGCTCGCTCTTGAGCTCGCCCGCCGCTGCGGCGACGTCTTCGGGCTCCTCCGCCTCCTCGCGCACAGAGAGCGAGTTGCAGTGCCAGAGCTCCGGTGACTTGCTGACCACGACGATGCTGGGAAAGTTGGCCAAAAAGAGGTTCAGTTCCGCGATCTCGGACCGGTTGTATTTCGAGCACTTCCAACACTTGTGCTGCTGCTTCTTGCACTGCTGACGGAGGGTGCGATAGAGCGACGACGCGTGCAGCCTCTTTTCCGGGATGAGTACCACCTTCTCGTTGATGCTGCGCACCAGCGCCGGGATGGACTGCCCCAGCCAGGCGGGCATCCGGCGCTCGCACTCCCAGAGGCAGTAGACGTGTCCGTGGCTGATCTTCTCTCGCATGATGGAGGTCAGCTGGATGCCAGCGGGACAGGGGATGATGTACCACTGATCCCCGTCTGACATGCTCTTTTGCCTATTCATATTTTTTCACGCGACCGTGGACCGGGGAGGGTCGGGAGTCCGGTCGACGGCGGTTTGGGGGGCAAGCCCGCGCGAAGCTGGCAAGGAAAATAGAAAGCGGTCATTCGGACGGAAGCGGTGGATAGGGTGGGTGCCCGGGTGGTCCCACCACCGATGGTGGTCTCCCGACTCTTCCGACTTCCGCGGCAACGCAAGAAAAGCTCCGGTCTGGCAAATGCTGCGTAGGAGCTGCATCTGCATGCTGTTGAGCACCGCGGTGGTCTTCGCGCTCCTGTGGTGCTTAGGTCTTCTGGGCAGCTCTCGCCGGGAGGCAGCGGCGATGCTCCTGCGGCCCCGCTCCCGCTCCAAGTGCATCGCGGTGCTTGCCCGCGGCGACCCCAAGGGTCGTTACGAGCTCTTGCACCGCCGTCAAGCGGCGCTGGACAGGCTGCCATGGACGCGTTCCTGGGACCGCGTCATCTTCCACGAAGGCGACATCGACGAGGCCAGCTGCGGCATCGAGGCGAGGTACATCGACGTCTCCGCGACCTTCAGGAAGGTCAAGCCCACGAAGGACACGCTTCGCACGGGCGTCTGCAAGGAGATCCCGAACTCCGTGTGGCCCGCGGGCTACCGAGCGATGTGCCTCTTCTGGTTCCACGATTTCGTCGAGTACCTGGACGGTTTCGACGAGGTGATGCGCATCGACGACGACTGCTACCTGGACCCGGACCAGCCCGAACCCTCGCTGGGCGACCAGGACGTCTTCGCCACTTCGCTGGTGCAAGGCTGCGACGAGGCCGAGTACACCGACGGCATGGTGGAGCTGTTCAAGTCCTTGGACGCCAGCAAGGACTTCGATCGCTGCAGTCACCCTTACACGAACGTCATGTGGGTGAACCTGGTCTGGGACCGCGCGACGAGGGCTCGGAAGGCCCCCGTCCTGGAGACCCGCTGCATCGATATGAATCGCTGGGGAGATTTGCCACTCTGGGGGTTTTACCTGATCCTGCTCGGACGGCGCATCAGTCCGTTGAGGCTCTCGTACGTGCACGGCAGCCACGGCGATTACCGCGTGCGTCCGAACGTCCCCTGAAGGAGCGCCCTCGTACGTCACCTGCCCGCCCGCGAGCTGCTGTCAAATGGCCGCTTTCCCTGAAGGCGACCTGCCGCGCGATGCAACGACGTTGTGCCTCTTCGACTTCATCGGCGAGGCGGCGCCGCCGAAGCTCCTCCTCCTCCCCGCCGCCCGGCTGCTGCAACCGCCCCGGCAGCAGACGATGGAGCGGGCCGACGCGGCGTCGCCCGCCGAAGACTTCGAGCTGATCCCGGCTGCGCAGCTTCGAGCGGAGGCGCAGGGCTGGACGCTGCTCCTCCGTTAACGAAGACGGCGGTGGCGGCGCAGGTCCATGAAGTGGACCCTTTGCGGTCGCAGGTCGATGCGCTCCAGGCTGGGGTCCGACTCGGCATCGCCGGCCTCCGACTCGGTGTCGCTGGAGTCTGACCCCGCATCCCGGAACGCAGTGAGGTCGATGACGTCTTTCGCGGCAGCAGTCGGCGTCGGAGACCGAGACGGACGCAGCGACAGCAGATTCAGCTCCTCTCGCGGCAACGACGTCAGTGCGGCGTTGAAGGAGGCGAGTTTCTCCCGCTCGGGCGGGTCGAGGCCGTCAGCCCACGCGTCCAAGGTGCGAATGAAGCGCTCGAACAAGGCCTTGCACGACTGGCCTTCTTTCGCCAGACAGCTCTTGTACGCATCCGCGAAGACCCTGTTCTTCTTCCACAGGAAAAAGAGAAGCAGGCGGCGGCTCTCGCGCCTGGCGCTGCCCTTCGGCACCCGAAGGGTCAGCAACGCTTCGACCCTGCTCAGCAGATCCGCGAGGTCGTTGCCCATGAGGGTCGCCGCCTTCCTGGCCTCCGACGGCAGCATCGTGAGGCCGTCGTAGCCCAGGAGCAGTGCCCTGAGCTGGCCGTTCGGCGCACACCGCACCGCCAGGCTCGACGGACCGATCGCGCCGTGCGCGTAACCTGCCAGGTGCAGACAGTACAGCGCCGACAGAGCGTCGCGCAGCAGCTGCTTCAGCGCGTCGAAGGTCATGCCGTGGGTGGCCAGGGAAGCGCCGCAGGACGAGAAGCGCCGCCGAGCCGTGGCGACGTCCTTCATCACCGCCTCCAGCGGCAGGTAGTCGCCCTCGAAGGCGAGCTCCACGGTCTTGGACGGCGACGCCCCGGTGCCGCGGCGGATGCTGAGGCCTTGAGGCTTCAGGAACAGCGCGGGGCACTCCGAGCGCTCCGTCGTCTGCAGCAGGTCGAGTCGCTCTCTCAGCTTCGTCAGCTCGGAGAAGGCCTTGGCGTGAGCGCTGCTGCCGGGTGCGAACGCGCCTGGCCCAGGCTCGCCCTCGGCTCTGCGAAGGTGGCGGGAGGGGAATCGCATCGGCCTTTCTTTTTGAGATCGTTTCACCGTCTTCACAGCGCCAAGGGGGCCAGTCGGGCGGACGTGAGCGGCAACGAGGCCTCGCTGCGCCCCAGAAGCAGCGCGGCCAACACGGGGCCGGAGAGGCCGGATGTGGTCGCCGCGGCGTCGAGGTCCTGAGGCCGCGCGGCCCGCAGGAGGACCTCGTCGCCCGAAATCCGCTCGAGCACCGCCGTGACGGCCAGCTCCTCGCCGTCCGGGGAGCACCACGTCAGGCGATAGGGCAGGCCGCAAGTCGCTGTCGAGGCGTGACCGGGGGGCAGGAGCAGCGAGAAGAGCGGGTACGTGCCGTGCAGCTCTCGCAAGCGCAGCATGGTCTTCTTCTTTTCCTGGCGCTGTCCTCCGAGCGAGCCAGGGCGGGGGCGAGCGCGCGGCGGATGAGGAGGAGCAGGAGGAGGAGGCGGAGGAGGAGCTCTTGGCCGCGTGGGACGGGGAGGGTGCGTTCGCAGCGCGGCCGCGCGGAGGCGCCGCCTCGAGACAAAGCCATGTTGCATCGAGGACGTCACCTCGCGCTGCTCTTCGTCGGCCTCGCCAACGCGGCGTCCCGGGACGCCTGCGGAGCGTGCACGACCGTGGTGCAGAACCTCCTGACGGAATGGACGGTGCTGGAACCCGAGCTCGCCGCGGAGCTCCCCGCGCGGCTCTGCGCCGGCTGCCCGCTGCCCAGCAGCTGCGAGACGCTCGTCGCCGAGGGCATCCAGGGCCTCGCCGCCCTGCTCAACGCTTCCACGGCGGAGGGCCTGTGCGAGCAGCTCGGAAGTTGCAACGTCACCGGAGATAAGCGCCTGCAGATCTGACGCCGCTGCAAACCCGCATGCCTCCGAAGGCGGAGACGCCCAGGGCGCAGCCGCCGCTGGACGTCTGGGCGGAGCTGCTGGACGGCACGGAGCTGTCGCCGCAGGCCAAGGCCGTGGCCAGGGCGCGGGTGGTGACGTTCGCGACGGCCCTCCGGCGGCGAGTGCATCGGCTGCACTGGTTGTACAGAGCGGGCAGAAGCGCGGTGACCCTGGGCGCCTTGCTGATGCCCGCCTTGACGGGTCTGGACAGCCAGCGGGCGGCGCCCGAGGCGACCTTTTGGCTGGTGTGGCTGCTCGGCCTGTCCACCGGCGCCAGCAACGCCTTCCTGTCGCTCTTCGGCGTGGATCGCAAGTACTTCCTTCTGAAGGAGCAGCTGGTGCGGTTGGAAAGCGAGGCGTGGCTCTTCCTGTCGCTGTCGGGGCGGTACCGCGCCGGCGAGGGGCATCAGGGCCAGATGCAGGCCTTCGTCGAGAAATGTGAGCTGATCTTGGATCGCGCCACTCGGGTTCAGGACGGCGAGCAGGGGAAAGCGTCGCCTCCGAACGCGGCCTTGAATGACCCCACGCCTCCGGGGCGGGAGCAAGAACGTCCCTCCTCGCCTGCGAGCGTGCGAGAATGATCGCCGCCCCGGCACCAGTTCGAAGGCTTGAAGGCTCGCGGGAGCACCACCCAACACCACCACCCGTCTCTCCTCCGGGGAGCCATGTCGTTGCCCTTGCAGCCTCTTGACGGTTCATCTGGAGGGTCGAAGCGGGCGCCTCTGACGTACAAGAAGATGTTCGGACGGTGCTGGGACGACGCGATCGGCAAGGTGGTCTTCTCCGCGTCGTGCCCTGACGTCGCCTTGGGTCGCGTGCAGCGCGTGCAGTTCAGCAACATGCGAGGCGCCTTCCTCGCGACGGTGCACTTCGAAGACGGGAGCCGGCGAGACTTCCCCTTCGGACCCGATTCGCCGCTCTTGGCCGTCGCCGAGTGAGAGCGAGCGTCGAAGGCCTGGCCGGAACGAAGAAACCACCGCGAGCTCGAAAGGACGGACAGTCGGAGCGAAGTGGCCAGCAAAAAAATTCCCATGATAAACGATGGCTCAAGGGCCGGCCTTGCACGACGCGGCCTTCGTCTGCCGCGAGAACAGACAAGTGGGACTTAACACCTTCGAAGAAGGTCAAGCGGACCCGTTGCCCGGTTGCGGGAGCAATTGCGACGTATACTCCCAGCTGATGCGGGGCGCCATCACGAAGGGCTTCAACATCGGGCTCACCTTTCCGCAAAGCAAGCCTCTCAACGTCGAAACGTACAACCAGGGCTGCGCCGACCCCTGGGGCTGCGTCGACAACCTGGACTTCAGCTGCAAGGGGGGGCTCTCCCGCTTTGGGCCCTTCATGGACGCTCAGTTCAAGAGGCTCAACGCAGCCTACGAGCCTTCGGGGCTCGAGTACCACCCGCCCGCGTACGCCATGGGCATCAAGAACGGGACGGTGAACTCGGTCACGGGCTGGAGTCGGGGCGCGGGCGGTCGACCCGCTTGGGAGAGCGGAGCCACCACGAGGCTGCCCTGCCTGCAGTGATGAACGGCTGCCTCGAGAGATGCCTGATGGTAAAGGCGGCTGCCAAAATGAACTGGCCGAGCTGGCTTCTGGCTGCGGCGCTGGGGCTGTCGTTGCTGGTCGGCTGCCTCGCCGCCCTGGCCCTGCCGCCACGGTGCAAGTCCAAGAGGGGCGTCGCGAACACGGCGCCCTCGCAGGAGCCCTGCTCGCCGACTCGGCCGTGCCGCTGTCCGCGCACGCACGCGCGCGCCGAACACTCGCATCGCCTCCGCGTGGGGGCCAAGTGCTACGAGGTCCTGACGTGCTCGGCCGAATGCGCCGACGAGCTGCAGCGCCTCGCCGAGGCCAGCGAGGCGGCTTTCCTGAGCAAGTACGAAGTCTCGGGCACCGCCGACGCCGCCGGGCTTCATCTGCATCATCATGTCACGCGGCGGCCCGCCCAGATCGCCGCGGAAGTGCCCTGCGGCTGCGACCACGGCTGACGAAGATGCTCTTGTCGCCTCCCCCTGGCCCAGTCTCCTTTCTCGGCTCGTGTTTTTTTTTCGGGAGCTTTTGGGCGCGATGTCGAGCCCGCCGAGCCCGCCGAGCCTCCATAGCGTCGAAATCCCCGTGCACAGCGTCAAGGACTTCCTGAAGAACCTGGAGCGGCGATGCAATCCGGAGCGGCCACCGACGTCGAGCGCGCCCCTCTGGGACCATGCCGACGGCTTGGAGGACGAGGGCGAAAGCTCCGGCTGTCCTTCCGGCTGGGTCCCGCACCTCGGTCGGTCCGCGTGGCTGCACGGCGGCCTCACCTTCCTCGTCGATTACTGCGAGGAGGGAGCGCCGGTGGCCAGCATGCAGGGGGCCCATTACCTCCGCCGCCTCACGGTGTCGGGCAAGGATCGAGACGCCGTCGAAGCCTTCGTCGCCGCCATGCTGAAGATCGAGAAGGCTCCGGACCCGCTCGAGCTCGGCAGGGTGCGAACTTGGAGCTCCACCCACCACGGCAGCTGGAAAAACAAGGGCTTCGCGCCGGCGCAGAGCTTCGAGGACCTCTTCCTGCCGAAGCAGGCCGTCGCCGACCTGCTGCGCCGCGTCGACGACTTCGTGGCCTCCGCCGAGCGCACGGCCAGGCTGGGGCGGATGCACAAGCTCAACCTGCTCCTCATGGGCGTGCCGGGCTCCGGCAAGAGCAGCCTCGTGCGCGCGCTGGCCCGCAAGTACCAGCGCGACCTGTACCTGCTGACCCTCGGCCGTCGCATGGACGACGAGGTCTGCGAGGAGCTGCTGATGGAGATGCGCGGCGACGCCATGCTGCTGGTGGAGGACTTCGACTCCCTGGGCTTCTCGCGCTCCGCCAAGAAGAAGAGCTGCAAGGACGAGGACATCCACGCCGTCACCCGCAGCTTCTTCCTGAACATGCTCGACGGCGTGCTGCGCCCGCCCACGGGCACGCTCGTGTGCCTCACGTGCAACAGCTGCACCGGCCTCGACAAGGCGCTGGCGAGGCCGGGGCGCGTCGACGTCGTGGTGCGCTTCGGCCCTCCGCAGGAGCCCGAGCTGCTGGCCGCGCTGCAGCGGCTCACGCGACCCGCGGGGGACGAGGAAGCCCGGCGGGCTCTCTTCTCCGCCTTCTGCGCGCGGCTTCGCAAACTGGACAAGGACCTCGTCTGCATGGCGGGCGTGGTGGATCACCTGCACCGACACCCGGTGGACTTCCTGGACGCGTTCGACGAGTTCCAGCAGCGATGCCTCCACGGCGCAGAGTTGACGGAAGAGGGCCCCCAGCACATGTATATGTGAGCCCCCTTCTTCAGCGGGGCCGCGGCGGCGGCCGTCCTCGCCTGCCCCGGGGACTCCTCCAAAGAGGCCATGTGGCGCGACCACGACGTTCTCTTCCTGTCGGGCGGCGGCCTGAAGGTGGCCTCCTTCCTGGGGGCTCTGGAGCTCTACGACCTGGCGAGCTGCCGCGAGGTCTACGGCGTCTCCGCGGGCTCCATGCTCGCCTGCCTGCTGGCGGTGGGCTACAGCGCCGAGGCCGCCCAGCGCAGGTTTCGGGAGACGCCCTGGCCCAGCATCTTCTTCGAGGCCTGCACGCTGGGGCGTCTGGCCCGGGGCATGGCGCTGCTGGACCCGGCGCGGCTGCGCGCGCTGCTCCAGGGCTGGCTGCGAGAGGCCGGGGTGCCCGCCGGGGCCACGCTGGGCTGGCTGAGGCGGCGGCGGCCCGCGGCCAAGCACTTCGGCTGCATCGTGGCGGACGCCGACGCCGGAGAGCTGCTGCTGCTGGGGCGGCCGGGGGACGCCGCCCACGCCCGGCTGCGGCTGACGGAGATGGTGCTGGCGTCCATGGCCCTGCCCGGCGTGCTGGACCCCGTGGAGCTCGGCGGGCGCCGGCTCGTGGACGCCGGCATCGTCAACAACGCCCCGCTCTCGCTGCTGCCGCCCCGGCGGCCGGGGCGGCGGCTGCTGGCGCTGGTGCTGGGCACGCGGTTCCCGCGGGAGACGCTGTTGACCTCGCCGGCCGCGCTGCTTTGGCTGAAATGCAACTTTCTGACGCACGCCGAGGTGCTGGCCGCCGAGGCCGCCGCCGTCACGGTGGTCCAGATGCCAGAGCCCCCGGAAGAGGTGGGGCTGCTGCGCGTGAGCGAGGCGGACTTCGCAACACTGCTGCGCCAGGGCCGCGCCGCGGCCGTGGCCTGGCGGCTGCGCGCGGAGCTGGCCGGATGCTGCGTGCTGCTGGCGCTGCTGGCGCTGCTGGCGCCGACGGCCAGCAAAGAATCGCGTCGTTCGTTTCCGTCGCCCCGCTCGGCTCGCCTGCAAGGGGAAAGGGGTGCGAATGGCCGCGGGGCAGGGCGCGGCGCGGCAGGAGCAGGAGCAGGAGCAGGAGCAGGAGCGCGTCTCGGAGGCCATGGCGGCCCTGGCTGCCGTGATGAGGCGCCGGGAACACTGCTGGCCCGATGTCGAGCGCTGGGCCACTCTGCTCTGGCGGCCCTCGTCGGCCTGGTCGGCTGAGGCCGTGGCGAGCTACTTCTCCTCGCGGCCGCGGTCGGCCGAGTCCGGCCTCCTCGAGCCGACGCTCCTGAAGGTGCTGGAGCACGACGAGAGGATCAAGAGGGAGACGAACGAGGAGATGTGCCTCTGCCTCTTCGCGAGGAACCCGAGCACCTGCGCCGGCGGCGCCAAGACGGCGGACGAGGGCCGCGCCTTCCGCGTCCCCTACCTGGACCTGCTGCTGAACCCGGCGCACGCCCGGCAGCTGGCGGCCTTCCTGCAGGCGCGGCCTCGCAAGCGGAAGACGCCGGCGGCGTCGGCGGTCACGCGGCCATCTGGATGCTCTGCGTGAGCGAGGCGAGCACGTCGCAGGAGGCCAGCACCGCGGCCAGGCGCTGCTGCACGGCCACGAGGCGCAGCTGCTGCCGCCTCAGCCGCATGGCGGTGCGCAGCGCGGAGAGGAAGGCGGCGACCTGGCGGTCCTGCGCTGCGGCCTCGGTGAGGAGCCGCGGGATGCGCACGGCCGGGCAGGCGGCCCAGTGGCGCTGCTGGCGGCGGCGCGCCTCGGCGCTCCAGGCCAGCCAGCTGGCCACGGCGGCCTCGATGCGCCGGTGGGCCGCGGCCGCCAGCCGGCGGCGCTGCTGCTCGTCGGCCGAGGGGAGGCGCAGCGCCTCGGAGATGGCGCAGAGGCAGCCATCCGCCGCGTCCGCGACCACGGCCTTGAGGGCGGCCGCGGCCTCGCGAGCGAAGACGCCGGCCTCGGCGAGGTGCGCGCAGCTGCGCTCTTCCTCGTCGAGCAGCTGCTGGAAGGCCTCGCCGAGGCGCTGCGGCCAGGAGAGCACCTGCAGCGCCGCCAGGTCGGCCTCGCGACGCTCGCGCTCGAGCCGCACGTCGCGGGCGCAGACGGCCAGGGAGTCGCGCAGGTCCGCGGCCTGGCCGGGCGAGGTGGCGCGGGCGTCGAGGGCCAGGCGGTCGCCCAGCAGTGCGCGGCGCACGAGGCTGGCGACGTCCTGCACGATGCTCACCTCGGCCACGTCGGTGCGGCGCGCGAGCTCGAAGCAGGAGGCGGGGTAGGCGGTGCGGATCTCCTCGTCGAGCTCGGAGAGGAGGCCCTTGAGCTCCGCGCGGAGAGCGTCGGCCGCCGTGGGCGGCTCCATGGCGACGCTTTGTCTCTAGGCCTCGCCGGCCGCGTCCGCCCCTGCGCCGCCGCCGCCGCCGCCGCGCTTCTGGTGGTGCGCCAGCACGAACTGCAGGGCGAAGTCCTGCAGCCGCACGGCCTCGGCCGCGCCCCCGCCCGTGGACAGGGCCAGCGCGTCGGAGAGGTAGAGCGGCCTGCGGGGCGCGTCCAGCTGCGCCTCCCGCCAGCCGCGGCGCAAGCAGGCCAGGGCCTTGCGCACGTCGGCGATGGAGAGCGCCGCGGCGGCGTGCTGCTCGGCGAGCCGCTGCCCGGGCCGCGGCGAGGCCTCCAGGCCGGCGCAGGTCCTGGTGCAGAGGCTCATGGGGCGCTTTGAGATGCGCGACCGCCTTGCTCCAGCTTTTTCTCACGCGGCGGCGACGCAGACGGGGCAGGCCAGGCCCGGCAGCGGCTCGCGCACGCAGCAGGGCAGCATGGGCAGCCGCGGCTCGGCCTCGCGCGCCACG
>Ga0136644_10002410_pt1 | contig 14338 bp, 14 predicted proteins | sample C_130820_EF_Meta_FD_94780 | JGI IMG/M metagenome (GOLD analysis project Ga0136644, IMG submission 94780) | Freshwater microbial communities from Lake Croche, Canada to study carbon cycling - C_130820_EF_MetaG (v2) (version 2) | ecosystem: Environmental > Aquatic > Freshwater > Lake | place... | reverse complement strand
TCGGAGAAATCATCGACCATCTAAGCAGCCTTACCAGGGGTCGCCGAGGTTGGATCGTCTTAACCGAGACGACCGCACGCTCGAACTTTGTGAATGCCCCCCATATCCGGGGATGTAGTAAGCGGGTTTGCTCATCGCTTTGTCCCCTTGCAACGCGAGGGTATTGAGCAACGACTGAATCTCCAAATGCGTTTCGAAGGGTGCTGCGATTACCCACACCATCTGCTCGTTCCGGTTGTAAACGACACTCATGGTGCATGTTCCGCCCGCATTGAGCCAAACATCCGGTGTGATCGAACATTCGATCGCACGCATTAATCTTCCCAAACTCAAGTCTCGCTTTGATTCAGCGCGACTCGGTAGCAGGGAATCGACTTCGTAGACACAAAGCATGTTCGCTGAATACTTCTTATTGGTGATGATCATGACTTCGTCTCGAATGACGAAGGTCAAGTTCAATGGGTCAAGAATGAGCCGCAGCGCCGAGCGAAGCGAAATCCCTGGAACGTTGAGTGTGATCGGTTCTTCAGCCGTGACTGTTTCGTCCTCGAGGCCCTTCTCGTCGAGCAAAATCGGGAAGCCATGCACCTCGGAGAATTCCTTCATCACCCTATGCAAGGGCGTATTGTTTAGCGCAACATTTCGCTTTTCTCGAAGACCAAGGAAGATTCGATGCACGGCTATGCAGGAGACGTCATGATTCCACGCTTGGTCGCTGGCGTGCCGCAGTTGGTAACCTACGCGCTCGACAGCAAGATCGAAATAAAACACGAGGTTCCCAATGCAATTGACGAGCGGCAACTCCCCTCGTCTTGGGAGTTTCAAGAGGATCGGATCATTGAGAATCTTAAGTTTCAGCGCACACACCATTATCGAATTCAAAACGAAGGCACCGACAGCCATTGGCTCTTTATAGAACACGTTGCTAACAAAGACGAGTGGCTCCCGGAACCGACAGAAGCACTGGTTGCGACGGAAGATAAAGACACCCACCGCTATCGTGTTCGAGTGCCGGCTGCGGGCTTGATCAACCTCGAAGTACCCGAAACGAAAAAACGAGTGATCCAATGGAGCAAGAACAGTTCGGCATCGGATCTAAGGTCTGCACTTCGCCAGCCAGACACGGGCAGGCCAGACATGGAAGCTCAAGCAAGAGTACGGCTAGAGGAATTGCTCAAGACGATCACAGCAGCCGAAAGGGTAGCTCAGCGCACACAACAACTGTCTCGAGAGCTGGAACTTTATGCCAAGGAGCAAACCCGCATCAAGGGGCTCATGGCCGTCTTAGTAAGGGGTGACGCGCTGCACACGCGGTATCTAGGGAAGCTTGACGAGCTCGAGAGTCAGATCGAATCATCCCAAAAAGAACTAATAAGCCTACAGTAAGGTGAGGATCGAGGAGTGCAAAAAAGAGCGTCGCGGATGCTTGAATCATCCGCGACGCTTTTGAGGGTTTCATTTTTGATCGAAAGGGCTACTCGCCGGTTGGGAACAGTGGCCCTTCGGAGCCCAGTCCGCCCTTTAGTTCGGACTTCTTCTCCTCTTTGACCTGTTGTTGCTGCTGTTCTTTTTCGGCTTCGTTTCGAATTTGCTCATCGGTCCAATCGACGCGTCGTCGAGAGAGTCCGATCTTGCGTTCGTCGCTGTCTACACGCAGGACCTTGACATCGATTTCATCGCCAACCTTGACGACATCCTCTGGGTTTTCCACCTTGTTATCGGAGAGTTCCGAGATGTGTAGCAAACCTTCGAGGTTGTCTTCCAAGCCGACGAAGACACCGAAGTTGGTGATCTTGGTGACTTTGCCACGGACCAGTTGCCCGGGCTTGTACTTCTCTGGAATGCTGGTGTTCCATGGATCGTCGTCGAGTTGTTTCATACCCAGGGCGATACGTCGGCGGTTTTGGTCGACGCTCAGAACACGGCATTTGATCTGCTGGCCCTTTTGCAACACTTCGCTCGGATGGCTGATCTTTCGGGTCCAGGACATATCCGAGACGTGAAGCAGGCCATCGATCCCTTCTTCGAGCTCGATGAAGGCTCCGTAGTTGGTCAGGTTTCGGACCTTGCCGGCGACTTCCGAGTTCTCTGGGTAGCGTTGGAGGATATCGTCCCAAGGGTTGGATTGGGTTTGTTTGATGCCCAGAGACAGCTGTTGGCCTTGGGGATCGACGCCCAGGATACGGACGTTGATCTTGTCGCCGATTTGGACCATTTCGCTAGGGTGGTTAATTCGCCGAGTCCAGGACATTTCGCTGATGTGAACAAGGCCTTCGATGCCTGGTTCGAGTTTCACGAAAGCCCCGTAGCTCATGACATTGACGACTTCGCCGGGGATGGTTGAACCGACTGGGTATTTCTCGGCGATGTTGGTCCATGGGTTGTTTTGCTTTTGCTTGAGACCCAGGGCGATTTTTTGTTTTTCGCGATCGATTTGAAGGATCTTGACTTCAATCTCTTGGTCGATGGCAACCATTTCGCTTGGATGTCCGATTCTCTCCCAGCTCATGTCGGTGATGTGGAGCAGGCCATCGATGCCACCGAGGTCGACGAACGCGCCGAAGTCGGCGATGTTCTTGACGACACCCTTGCGGATCTGCCCGATTTCCAGTTCGGCCATCAGGTGCTCGCGATCCTCTTCGCGTTGCTTTTCGATCAGGGATCGTCGGCTCACGACGATGTTGCGGCGAGCTTCGTCGATCTTGAGGACTTCGCACTGCACGACTCGACCGATGTAATCGCCGATATCGTTTGGTCGACGGATATCGACTTGGCTAGCTGGCAAGAAGACATTCACGCCGATATCGACCAGCAAACCACCTTTGATTTTGCGGGTGACGGTCCCGGTGACGACTTGGCCCTCTTGGACCGAAGCCATCATCTTTTCCCACTGGATGATCTTCTCGGCTTTGCGCTTGCTCAGAACGATCATGTTCCGAGCTTCTTCGAGGATGTTTTGGTCTTCGACCTCTTCGATCAGGACCTTGATCATCTGGCCGATTTGTGGAGGCTCTTCGCCCTCTTCCCATTCGTTCTTGGGAATGGCCCCTTCGCTCTTGAATCCGACGTCGACGACGACGAATTCTTCATTGATTTCGACGATTTTTCCTTCGACAATCTGGTTGACGTCAAACTGTTTATTGGCGTCTTCGAGGGAATCCAGCAGGAGTTCTTCAGCCGAGTCGCCGAACATATCGGCGAGTTCGTTTTCGAGGGAATCATCGTCCAGAGAGCGGACCAAAGAGCGGTTGACCATGGGAAACAGACCTAATGAGCTGGTCCGTACGACGCTGCAGAAATCCCAAAATCGCGGGCAGGAAACCGATCAACCAAGGCTTAAGTCGATTGTCTGGGCTCCTTATTAGCGATAAAACAAGGGGAGTTCGGGCCGAAACGACCAGTCAAAACGAGGAGCGGATCGCGGGGGGCAAACGACGATGTTTGCTCGAAAACCCTTCAAACCGAAGGGCAGAAGTGTAACCGCGAAGCCTTCGGACGGCAACGGCGCATTTTTACAAATCCGAGAGACTTTATGAGCCAAACCATACGTTACGCGATCGCTGGGGACCATGCTGGTTTTTCAATGAAGAACGAGGTTGCTAAATTCCTGGCCGACCTGGGGGTCCAAGCCGTCGATTGTGGAACCTACTCCCCGGAGTCATGCGATTTTCCGGATTTCGCCGAAGCCGTTGCCAGAAAGATCATCGATGGTCAGATCGATCGAGGGATCCTGGTCTGCGGGTCAGGCGTCGGGGTCAGCGTGGCTGCGAACAAGTTTCCGGGGATTCGAGCGAGCTTGTGCCACGACACCTATTCGGCTCGGCAGGGTGTCGAGCACGATGACATGAACGTGCTGTGCATCGGGGCTAGGGTGATCGGCCCGGAACTGGCCTTTGAAATCATCAAAGCGTTTTTGGGTGCAAGCTACAGCCCGCAACCCAGGCATGCGAGGCGTTTGGACAAGATCGAGTCGATCGAAAAACGGGTCTTGGCCGGCGAGTTTACTCGCAAGGGTTAAGCCGCTGTGCGGCTTGTTTTGCCGTTTAAAAAATCCCGTCGCCGAAAGGGTTCTCGGGGGACTTGGGCTCTTGGACCGGATCGGACGCTGCGGGCTCATCGAGCATGTGCGGCCGTGGGATGGGTGTTTGCGCTATGGGTCTTTCGACTGGCCGTGGTGCATCGGTGGTCGGAGATTGAGGCACATGGGGGATGTACTCGACGTACTCTTCGTCGTAGCGAGAGACGTATCCGGGCTGCATAGCTCGCTGGAGTTCGAGTTGGTACTCGCGGAGGACGGCTCGTTGGATTAAATCGCGGCAAGCTTGATTGATTGGATGGGCAATATCGGCATAGAGCTTGTTCGAAGCTCCTTCGATGTCCTGGAGGTCCTGGGCCCCTCTCAATCGTTTGCCGCATTGATTGCAGTAATTGCTGCGCATGTGGTTTTTCGAACCGCAGCGTCCGCAGCGGGCGGTCATCTTGCGGCTGGGCATGGCGACGAAGGGCCCGTTGGTCCCCTCGATGATCTTTAGGTCCCGTACCACGAACGCATGGTTGAACGTGATCGAGCAGAAGGCCCGGAGTCGGTCCTCCGAGTCCTCCATGAGTTTGATGCGAACCTCGGTAATATCCATCTTGATGTTTCACTCAGTCCGTTGAATCGTCGAATCGGCTTGGATATCTCTCGATGATCGAACGCCGCAGTGCGAGGCTTGTTCGGCCAGAGCGACTTGGTCGGCGATCGAGGGGCTTGTCCATACTGAGAACGGATAAGCCCGAAATTCGCCTTCTCGTCGTAACTCCATCGCCATTGTCTCGGCCTGGGGGCGGTCGCGGCACAAGCAAAAGCGGGCCGAACCGCTGCCGCTGAGGCATTGACCGAACGAATTGTATCGATCGATCCGCCGAGCGGCTCGCTCGACCCACTCGGTGGTTTGCACAGCGGCAACGTCCAGCCGATTATACAGTAGTCGAGCGAGCTGTGCTGCATGGTTGGGATCCTCAGGAGAATGGCTCAAGCATTCAAGCAGGGCATCTGGGCTAAGGGCTTGCGTGCGATCTGCGATCCTATCGCCTACCCGTGAGAAAACTTGGGACGTCGAGCAACCCGCTGGCGGATGGACGATCAGACCATGGACTTGGTATCGGTTGGTAACGGGCTGGACGATCTCTCCGCGTCGGGTACATCGAGCAGTCCAGTTCCTGCCGTTGTGTCCTTCGAGAAAGAAGTTGATATCGCTACCGAGCTTGCTTGCCAGAACCCCGAGCAAGGTTGGATCGTAGGTTTGATGCCAGAGCAATGAGCCTAGGATCAGAGCGGCTGCAGCATCGCTACTCCCCCCCCCAAGGCCAGCTTGGCTGGGAATTCTTTTTTTCAAAATCACATGCGCCCCTCGGCCTGCTGTTGATGCGGTTGATGCTGGTGATTTTGCGCGAGAGTCCAATTCGCGACGCAAGGCCTCCAAAGCGCGCAGGACAAGGTTCCCAGTCGCAGAAGCGCCGTGGGTGGGGATCTGCCAAGTTCGATCGACTTTGGCTAGTTCCTCCTTGCCAACCGCTTGAGCTTCAGATAGATCCAGCTGCATCGTGAGGGCATCGGAGTGCGTGGGATAAATCTCCAGAGTGTCGGTCAGATCGATCGCGAGCATGACCGTATCGAGGTTGTGGTATCCGTCGGGCCGTTTGCCAAGAACCTCGAGAAATAGATTGATTTTGGCGGGAGTCGTGCATCTCCAACCTAGGGTGTTAGCAGCAACGGTGTCGCTCGACGAGCCGATCCATACCGAGCGTTCAATTTTCATGAGGCTTTTGGCTCACTGGGAGTTTGTCATTGGGGTTTTGTCATTGGGGTTTGCTAATTGGGTAACCGGCCGATGTCCAAGCACTCCAGCCGCCATTGACGCTTGTGACTCGAGTGTATCCCATCCTGCGCAGATTATCAGCGGCCAAGGCGGATCGAAAGCCACCACCGCATAGCAGGTACAGTTCGCTAGCATGGTCCGGAAACATCGATTCGATATCTCGCTCGATGATCCCCTTGCTCAGATGGACCGAATCTGGAACATGCCCAGCAGCAAACTCGCTCTCTTCACGAACATCGATCAGGACCGGCCGAGTCGCCCTGTCGTGGTTTTGTCTATCGAGGTTTTGCTTGAGCGCTTCGACCGAGCATTCGGCGATATTGGCTCGGGCTTCGTTGACGATCTTTAGGAAACCGGGGGAGTGTTGTTTGGACATTGGAGAATTTATTCCGTCTGTATCGGTTAGGAGTCCTTAAAAATTTTCGTATTGGCTGCACAGTCCGCTCATTCTACGCCGATAGAACCTTGGCGGACAAAGTGGAGTTTTGTTTTCTGAGCAAAACGCCCTTTGTTTGCCACTAGGGAATTGTAAAGCACACTCGCGAGGACAGCGATGGCCCGCAGGACAGCAGCTATTTTTGGCTACACCGCCTTGATCATCCAGCTTTTGCTCGGATGGCTTGAGGACTGGGATGTCGAATGGGTGTTGATCCGAGCCTTGGCTGCGATGCTTATTGCATCGCTCGTTGGGTGGACCGCCGGAGCCCTTGCATGCGAATTGACCGGTCAGAGCGATCGGAGCCCCTCTTCTGCCTCGCGTTAACATCGACTCGGTAATCTGGGAAAGACAGTCAAACCAGATTTCTGAAGCTTTGATTAACTGATGTGGAATTGGCTCGCTCAACTCGTTAGAGTCCGTCGGGTCTACTCGCCGTTCCGAGTCACATCGGAACCCATGCACGGCCGCATATCGGTGGGTAATTGAGGAATAAGCCAACACATCATGGAGGTTCGGATGGCATCGACCGCATTTCAAAATGCTGATATGACCGAGGTCTGGGTAAAATTCAAGGCCGATCCGACCAACATTCCGCTGCGAAATCAACTCATCGAGCGATACACGCCGCTGGTTCGTTACAACGGCGAGAGGCTGAGGTCAAAACTCCCCGAAGGGGTGGAACTGGACGATCTGATCAGCGCCGGGATCTTTGGACTAATGGACGCGATCGACGCTTTCGACATGGAACGCGGGGTCAAGTTCGAAACCTACTGCGTGCCTCGGATCCGAGGTGCGATGCTCGACGAACTTCGCACCATGGACTGGGTCCCACGTTTGGTCCGAAGCAAAGCCAGCAAGCTCAATGAAGCTACCAAATTGCTCGAGGCCAAGTATGGCCGCGCTCCGAGCAACCACGAGCTCTCGGAGTACATGGGTATCTCGATCGATGAACTCGAGAAGATGAAGGTCGATGCGTCGGCCGTGGGACTCGTGTCGCTGAACAAAAAGTGGTACGAGACCGACAGCTACAAGGACATTCGCGAAATCGATGTCCTCGAAGACAAACGCAGCGAAGACCCGACTCGACGCAGCGGCAAAAGCGATCTGATGCGACTGGTCACCAAAGGGCTGAATCGAAACGAACGGCTGATCATCATTCTTTACTACTACGAAGAAATGACGATGAAGGAAATCGGTGCAACCCTTGACCTGAGCGAAAGTCGAGTAAGCCAGATGCATACGAGCATCGTCCAGCGACTCCAAGAACAACTCGGCCGTCGCCGCGTAGAGATCGGCTAGCCCCCTAGTCCGCCCTGCGGGGAGATTGGCCCCGTGCGACCAACGCAGCGTTCAGATGAGCTAGGGCCGGCGCGTAGCTCCCAAGAAATCGGACCAACTGCGTCGAAGATGTCCCAAAACACTTGGCCGTTTCGGCCAAGTCGTAATCCGAGCCGATCAAGGCCTCGAAGACTTCGGCCAGCAGACAAGGAAAGTGTTCGTTCTCGGGCGAGACGCGGATCTTGCCCGAGCGACAGTAGGTTCGCCAAAGCTCCGAAGCAGGAGGTTCGACCGCATCGCTTGCAACCGGATCGCACCCAAGCGGCTCTCGGTATTCGACCGCAAGCGCACAGCGCAGGCGCTGCAAAGCGACCTGCCGGTTCCTGTGCTGCGAGCGCTCTTCGCTGGCGCTGGCCCGAATGCCGCTAGCAAGGTGTTCTATCACTGCAGCCGTCTCGACCTTGTTGCGGTGCTGTCCCCCTGGTCCGCTGGCGCGCGAAAAGCTCCATCGGCAATGCTGCTGTAGGGTTTCCAACGGGAGCAAACTCGGGTGCATATCTGGCTGGCTGGGTCCATGAGGCAAAACGACAAACCGCGGATTTTAGCCTGTTTTTGGACAAGTCCTTGGGTCGTTTCGCAAGATGCTCGTGGAATTGCTGTAGTCGATAGGTCCGTTTCTACCTATCTTGATGGATCCTAGACGGGGATGCCCCCAGCAAAACACTCACTCAAAGCTTCCCGAGGAAGCTCTTTTTTGACGCTTGATTTTCCTATGACACGAACGATCGCAATCGGTGATATCCACGGCTGCCTCAGGGCGCTCGATGCGCTGCTGGCGGCTATCGAACCCACGAAAAACGATATCCTCGTGCCCGTCGGAGACTACATCGATCGAGGCCCGGACTCCAAAGGTGTCATCGAGCGAATGATGGAGCTCCAAGAAAAAACGCAGCTGTTTCCTCTGATGGGAAATCACGAAGAGATGATGCTCGGGGTCTTGGACCGACGCCGTGAACCCTTCGGCTGGCTCAACCATGGAGGCCACAACACCATGGAAAGCTACGGCTTTGAAGGGGACTTGTCGGTAATCCCCAATTCCCACCGAGAGTTTCTCGAATCCCTTTTGCCCTATTACGAATCTCCAACGCATATCGTCGTCCATGCCAACTACGATTCCCAGATGCGCATGGAAAACCAGTCGGTCGACATGCTCCGATGGGTCAAAATCTCCCATCTGACCCCCAAACCCCATTTCTCTGGCAAGCACGTCGTGATGGGGCATACCCACCACCCCGAAGGTCAAATCGTGCAACTTCCACAACTGACCTGCATCGACACCTTTTGCTACGGCGGAAAATGGCTGACCGCTTTAGAACTCCATACCCAGCGAGTCTGGCAGTCGACCCCCGAAGGTGATGTTCGTGAATTTGTCTTAGAGACGATCCCAAGCCAAGCATCCTAAAGCCAGCACAGCATAGCATACCGACACAACCCACCAAGGAACGATCCGATGTCACCGAGAAAAGCCCGCCCAGATTCCCCGAAGCCCGAACCGACCCCAAGCTTGCAACGCATCAACAAAGTCCTAGCCGCATCCGGGCTCGGATCACGCCGCCACGTCGATGAACTGATCGAACAAGGACGCGTTGAGATCGATGGACAAACCATCACCCAAGTCGGCGTGAAGGTCGATCTGTCCACCGCATCGATCAGTGTCGACGGAGAGCTGCTCAAACAGCACCGTCCGGTCTATTACGCATTGCACAAACCCGAAGGAGTCCTGTGCACCAATCGCGATCCCCAAGGCCGACCTCGCGTGATCGACTTTGTACCCAATCAGCAACGCTTGTTTTCAGTCGGAAGACTCGATGCATCGAGCACCGGATTGATCCTCCTGACCAACGACGGCGAACTGGCCCAACAACTCACTCACCCCAAACACGAAATCCCCAAACGCTACTCGGTTGTCGTCGTCGGCCAAGTCGAGCTCGATGCCCTCAAGCGGCTCGAGCGGGGGATCTACATTGCCGAAGGTAAAACGCAGGTCGATCAAGCCAAACTCAAAAAAGTCCGAAAGTCCAGCACCGAGCTGGAAATCACACTCAGCGAAGGCAAGAATCGCGAAATCCGACGCGTGCTGGCTCGGCTCGGTCACAAAGTGGTCTCACTCAAACGCATCGCCATCGGACCGCTGAAACTGTCCGATTTGCCCGAAGGTGCTTATAGGCCTTTGTCCAACCACGAGGTTCAAGGACTCTACAAAGCCGTCGAGGATATCCGACGCGAGAGGAAAGCCGCGCGAAAAGCGCGCAAGAAACTTTCCGCAGCCACAGAAACCACCGAAACGACCAGCGAAGAACTCCCCAAAGGCAAACCGGACAAGTTTGGCAAACCCGGCAGACCCGGCAAAGCCGCAGGCAAGCCGTCGGATAAATTCCCCAGCCCTTCTACAAACCGTCTTCCCACAAACCGACTCGACTACGACGAAGACCTCGACGATCAACCGATCGAAAATCAGAACGATGAAATGATCCTCATCCGTGACCAGGGCCCGGACGTCTTCAACGGCCAAGACTCCGACGAAGAGTACTTGTTCATCCCCCGAAAGAAAACCGGCAGCGTCATCGGCCAAGAAGACGATTCAGAGGATGCTCTTGCCGCTGATTCCGAAGGGATCGAATTCGAACTGTTCGATTCCGATGACGACGACCAAGATGAAGATTATGATGAAATTGAGGATGAGGATCAGGATCACTCACCGCAGAAAGGTCCTGGAAAACCAACCCGTGCCGGGCAGAGCAATGGCAGGAAAAAACAGGTCGGGCAAAAAAATGGAGGGCAAAAAAATGGAGGGCAAAAAGATAGCAGCGAGAGTGTCGGTCGAAAACGTTCAGGCATGAAACGCGGAGGAAGGAAATCCGGTAGCTCGAAGCGAGATAGTCAAACGGAGCTTGTCGAAATGGGGCTCGGTGACTACGGGTCGGAAAAACCCACAAGGGGCAGAGGCGGCCCGAAGCGTGGCAGTTCGAAGCGTGGCAGTTCACAGAGTGGTGGCCCTAAACGCAGCGGCCCTAGGAGTAGCGGTGGCCCTAGGAGTAGCGGTGGCCCTAGGAGTAGCGGTGGCCCGAGCAGTAGCGGTGGCCCGAGGAGTAGTGGCCCGAGGAGTGGCGGCCCCAAGCGGGGAGGCCCAAAGCGCGGCGGCCCGAAGAGTGGCGGCGGCCCGAGGAGTGGTGGTCGATCTGGACGAAGCAAGGGCTAGGTTCCGGAGAAAAGCTAGCATTACCAAGTTTTCCTGGTTGCGAGCATGGAGGGTTGCGAGCATCGAGGTTGGCTTGATCGCGGGAAAATGCTAAGCTTTTGCCCGGCGAACCAGCGCAGGCTCATCGTTTCGAACAACGCTGCATGGTTCTTGTTTAGCAAAAAAACGACTCTCGCGAACACGGATGGTGCGCGTCGCATGGAATCTCCTAGACGTAGAGGGCACAGGCATGCCAAGGATCGCCAAGAGCAATTGGCTCGGGGCGTGTCGGTTGTCCAGCATGGCGTCAGCGCCCTGATGCAACTAGCCCACATGATGGATGAAGAGTTTGTTTTGGCTGCCGACAAGATCGCTTCGATGCGAGGCAATCTAATTGTTTGTGGGATAGGCAAGGCGGGTTTGATTGGTCGCAAGATTGCGGCAACCTTTTCTTCGACGGGGACTCGATCGCATTTTCTGCATCCTTCAGAAGCCCTCCACGGGGATTTAGGCTGTGTTGGTCCCAACGATGTCGTGTTGGTATTGTCCAACAGCGGTACTTCGCAAGAGATCGTCGATCTGTTGCCACATCTATCCCGCCGTGCATCGAGCATGATTGCGGTGACGAGCAAGATCAACAGCCCGCTTGCTCAGGCCGCTGACATCACGTTGGTCATCCCGAATTGCCCTGAGGCTTGCCGACTGAACCTTGCGCCCACGACAAGCACTTTGGCGATGCTGGCCCTCGGGGATGCATTGGCGATGCTGGTCTGCGAGAACAAAGAATTTGGGCAAGAGGATTTCGCTGAGCTTCATCCTGGCGGGGCGCTTGGCCTGCGTTTGGCCTCAGTCGACGAGCTGATGCGTCCGCTCGATGAGTGCCGAGTATGCCATCAGGACTCGAGCATCCGCCAGATGCTCGTCGAGACGGCAAGGCCTGGGCGTCGGACCGGTGCGGTGATGGTCGAGAACGATCAGCACGTTCTGGTGGGAATCTTTACCGATAGCGATTTGACTCGCTTTTTGGGCAAGCACGTTCAGGCCGACTTGGACAGCCCGTTGCATGCGGTTATGACATGTGAGTTCTCCGCGATCTGCGCAGGGGCTAAGCTCAGCGAAGCCATCGAGATCCTCTCGCAGCGTAGGATCAGCGAGCTACCCGTGGTCAATCAATTCGACCAAGCGATCGGGCTGATCGATATTACTGACCTGATCGGATTGGAGCCCAATTTGGGTGCCATGGACCATACGGCAGCAAGGCGCATCGACCACGATGCTCCACCCGCTTCGTTGAGAATATTCGGTTCCACACTTTAAACACTCCATCATTCCTTGTATTGCCGACGAAGGGGACTGTGCATTGCATCATCGAGATTACGAAGTTGCCAAACCGATTCGATTGATACTGTCGGATGTCGACGGTGTGTTGACCGACGGGATGATCACCATCGACAACGCGGGGGTCGAGAGCAAATCTTTTTACGTGCGGGATGGGCATGGGATCAAGCTCTGGAGGAAGGCGGGCTTTGAGTTCGGACTTTTAACGGCTCGCAATTCGCAAGTTGTCAAACTTCGGGCCCAAGAGCTCGGGATCCAGTGGGTGCGTCAGGGATTTGCCGACAAGCTGCCGGCTGCTCGGGAGATGATGCAAGCCATCGGAGTCCAGTCCCACGAAGTCTGCTACATCGGAGATGATCTACCTGACATGCCGGTGATGGCCAACGTCGGGTTGGCAGTCACCGTGGCCGATGCGGCCACCGAGGTCAAGCAGCTTGCTCACTGGGTGACAAGCAACCCAGGAGGACGCGGCGCGGTGCGCGAGTTGATCGAGCGGATTCTGCAAGCAAAAGGGAGATGGGAAGACCTAGTCCCTGGTCGATTGCGATGACTTTCCTAAAGCACTACCTACAAATCCTCTTTCCGCTGATTGCCTGCTTTGTAGGTTACGAGGTGCTGCTTACTCCGAGGATCGAGCCTGCAAAAACTCGCAAGGAATCTCGTTGGGTTCATCAATCCAATAACAGTGGCCAGCAAGCCCAGTGGTGGGAAGCTTATTTTCCCGAGGGCTCTTGGCAGAGGCAATCTCCACTGGTGATAGAGCAAGACCAATTCATTTTGATCTATCAGAAGCGTGAGCAATTGACCGACACTCGCTGGCGTTTCAGCCCATTGACGATCGTCATCACCCAAAAGGGGAAAGACAATCAGCAGCGATCGATCTTCATCGACAATCCCAAGGGTGCTGAGATACAGTTCAAATCCGCGTTCGATTGGACGCTGGGGCATCCTCCGCCGGTAGCCCAAGGGCAGCTCAGTGGGCGCATCGCGATCTATTCGCCACCCGATCCAAAGACCAACCAAGGTGAGCTGCGTATCGAGGCCGAGGATGTGCGGATCGACAAGCGTCAGGTTTGGACCGACAAGCAGATCAGCATGAAGATCGGCGGTTCGAGCGTTCAAGGGCGATACTTGTCGATCTTCATGGACCAGGACTTGCTTTCCGAGTCGACCGCTAGCACACCGACCAAGAGCGATAGTCCTTTTGCAGGCCTGGATTACTTGCAACTCTTCTACGTCGACCAAGTTCAACTCGAACTTCAAAACGGTGGGCTGTGGCCTACCGATCCGACAGGTACCGATCGCCATGCAAAGGCTTATGCCAAGCTCGATTGTCGAGGTCGCTTTCAGTTCCAGTTCCATCAATCGCAAGCCACGTTTATGGATGGAGTGCATCTGGAGCACATCGTTCAAGGAAAGCCAATCGATACCTTCGACTGCAATGAACTTCGGTTCAACGTCGGTTGGAATCGGACTGGTCAGCAAGAGACGTGGAAGCTCGATCGGCTCGAGGCGATCGGACTGCCTGGCCGGGACCCCAATGACCAAAGCCGTTGGATCCGGCTCAATGCACCGGGCATGCAGGCCGAGGCTCACGGCCAGCATCTGGTGATGGATATGGTGCACGGCATGGTGAGCTTGAGCAATGTGTTGCCAGGGGCCGCTCCAAAAAATTCCTCCCGAGTGTTCCTCAAACGCGGGAACATTCAGATCACCTCTCCGAACATCCAGTACCAGAACCCCGAGGTCCTCTCCAGCGGCCAGCCGTCGAAGTTCACACGCCTAGGTTGGGTGATCGCAGATGGGATTGGACAAGCCCAGGTCGAGTCGGAGCAGGGAGAGATTTGGAATCTGCACTGGAGCAAGCGGCTCTCGATCCGCCCTCACGAACAGCGCGATTTGATCTCGATCGATGGTGGAGCCAACATCAGCAGTTCGCTGCGTGGAAGGTTTGTGGCCGAGCGGCTCAACCTCTGGGTCATGCCCGTCGATGCGGCGATTGCGGCTAAGCTCGCTCCCTATTATCCCGACGGCCAGTTGCCTACGTTTATCCCCGACTGGATTTCGGCGGACGGTCAAGTGATCGTCAAAACACCGGAGCTCAGTGCCCAGGTCGAAACCATGGCGGTACGTTTCCGGCACCTCGATCCCCAGGAGGCTCTACGGGGAGGCTACTCGATCAGC
>Ga0136644_10002409_pt1 | contig 14339 bp, 14 predicted proteins | sample C_130820_EF_Meta_FD_94780 | JGI IMG/M metagenome (GOLD analysis project Ga0136644, IMG submission 94780) | Freshwater microbial communities from Lake Croche, Canada to study carbon cycling - C_130820_EF_MetaG (v2) (version 2) | ecosystem: Environmental > Aquatic > Freshwater > Lake | place... | reverse complement strand
CCCACACAGACTCCAGGTCTACGTAAATACTTTGTCAAATCCTCCTATGCGTTTTCAAGCCTAAATGTCCATCACGCCACATTTGTTGATAAAGAACACGAAAAAAATAATTTTGTTTTATTAAGTGAAAAGTATTTTGTATTGAATCATTACAACTGTCTATCAGAGGAGTTTTGGCGCAACGTGAAGTGTACACGCGGCGATGTAAATGAGTATAAAACGCGCACAATGGACGATTTTGCCGCCCTGGACCAAAATGATGTTGTGGATACACGGCTCCGCGACCGGCGCCCGCCGCGCGCGCCCGTTGCCCTGATTACCCCCTGAGGCACCAAAATTAGAACCGTAAACTGACCTAAAAAGTTTGACTGAGTATCATTATTAGTGGTATCAATTTCGACCGCAACTGGATCAGGCGACCGCCGCCCCGCCGGCGCGCATTTGGATGACAAAGTGGTCGTGTGCCTGCTGCCAGCTAGGCTTACGACGCCCGTGCCAGTCGGCGCGTTCCATAGCGTCGGCAAACATATCTGCAAACGCCGCCGTGATATCGGCATCACGGGCAGTAGCCGCGGACTTGCTGGAGGAAATACCCATTTGGAAAGAAGGGAAGAAGGAAGAAAGGGGCAAAAAGGCGAAGAAAGAAGCACAATAGCGTATATCATACGCCGCTGTGTTTCAATTTTTTTCTAGCACGCCCAAACCCAAATCATCTATTTGTTAGAAATCCCAGGTCAACGTCGCAGCTTTCGAGTACGCGTGCGCGCAGATCCAGCGCCGCTGGCAGGACGCATTTTAATCTTAAGAAATTCTTCACATAATATAAATGGTGGATATCTTCCAATTTAGCGCCCAGAGCCTTCTTGCGTGGACAGCTGCATATGCCGTCTTAGAGCCGGCAAGTTTCTATATTATTCCGAAGGTGAGCAAGGGGCAAACAACACAGGAATACTACTCGAAGTTCCCCTTTGCCATTGTGGCATTCGGTGACTTTATTTACTCTACATTTTTGCTCTTAGTCGCCCAGCAGGTCATTGCTCTTGTCTTCAAACAAGCCCCGCCGAAGTCCATAGTCCAGTGGCTACTGCGTTTCGCCACCTTCACAGCAGTTCAGTGGACAGGTGATCTTACGTACTTCAAATTCATCAGCCAACTCAAGCCAACCACAAAGTATATTGACTTCTTCCAGCGATATGGCAAAGAGGCGACTCTGGGAGCCCCGATAGGTGATACCGTATATGGGCTTGCCTGGTTTATTCTTGCCCAACTTGCCATCAGTTACGCACCAGTATGGCTCCAAGTCACCGCTATTACCTTATTTATGTTCGGAACCCTAGTTGTATCATATTAACGAAAAATTGAGTTCCCTGCCTCCACAAATACCCTCATACACCGTCATTCTATGTATCTTTGTATAAGAAACTACGCTCAAGGGCAATATTCTTACTCAACACCCACTACAACAACGGAATATACTGAGCCTATTACGAAGAAATGGCTACACGGGGATATTCTTAATCCAACCACAAATGAACTCCAGTTCCGAGATATTAAAAACCATAAATCGATTGTGGGAATCATTGATTATCTCAATCGCATACGAATAGGTATGACGCCACGTGGCGTTCCCCTTTATAACTTTCATCCCTATGACCCTGCGTATCCACTAATGATTGTCAGTTCCAAGCTTAAGCCTACCACAAATATGGTGGCAATTGCGTCGCTGGAGCACTGGAATGAGAAGCATCCGCGCGTGGGTATTCAGCATATCTTTGGACCGGTGGGTGACCAGTCTGCCGAAACGGCGGCACTGCGTATGGGTATTAGTACCCCTAAATCACCTGGCGAGCCCGATGAAGAGGATAATATTGTAGAAAATCATACCCGTCATCACAGTACCCAGCCGTGGGACCTTGTCTTTAATATTGATCCACCTGGGTGTGAAGATGTAGATGACGTGATGGGATGGCGACGAACTCCGTCAGGCACTGAATTCTTTATTGGCATTGTGGATATCTCTGCATGGGTGCCTGAAGAATCATCGCTGGACCTGGAAGCTAAACAAGCAGTACAAACCCTGTACATAGATGGTAAGGCAGTCGAGCCGATGTTTCCCACATACTTGTCTGCACAAAAGGCGTCGTTGCGCGCGGACGGTGTAAAACGCCCCATCATAGCCCTTGTATATCTTATTGAAGATGATAAGGTTGTACAAACAGATTGGAGGCTTCTCAAGGTTGCTGTCAGCACCGCCTACACATATGAATCTGTGTTAGAAAACCCTACCATTTCTGAAGTGCTCCCAGCCCTGCTTGGCATTATTACCACGCAGCCGCAATCCACGGATCCTCACGTATGGGTGGAGCAGGCAATGATTCTCTATAATACAAAGGTCGCTGAGGTGCTTAAACAGTCACGAAAGGGGATTCTGCGCCGACACGCTGGTACCATCAATAGTGCCTATACCTATCTTGCAGACAAAACCGGTATTGGTGAATTAGCATTTCTGGGCTCCGCCGCCGGTCAATATGTGTCTGCTAGCACCGCTGATACAGCTCACGCTGGTCTTGGACTCACAACCTATTGTCACGCCTCTTCGCCCTTGCGCCGCTATGCGGATGTTGTCAATCACCGCTGGCTGAAGCATCTAGTGTTCGGATTTCAGATGCCGTATGCTGTTACACTGTCAGAGCACCTTAATCACCGAGCCCACCTGATTAAGCAGTTTGAGCGTCTTATTTGGTTCCTTCAACATCTTAATCCAGACGGATCTATTACAACCACGCAAGGCATTGTTATCACTTACAACACAGAGATGAAGACGGCAAAAGTCTATATTCCAGATTGGAAACGGACAGTAAGAGCGGCTCATACTACAGCACAAGTGTACGAGCCCGGCACCCAAGTGACAATTCGTGCATTCTCTAATACAAAGGCAACTTCTATTCACCAGCGTGTTGTTTGTGTGATGAATTAAATCAAGGGGTTAAATAAGGGATGCCTGGTAAACTACCTATTAATTTATCGATTAATTTGCCGCCGCCATCACCACCTACACAAATAAATGTGGCTAGAGCAGCGGCGGCACATGGTAATACCTTACAGCGGTTAGGTACGACGGGTAAGACGTCTATTAAGATTAGTGCGAATCAAAATTCAGCTGGGACACCAATAAGAGATTCAGTATCGATTGGTAATACTAGTTCTGGAAATAGGACTATGAATGCAAGTACAGCAAGTGCTCCAGCTCCTGGATCGGTCGGCAATGTTAATTCTGGAACTGGAAGTATAAGTATGGGTAATGCCAGAAGTCTTAGTAATGCTAGACCGACTCTATCTATACCTCCGCTTTCCACACCTTTTCCGCCACAATATTTAGACCCTTTATATACTCCACCGTCATTGAAAATGAAACGGGCGCCTAAAGGTGCGCTGGCAAATATACTTTTGCTGTCAAATTCGAACAGTAATTCGGAGAATTTAATCAATACATACGCTGCGACTAGATTAAACTTTAATCATAAAGATGACGATGAACTTACAAAAGCAATCGCAGAATTGATTTTTACGAATCCAGACGATGAATGGTCAGATGTAAATTTTTTTGTTCAAACCACTGTTGATAAACAAGAAAAAGACAAACAAGAGTCAAATGAATCTTACTTGCTTACGGGTGGAACTCGAGAAACTCCAGGACAGCAGGCGCAAAGAAGAATTAATAAAAACGAGGATTATGTGGTTAAGACATACAATAAAGCGTTAATAATATTAGATTCGTATAATATAAATCGTGATAAATTTGAATCAAGTAAGACAAGTAAACAGTGCCAGCTGGCAGGATACGATATAAGAAATAATACAATACCTTGTTGGATATGTGGTTATGGTACAAATTTATTCAAGAATCCTAGTAAACAATATATTCAAGAAGATGGTAAAGTATTAACAATCTGTGATCCTAGCAGAAATCAATTTGAGTGTGAGCATATACTTCCTGCCGCATTAATGGCATTTTTAGACTACTTGGCAAATTCAACATATCCAGTTACCGATGTTGATATAATGAGGAGTCTTTACGATGGTTCTTGTGCGATGTGTAATAACTTTAAAAGTAATCATTTATACATTAAAAATACACGATTGGATGGCACCGGTGATTTTATACCAGACAGTGACGAGTTAATGAAGGATATTATAGGATGTTTTCTAAATGTACAAGAATCGTCTCTTCCTAAGTGGGCTACCTGTGTAAAACGAGAGGAAGATGATAAATATATTATAAGTGCTGTAACTGTTAATGCAAATGGTACTAATACAACATATCCAAATTTAATATGGGCTATGATACATAAAGATCTGCCGCCACCGCCCCCGCAACCACCCCCATCTCCGCAACCATCCTCTTCTCCTAGCGGTAAGCGTAAATCATCTGTAACATCATCAGAACTTCGTGCGAATTCTGCCAGCGGTCAGGACGATTATGGTCCATTAGATAAACTATTTATGGATTTAAGTGATGACCCTGCTTATAAACTTATTCTTGAGAAAAATAGAAAATCCCCACTTCCCGTAAGTATTCGAACAATAGCAAAACGTGGAGAAACTATTCAATGGATTAAAGATCGATATGCTGCTATGCTTAATCGTATCGAAAGAATATGTGGATTATTAAATACACCTGAAAGAAAAGCTTATTGGCATACAAAATATAATGAGAATACGGAGGATCAAGATCCAAAATTTATAAGACGTATAATATTTGAAGCAGTAGAAGATGATGTTACTGAAGCCACTATGATAAGCAATCTTGAGCGAAGACGAAATGATGAAAGTATTATTAAGGTAGACATTCTAAAGCAAATGAGAGACACCGATAAAATGATTAAAGATAGTATTCGTGATATGCGTCCAGAAGGGGATGATCCTGTTGCGCGTAGACGAGCGCAAAATAGTTCGCAAGACAGAGTGAATTATACACTAAATAATACATTTTTAGAATTGCGCGCAAGACATAATCGTGACGAAATTCCTGCTTGGCGCCGTCGTTCTATGCTTGGTGCTCCTATAGCTTCGCCTATGCCTATGCCTATACCTAGTGCACCACGAACATTTGTAAATTGGTGGTCACAAACGTTTGGTAAAAAACCAAAATCGTCCCGCAAAACCCGCAAAGCCCGTAAAGCCTCCAAGAAAACTCGGCGTCGTAAGTAGATATGACAAAAATAGGTCATGCAACCCGTAAATACCGACCCGCCGCTGCGTTCAAGGTAAAACTTACGAAGCGTAACGTTAAGAGTATGCTTAACCGTAATGCGAATATTTTGCCCACCCGATACGGCTTAGCCCTTAAACGCTTAGCCCCGATGGTAAGCAAGGTAGAGCGCATTGTAGAAAACGATGGCGATATTATTTCCGATTTACAAGCAGACTTGGCGATTCACCTTGGCAAGATTCGTATATCGTGCGAAAAAGCGTTAGAGAAGCATAAGACAGAAGCCGTAATGAACAACAATAATATGATGGGATCCCACAACAGTAGTAATAAGGCGAACAACAATGTAACTAACGCAAATATCAAGAAACTACAGCGTATGATTAATCGTAATGCGGCAAAGAAGCAGAAAAATGCAGGTGTCAATGATCTATTAGCAAGCTTTGGCTCGCTGAAATTCTAACAATAGAATAGCAGATGCCCGAGACCGCACAGACGTACGCAAATATGCTAAAAATACAAGCGGCGCAACAATTGGCGGGGAATACAAAATCATCTAAATCTCCGCTACCTGTAATAGTTGCGCCAAAGGGAGCCCCGCGAAATATAAATTTAAGCAATTTTACACCTGCGCACCACGCACATCTTGCAGCAGTAGCAGCAGCTATGCGACCTAGAGAACCGACCGAACTAGAGAAATCGTATAATTCATTAAAAAAGGCTGAAGCTGCTGGAAAAAAGCGTGCACACCGAACCCGACGAACACGCCGTAAGAATACCCGTAAGTAATCGCGTAAAAAATATATATAACGCAACCAAATTGATTTGATTGCGTTATATAAAATAATAAATGCCACACCACCACATCAACTATTTGTTAGAAACTTACAGGTCTCCTTTGCAAATGGATGCTCCGCTTCTGTATAGAAGCGTACAGTTTTTCCCTTTGTGTATATGTCGATCGACGCACCCACATCAAGATAAGTGTTGGTCGGATGGAGTTTCATACACATAGGAATCCATATCTTTGAAAGGGGTCCCGCTGAGAAGCAAATAAGCTCATGTTTGAGAGGTTTTATAAACTCAAGAAGGCGACCAGTCTCTTCATTGCTCTTCGTATCCCATATATCGACAAGTTGCGCATCGATAATGTGGCGTGCCTTAATTGGTAGAACTCCATCCTTTGTACCCGATGTAACAACATAGAATCCCTTCGTATATCCCTTTAGAAACTTAATGAATACATCCCAGTTCGAATTTCCAAAAATATTCGCATACGTCCGCTGCGATAGAGGAATATTGAATTTTGTAATAAAATCGTTGTAAATTTCTGCGGTACAATTCCAGTTTTTATTACAACTATTACAAGGAATGCCGATATAGAGATTGGGATCCACTATTTTAACCGCATCTAGTAATTGTTGTTGAAGGCGTCCGCCCGCACGAAACGTCCAATTATCACAGTTTGTCAGTGTAGTTCCTAGCATAACTGAACGTTCACCGTCACTGGGACGAATAATGGCAAACGGTACACCCTTTGTAATTTTATCCAGTAGAATATCGAGATGTTCACGCATTGTGCCCTGCGCAGGAAGCGGCATATTTTTAGGGATAGATGATACAAATTGGGGGACTTCATTGAGTGTATATGCATTCATCCCATCCTTTTCCCAGTGCTGTTTTCCAATATGAATGCTGTGAATAGAACTAAAAAACCCGGTTTGATTCCCGCCTGCGAAGTATTTATCTGCATAATCACGTTCAAAAAACTTGTTTGGACTATCGTAATTGCCGAGTTCAAGTATCTTCGACACGCGCGTCATTGAAGGCTGTAATGAATAATGAGGCCAATATCCACTGTTAGGTCCAACAATATCATCGCGCTTTTCGTGAAGGGTAAATCCAGGTTCTAATTCAATGCCCCCATTTCCACGAAGTTGGTCGTAGACGACTCCATAATTGCGATTAAATACAATTTGATGGACATTTCGCTCCTCATACTTGATTAAGTAGCTGAGCGCACGCGAAACGTAGAATTCCTTACGAATGTATACCCAATCGTCTTCAAGATGTATCCAATAGAGCGGTTTCATCTCGGATAATTTTTTCCATATTAAGTTCATACTTTCGCGATGACCCCGTTCCTCAGGCGACTTCATATAATAATCGAAAAACGGATACTGTGTGCGCATCTTCTGCCGATCTTCTACACTTGAGTTATCGTCCATACAATAGAAATACTCAATCTTATCCACATCTAGCCAATTATTAAGAATGGAATTAACCGTTTGCTCAAATAAGTCAAATCGTTTACACGTAGTCATTGTCAGCATAATCTTGGGATTTGCGGTGCGCGGAGTTATTTTACGGGTTACGGGTGCCGTAAGCTGAGGACGATAGAACTGAATAACTTTTGTCACAATATCATAATGTGCATGATTGAACCGTATACCGCGGTGCCGTGCTACATCAATATAGATGAGTAAATTTTGTAAGAATTCAGTATTCTTGGGTAAATGGGATATACCAAATTGTAAATTAAAAATCAAATTGTGCATCCACCATTCACCTGCAACATATTTATACTTAAAAATTATCTCATACATTTTGATATATGTATCATAATGCTTCATTTTATCGCATAAAATAATCATATAATATGGCAAATAGAATTCATATTCCACTTTCTTAGCAAATAGTTTATCGCCTAGCAGGTCTGGATTGTAATTATTTTCGAAATAATTCTGTATGAGTGTATAATACATATATGCAATATCAGGACCATCGTGAATGCAATAATATTTGATAAGCCGATAGATACATTCAATGCGGGTTTTGTCGTACTTAAAAGACTCTACAAGATAACTCAAGCCTTCAAACGGTTTATCTAGAAGAACATATTGATCAAAGATTTCTAGGCACGCAACATAGAGCTCTTGTATCCATAGATTGAGTGTAAGGGCTTTTTTATAGTATTCAATCGCCTTCTCGTGCCGATTTGCGGAGTTATAACTTTGCGCGCAATAGAATATATACCGATTGTACAATGGATCTTTCTCAACAAGTGCTTTTTCGGCAGCTTTCTCCAAGATAAACGCATCTTTGAGATATTTATCAGGATCCCTATTGCGATCTCCTGAACGACCTGAAAAGAAAAAATAATTTCCTAGCACATCGACTGGCGCCGCACATTCTTCTAGACACGAGGCATATTCGTGTAAAACCCCCTTAAAACACCATTTCTTGCGGTTGTTAAATAACTGCGGACGCGAGTAACGTATACCTTCACCACCGCCAAAGATAAACTTATAAAAATCCGCATCGAGAACAGCCGGTAATTTGAAGTCTCCGTGAATTTCATCATCGGCATCCCATACAAAGACATAGTCGGTTTTATTATAGGCAGCCTCAAATGCCTTGGTACGATTGTATCCAAAATCCTGCCATGCGTGTTCAACAAGTTCGCCTGATATATTACACGACGCAAAAAACTCCTTAATGAGTTCGCGCGTATTATCGGTTGAACCTGTATCGCTAATTACCCAATAATCCACTGGAATAAACTTCATAATATGTTTTAGTGTATTTACAATAATATGAGACTCGTTTTTCACAATCATATTTAGACATATCGTCTTTTTAGTAGACGCCATTTCTAATACTTCCATATCGGTAGGGTTTTAGACCACCGATTAAGACCTAAACCCGAAATAATCTCTATAACATAGACGATGCCCATCTTTTGCGAACCATTAGCCGCCGAGACCCTACAAGCACTTAACCGCACTGTAAACAATCTACCTGCCGAACACCATCTACGTAAGGATAGTGAAGCCGGCATTGTTAGCATCGTCTATGACACACAGAAGGACGTGACCGTTTTCCACGGTAAGTCCGGTTTCTATTTCCGCCGTGGACCCGTTGTTGACTGCATTAAAGCGGATATTAATAATGGTCGCGGACTCATTTGCACCGCCTATGAACTTTCCAACGCCGAAGCCGTCGCATCGGTCCTTGCCGGCTTTGAAGAGAAGTTCGGACTCAAACACGCCAAAAAGATCGATACGTATACGACGGAATTCAATAACCGGCGCTTTCTACTTGCCAAGTTCCCCGCCAATGTGATTAAGCAATTGTTCGAAACTCAGGGTGGCACAATGAAGACAGGCTTCAAGGGACCTCGTGATAGCCTTCTCAAGATTCCGACGCTTGATAAGTACTTTGAGTTTAAGGAGTCAGCGGAGCCTACGGTCGCTTCGATATTCGCCACGCAGTATGAACAGGGAAATTACGATTACGTAAAAACGGTTCATTACCAACTCCTACAGGAGGTAATTAGTCGTCCAAATCTAGGAATTACATTAAGCCCGGTTGCGGAGTGGACGTCCTAGGTTTCGGCAAAGCCGAAATCTAGGCAGCCCCATCGCCTTCGGCGTGAGGGGACGTCCTAACTATTACAGGTTCAAAATGAGGCAATATGTGATGTTTCTTATTATAATGGCGATATAATAAGATAAGAATCACAGGAATTCCTATAAGGATAATAATAATACTTGGTATTCCAAACATAATGAATGGATCACCATTTTCAACTGTTGTAAACCTTGTTCTGTTTGCCATAGGCGATAATGACGGTAGAACCATTTAACTTATTGTTCGAAGTCCAGCCCCATTTCAGTTTTTTCGTAAAACCCGCGGAATACAAACCTTTTTCACGAGAAGAGCCATACAATGTCTTTTCTTGCTAATTTAGAATGGCGACGTGCCGAGAAAGGCTTCGCCAAACCAACAGCAATGTCTCCTGTTCCCGATATTCAACCGATTCTTAATGCCGTTGTCAACGCACCGAGTAGTTTTGGTATTCAGCCCTACGTTGTAAAGGTGGTGACAAGCGATGAGGTGAAGAAGGCGTTAATACCAGCGTGCTATGGACAGCCCCAAGTTGAGCAGTGTACTCATTTACTTGTGTTTTGTACTCGGAATAATCTAGAAGAGCATCTAGAGCATTTTTTAACTCAAACGAAGCCACCGGCAAATCTAGAATCTATGATTCGTAGCGCCTTATCTGGTAATAGTCATCCGGTTCAGTGGGCGAAGCATCAGACATATTTGGCACTAGGATTTGCTTTAGCGGCGGCGGCAGAACTTAAACTTGCCAGCTGCCCAATGGAAGGGTTTTCCTCCGACGGGGTGGGTGCTGTTTTAGGATTGCCTCATACACTTGTTCCTACTGCGTTACTTGCATTAGGACTCCACGATCCAGCTGCGCCCAGCTTTCCACGTTTCCGCTTTCCGCAAGCTGAACTTGTACAATGGATTAATGAGCCACCAAATACAGTTCGTCCTATTAAGTCTCGTTACCGTCACGCAACGCCAGTCAGACGGCGTAAAAATGAAAAAATTGATGAGGCTACTAAGTAAACAGGGTTAATAGCATCCTTCTTCCTATTCATTCAACACTATGCCTATCGACCAAATCGAACTAAACAATTTCACAAACCTAGCTCAAAACTTTGTTCGTGAATTTGATGACTCCCAAGAGCATACGACTGTCGCCAATGCCATTGTTCATTTGCTTATTGATAATATAGACTATAGTATCAATCAGCCAGATCATCCGTTTAATCTGTATGCGAATCCTAATATTAGCATTGATGAGACTGTTCGTAGGATTCGCGACCATGTGATGTATAACCTTGCCAATGAAAACAACTTCACGCGTGGTCTAGTGCGCGCTTTCTGTTCACCTGGTGGAGTGAATCGTGAAGCGCTAGAGGAACTGCTCGATATTTATTACGCTTTCTCACTCAATTCAGTCAATGACGAGTAAATAACACTTTAGTACCCCGCTAGTTTTGTCCATAATGTGTCGCTGTTTTTCACTTCGTCGGCATTTAGTGCGCAGAACCAATTGAACTCAAAGCGGCGTACAAGCTGATCGCCGTCCCAAGACATAAATACTGTATTGGGTAGCACAGCCGATTTGGGGTCATTTTCATCATCTCTCAGACGTCCAAAAAGATCTTCAAGTTCACGCGGGCGTCCATCAGGAAGTCTACCACCGTCGGCGGCACGAAGAACTACCGTTCCTAGATCCTTCTGATGTTCCCATACGTAGAGTGATTGACGGCGCGCAACTGCTGCGCTCCAAGCTTGAGGTCCACGTTCGAATAAATCATTTATTTCTTTTGCGGCATACGTCCACGACGCTGTGTTTGGTACCGCCGCCCAACCTACATATGGAGAAGGTCCGGGTGCGACGGCGGTTGCAGTACTTACACGAGGCTCATCGGGGTCGGTGCCGAATACTGCCGTATCGAGACCCTTAATTAGCGGGTAGAAGCTTGGACCTAGACATAGGGTTGAGTTCGCATCCATTACAAGTCCGCCGCGAGTATTACATATATTGGCAATTACCCAGCGGCGCCATAGGGCAGGAGGTAGACGGGTAACTTTCTTATCGATATTAGGAAAAAGGGCAAGTACTGCGCTACGTCCGATGAGTGGTACAATACTGAAATCAGCACCCTGTGTGCGTTTCAGGGCTTCTAGGGATACTTGGAGGTAGCCACGATTCGGCATATTGCTATTACGTGCACCAAAGTCCCACCAATGGCGGGAATTTGTCTCAGCATCAACAAACCAATAGAGTCTAGGTTTCTCTAAAGACTTTAAGGTATTCACATCAGCAAAATTATCTTCAATGAGTAAATTTCGCTTATATAGTGATACTCCAACAACAAAAAGGGTTAATACTGTCGCAATAGAGATGCTTACAGCCGGTGTTAGTGTATTTGTGCTCATGCGATTCTCTTAATGGGTTGGTTGATTTTCTTTTTCTTCTTATTCCTTACAAGATGGACGCCGGTCAGTATATGAGATACAAAACACGCTCGTTGAGTACCTTTACTAGTCGTAGCGGAGTTACAGAGTCCGGACTTCGTACCTGGGCTATTCGGCAGGCAACAAATCAGACGTATACTCCTCCCTATAGTCTTCCCGCTGTGCTACCAAATACAACTAATTATTCAATTTACAATATATCAACACAGCAATTGGGTAATTCTTTAACAAATATGGATCTGCTTGATAGCACGCGTATTGGATTTGGAGGCGATTATACAACTCCTATACAGCCACCAATTCCTGCGGTGTCGTGTGGTATTATTCAGAGTCAGTCTAATTTCTACCTTCCGCCTATTGCGCAGGGTGGATTTCAGATTCCTTATACAATACCGGTCCCTTATCAATACTCAGGAAACCCCGCACCCTATGCGAATCCCCTGGTATACTTATCCACTCCTGGAGCGTGTGATAATCTACCGTCCTTCCAGGGTACTAAGCAGACGGCGGCACTGGCGTATGGTGCGCGTAGTGTGGTCTGCAACAATTCAAAAAGGTATTTTCCTTCGACAATTGTGCCTGGTGCAAGCGCATATTAAATTTCCTGCGTAAGAAATAGAAGATGAACGGTCTAATTCGATCCCCACCGGAGCAGCCTCCGCTATCTAGCCGCAATGCGTACACAACTTGGCCCGGCGGCGTTGACCCGACGGTCCCCCTTTATCGTACAGATAACCAGAGGTTCGGTGGTGCCCGGCGTCGTCGCAGCCGCCGTTCGTCACGCAAGAGCCGCAAGGTAGGTGGACGCCGCAAGAACTCGCGCAAGGCGAACCGCAAGAATTCGCGTAAGATGTACCGCAAGAACCGTAAGAACTCGCGCAAGAACTCTCGTCGTAATCGCAAGGTGAACCGCAAGTCTCGTCGTGCGTTCCGTCGTTTTCGCGGCGGATACGCGACGTGCTCGCCAGTTGCCAGCGGCTCTGCGTCGTTTCCGATGACAGCAAGTGTTTGCCCCGAGGGTTACTTCGAGGATAAGGGACTCATTGCGTAAATTGGAATCTTTTACAAAAAATATGTTAGTTTTTATCATATTTTTTGTTTTTTTATTGATTTTGTGGTTTTAGGGTTGGGGCACCAGTCTAATAGATCTTGAGGTCCATCGGCAGCGGAAGAATCTTCTTTTCGTAGTGTGTCTCAATCTCCTCCTGTGCACGACGCTCACGCTCGGTAATCAGGTTGATGGATGCACCCTTGCGTCCAAACCGACCCGAACGACCAATACGGTGAATGTAATTCTCACGCTGGAGCGGCAGCTCGTAATTAATCACAATGGAAATCTGCTGGACATCAATGCCGCGCGCCAGCAGATCAGTCGAGATAAGCACACGGCACTTGCCGTTGCGGAACTCCGTCATACGGAACTTGCGCTCTCCGACATCCATATCGCCGTGAATATAGTTGAGGTCAAAGCCGCGGCGCTTCATCTGGTCAGCCAGCCACTCCGCCTTCTGGCGTGTGTTGACAAAGATAGTCGCCTGCTGGATACTTAGATGGTCGTAAAGGTCGCACAGCGTATCTAGCTTGTGGTCCTCGCGCGGTACCTCCACAAACCACTGCTTGATGCCCTCAAGGCTCACCTCCTCAGGCTCCAGCAGAATCTCCACTGGATTACGGAGCAGTGACTTGGCAACCTCTACAACGTCTGGCGTCATTGTAGCGGACAGAAGTGCCACCTGCGTTGTTGCCGGCCAGCCAAGGCTCAGGATACAGTGGACCTGCTCGCGAAAGCGCGCCTCCAGCATCTGGTCCGCCTCGTCCAACACCAGTACTCGAATGGTGTTTGGCGACAGTACCTTGCGGTTAAGCAGGTCGTAGAAGCGACCAGGCGTCACCAGCAGCACGTGCGGGACGTGCGGTGCCTTCATCTTGGACTGCGAAATAACGTCAATGTCGGTATTGACCGGCGGACCACCCGTCGCCGTGTGCGTGCGCAGTCCAATGTAGGAACCGATGCCCTTGGCGACCGCCGCCGTCTGCTCGGCAAGCTCACGGGTCGGTGAAATAACCACCATCTGAACCTCATTCTTGGTGGGGTCAATACGGCTAATGCCGCCAATGACAAAGGTGCCGGTCTTGCCGGTACCTGACTGCGCCTGCGCAAGCAGGTCGTGCCCCGCCATCATCGGCACAATTGCCTTCTCTTGGACAGGGCTCGGCTTCTCAAAGCCGAACGAGTAGATGCCACGCAGAATCTGGTCATTGATGCCCATGTCATCAAAGCTCT
>Ga0136644_10002407_pt1 | contig 14346 bp, 15 predicted proteins | sample C_130820_EF_Meta_FD_94780 | JGI IMG/M metagenome (GOLD analysis project Ga0136644, IMG submission 94780) | Freshwater microbial communities from Lake Croche, Canada to study carbon cycling - C_130820_EF_MetaG (v2) (version 2) | ecosystem: Environmental > Aquatic > Freshwater > Lake | place... | reverse complement strand
CGTGTTGTGCTAAGTTAAATGCCTCTCTATGAGAGGCATTTAACATGGCCTACAACACAAACATAGTCAAGTAGGCTGGATTAATAACTCCTCTGGAGTTATTAATCCTGGCACTTGACGGTAGGCTTAATAATACCAAATAACTATATAGATAGGCCATGGAGAAACAGGGCTGCCCTAGTGGATATAGTAAACAGGCTGCGCGCACATCATCTAAGGGTATGGTCATCCCGGCACGCTGCGTTTCACGTAGACGCCCGAGCCTATATATCCCCTCGATTCGCTCCCTAACGCGTAAGGATTGCCCTCCTGGAATGGCGCCTCGTAAATCCTATGTGCGTCGGTATTCGACCCCTGTGCGTAAGGAGGGCATTACCGTCCACCGTAAGGGAAAGACATATAAGATATTTCCCAGCTCAAAGTCTACGACGGTCAAAGGGAAGTGCGTAAAGACTCGGAGATCGCAGAGTAAGAGAGTCACGGGGCGGTTTGGACCTCTACGGAAGGGAGAGCTCACGAAGCTCGGCTATTCTTCAAGAAATCCAGAGGAGCTGCGTCATAAGGCTCTACGGAAAGCGGTAGATGTCTACGGAGCTCTGGGAGTCTATAGAAAGCTGGATGTGGTTGCGAAGCTCTCCGTTAGAAAGCTTCCTGCTGCGTCTGCAATCTATGTTGCCGATCGTGAATGGGTAAAGAAAACATTTGGACCCTTGAAGGCGTTTTAATTAGCAACCATAAGAAGATATCCCATGAAGACAGCTGTTCTCATATCTGGGCTCCTACTTCTTTTAGTGGCAAACATCCTCATGGCCTATTATGTCCCATATGGTATTCACGGGCGCCGCGAGGGATTCAGCTCCTACTATTTGGCGAATGCGTCTCCCACGACTGCGTCAATGGGGCCGTATGATGGCGTGAAGCTATCCACGGGCAACGACTCGGCTTGGCGCTACACGGCGCCTAACGAGCCATTGAATGGCCCGGAGTTTACGCCCGGCGACGATTCCCTCTTTATTTTCAAGAATAACCAGTGCAAGCCTGAGTGCTGTGGCTCCAGCTACAGCTGCGGTGGTGGCTGTGTCTGCACGACGCCGCAGCAACGTCAGTATATCGCTGGGCGCGGCGGCAATCGTAACCGGCCTGAAGACTCGCTCTAAGCCTTCGGCTTAGAGCTTGTCTATAGCCGACAGCTCCGCTGCCGGCTGAGGACTCATTGTAAACCTGCGGCTTAGAGCTTGTCTATAGCCGACAGCTCCGCTGCCGGCTGAGGACTCATTGTAAACCTGCGGCTTAGAGCTTGTCTATAGCCGACAGCTCCGCTGCCGCTGTTGCCTATCGAGTCTCTAACCCCCCGATAGTATGAAGGTATGCATCATTGGCGCAGGCGTCACAGGCCTTAGTCTGTTACTCTTGCTCACACGCAAAGGCGTCAATCCTTCCGATATAACGATCATAGACCCGCAGTTTCGAGGCGGTGATCTCGGAGAAAAATGGGCCAACATTCAGTCAAATACGCCATGGTCGAAAACAGTCGACGCCTTGAACGACCTCCTAGGTCTAACACTCGAAAGCTCGCAAGAAATCGGCCCCCTATCAAAAATCGCAGACCTCTTCGTTTCGCTCACATCCCCCATTCCGGTCAATAGAATACAGGGGTTCGTAAAGAGTGTTGCCCAAGAGAATGGCGGGTGGAAGATAATCTACTACACTCATTTCGAGCAGAGTATGTGCTCAAAGGTCCTATTCGCATGCCAGGGATCGAATCAGAGAATTCTAAATCTTCCGATTCCATCCATACCGATTGAATGCGCTCTGGATAAACGCATCGCCGACTATATTCTTCCCGGCGACAGGGTCATTGTGTACGGAACAAACCACAGCGGAACCCTTATCATAAAAAATCTGCATGACTTATCTGCCTCTGTTACTGCCGTATATAGGTCAGAGAATCCATTCGTATGGGCTCGAGATGGCGCCTATGATGGTATAAAAGAAGAGGCCGCCGACATTGCCGATAAGATTGTAGCTGGTACAATACCAGTCACCTTAATTCGTGCGTCCGACGATGCCGCCGTGAAGAATGTCACATACAACTCGAAATGGGTCATTTACGCGATTGGATTTGAACGGCGCTCTATACCCGGGCTGCCAGAGGCCTACGATGGCAATACGGCTACCATAGGCGCCTCGGCCTGGGGGTTCGGGATTGCGTATCCGAATGCCGCCCCGGATGGGGTCCACTGGGATGTGAGTGTGGCGGCTTTCTTGAACCACATGAATGCCCAGATGCCTATGATTCTTGCCTCGCTAGAATAGATATGGCCTCTGGGTCAAATGTATTTACAAACGTTACAAACTCGCTAGCTGCCGGTACAAACTCTGTAAAGAATGCCGCGACGAATGCAATGAATTCAGTATCTAGCATCTTTCCATTATCTACTCCGATCGCGAACTCGACTACGAGTGCGAATACGAACATGAGTACGAACTCGAACTCATATAACTCGAGAACAGGTGTCAACTATGGTCTTCTAATCTTTACAGGGCTCCTTGTATTACTCACTATCTTAGTTACGGCGTACAGCAGAGAAGTCTACGAGGGTTACGAATATATAATAAACCGTATTCGGAACTATTTTGGCTATTCAACTGAGACGAGCGTTATATCTGGAGTTCAGCCCACGAAAGGGGATATCACCGAGCTGACACGCCCACCCAGGGCCGTCAACCCTCGTCAGGAAGAAGAAGAGAATGAGTCGCTTGTGGAACGTGTTTTGCCGCCGCCATCAGTGAGTAAGGAGGTCTTCAATGTGAGCAAGAATGCCTATACTTACTATGACGCTGAGCCTCTCTGTAAGGCGCTAGGAGCGGAGCTGGCCACCTATGATCAGGTGAAGGCCGCCTGGGATCGCGGCGCCGATTGGTGTAACTACGGATGGGTCAAGGGTCAGATGGCTGTCTTTCCAACGCAAAAGAGCACCTATGATTCTCTACAGAATGGCCCGGCAGACCAGCAGGGGGCCTGTGGAACAGTCGGCATTAATGGCGGTCACTTCGACAATCCTGAACTTCAGTATGGTGTGAACTGCTACGGCAAGAAGCCAATCAACAAGGTGCAGGGGCCAACGGGCCCTCCTCTGACACCCGATGTAATCAAATTCAATAAGAAGGTCGAGCAATACTCGGATGAAGCGTCTATAACGCAGATTGCCGCCTTTAATTCTAAGAAGTGGTCGGGTGATCCTTAGTTAACGCCGATACCCACCCCATTCGTTCGACTCCGAGGCATCTCGGATATATACATCCTCATGACGACGGCCGTTTCCGCCATCCTCCTGTGGTTCATCCTCCTCCAGCAAGGTGTCTACGACCTTCGTCTGCTTAGATCGCGCTAGATCAATGTGCTGCCATACCATGGCCTGAATATCCAAGCGCCGCTCGAGACCATACGGCAAGTCCGAATCCACATCAGCCCAGTACCCCCAGTTTAACCAGAAGGTCTCCCACTTATCCGAGTCCATGACGTGCTCGAAGTGATCAACGTCCTCTTGGGCAAAATCGGTATTCGTTGGCGCCGGCCACTTGCTCTGCAGATTGTGCTTGGTCTGATTCTCATAGAGCCCGGTCGCGACCACGGACTGGATCCATTCCACGTCCCGATTCCATTCGTAGCCCTCCGACTGAATAAAGGGGATGAGCCCACTACTCACGAAGAGGTGTATCATGCTTTGACGCTTCGTAGTACCGTACGCAGTGTCAATAGGTTCATTCAACCAGTCATTCCACGACATGATGGGTGGCATTATATGTAATTCGTGCTAAAACTTTAGACTGGCGGCTGCCCGGGCGACACCATATGGCGCTTTAGACACTTCGACACCTCCGTCTGCCGCTGATTCCGAATGAAGGCCAGCACCTCGTTTGTCTCGTCGGTCCGACCCTTTCTCACATAGTATTGGTGCAGCATCGTCTCAAGACTCTTAAACGACAGGGGTTGAACATACTTATCTTCCGTTACGGAGATACGCCCCCCGACAATCTGGATTATGGCGTTCTCCGCCTTATGTGCCCGGAGACCATCCAGAACCTGCTTCTCGTATTTCGCGCGAAGTTCCCGGACGTCCCGGGTTTTCTTATTGAGCCCCGCGAGCATCATATCGTAGTGCGCCCAGTAGCGGATGAAGTCTCCAAGATCAGCCATGCTGGGCTGTGTAGCACTCTCGACCGCCATTGCTCTATCGGCAAGTGTTAAAGTTAAGTTTGACTGAAGGGCGCGCCTATGTTCACCGCAGAAGAGCGCATATGCATAACAATAATGCCCAAGGTCACCAAGATTACAATGAGAAGAAGCACAAATAGAACACAGGTCAGAATAATATAGGGGAAAACACGATTCATTACGTGGTTCAACAGGGGGTCGATAATCAGGCTCTGGATCTGCATTCTGGTTTCATCCTGCCTCATATAGTCAATCGCCTTTTGCATAAATGTGCTGGTCCATTGTGGCGGCGGACGAGGCTTGGCCTTGCCAGGTTCCATTCTTGCTCATAGGCCCCAACTTAAAGGGGGCCCGGGCGGCGCGTCAAGGCTATGCGTGAAGCTTTGACATTTGCCGTTAGACTATATGCAGGTATCTCGCCCGGTGCTAGACGCCAAGGAACAGAGTCATACCTTTCAAGTGCGCTGCATTGATCCGAAGGCATGTGGCCTCCGACTAACTGGGCCGCCGGCCGCCACCTCCGACGATGTATCCGGAGTCGTTCGACTTTTTATGAAACATGCGCCCGACGGCGTGGAGATTGACTTAGATGATGTGTGCAATATATGGAATAGCCATTATGAGGGTGAGCCATATACTATCACAGATGATACGGAAATTCATTGGATCCCAGAGGAGGTTCGGATAACTCCTCTACATGCTTCGATCAAGTGGGTAATCTTCTCGGTTGGCCCCGGCTCTCCGGCAATAGGCCTTCCCGGTAAAGCGGCTTTACATCGCCGGCGTATTCGCGATGCCCGGCTGAGAGTGGCGGCTGCCCGGCTTCGTGCCGAGCAGTTGGCGGAGGCCTATTTTACTAAATACGGGCCGGGGCTTTTAGGGGATGATGATTCGTCACTCTCGGATGGCTGAGGGCCGCTTCGAATGGCGGAGGCCGTTCGAAGCTTCGAATGGTTAAAAATATAGGCTCGCACTATTACAGAAGCAAACGATGGCTGGGTCTAACTCTGTTCAAGCACTAGGCGCCCTCGCCGTTCTAGCCGTAGTTGTTGTTGCCCTTTCGTTCCTCCAGCCCACATGGTTCAAGGGCGGCGGCCGCCGCGAGGCCTTCCAGACGCTGTCGGCTGCGTCGAACTATTCGGCGCAGGCTGGTGGCAATGCCTCGGCCGGTTCCGTCCGTGAGGCGGCCGTGAAGAATGCGCCCGAGGTTGCGGCCGTATCGGGTCCGGCGAACTTTGGTTCGGCCGAGCCGCCGGCGGGCTGCTACCCCCGTGATCAGCTGACGCCTTCGGAGCTCCTCCCGAAGGACGCGAACTCTGTCTGGGCGCAGCAGAACCCGATGGGCACGGGCTCCCTCAAGGGCAAGAACTTCCTATCGGCTGGCGCCCTCATTGGCGTCAACACGGTTGGCCAGAGCTTGAGAAATGCCAACTATCAGCTCCGGTCGGAGCCCCCGAATCCCCAGGTCCCGGTCACGGTATTCAATGTGCCGACGATCGAGCCCGACGTCAACCGTCGCGCGCTGGAGATCGCTTAAAGCGCGCCTGCGGACCTGCAATACAAATCGTATAAATGATTCTCAATCATTCCTATGATTTACCGTCAAGTGCCAGGATTACTTGCCTATGTAGTGTTGTAGGCCATGTTAAATGCCTCTCTATGAGAGGCATTTAACTCGGCACAACACGGTACCATGATCACATCTTTGATTCAACCCGAACCTCGAGCCCCATATACTTGCTATAGATGACGCGCGAGATCAAATCGATCTTCTTCAAGAAGTTGAATTGTGAGCCGATCAAGACAAGTCCAATCATGATATTACCTCCGTACTCGTAGCTCTCATAGGGTCTGTAGGCCGGTATCTTACCGTCTCCGTTCAAGTCCCAGTTGAGAACAAATAAGAAGGGCACAAGCTTTGCTATCTTCTTGATATAGAAAATCACAAGAATCATACTGATGGCCTGCCCCACGACCTGTAGAATAACATCGGATAGGGGCTCTTTTTCATCGAATTTCGGAAAGAGTGTATCGAGTCCCGTCCCGGTCACAAACCCGAGAACGAAATAGATTGCGCCGTATTGGACGTTTTCTAGAAGCTGCATGACACGTATCTCGTCAAATGTCATCATCGATCGAAACCGTTTTGCAACCGTTTTTACCCATCCTTTTTCTATTTGGAACGGAAAGCTCCCGATCATCTAACACTATCACAGGAAATGAGTGATATTATGTCAAGCTTGTCATATGCCTTATCGCAGACAAAACAGGCCCTCGGGTTCGGTAGCTATCCTATTGTAAATGTGACGAGCGGCGTCGACGGACAGGTATATCGGGTGAGAGATATGCCGGATAAGCAGGCCGCCGCCGATATGATGGCCCGTGTCCGTATGAAGATGAACAAGCTCAAGCTCCACGTGGAGAGCTCTTATCCGGATAAGCCGCAGGTGATTCAGCTTTCCAAGAACTTCGAGGCGAATCCCGGGCGTTTCTATGAGGCCACGCCCGAGGCCGATCACACGAGCTATAGTGTCAATAAGGGCGAGGCCGTGCATTTCTGCTTACGGCAGCGCGAGGGGGGCGACGAGAGCCTGGTTCAGGAGGATATTATCACATTCGTGGCGATTCATGAAATGGGGCACATGATCACGGCGTCGGTTGGACACGGCCCCGACTTTTGGAATAACTTTGCCTGGCTTCTGAAAGAGGCCGAAGCCGTGCAAATCTACAAACATCGGGATTTTAAAGCCCATCCGGTATCGTACTGTGGAATGAAGATTACGGATCAGCCCACATATGATGCCAAGAAGGATGGAGCGGACTTGTCTATGGGATAACTTATGCACTTATCGTTAGATGAGCGACAGCCTGCTCGAGTTTTTAGAAGAACCATCAAGGGCCTTTGCGCCGACGACCTTAGGTACTCCCGTAGCCGTCGACCTGCATCGGCCAGATGGTGTAAAGAGAATACATATCGAGACCTTTTTCCCGTTTATGACCTTTACAGACCTGAAGTTGGCCATTTATGAGGCGCTCGGGAAACGTGATTCCGCGATTCCTGAATGCATCTTTTTGACGAAGGGCGACGAGACCGTCGATTTCATCTGGATTGGACAGGCGGAACTTCCGCTGTCGAATCCGCTCGAGGCCGCTGTAAATCCGGTCGATACTCGATTCGTTGACTCTGCGGGAAATAAGCGCATCTTAAAGTTCGTTTCGCGTGACCGAATGATGCTCGAAGATATGTACGATGAAATACCGGTATTTTCGGCCTATCTATATGAGGACGTTTTGGCCCAGATTCCTGGCGCTAAGCCACCCAGCGAGCGCGATTGGAATGGCCTTATTGCGCCCTATTTCCCGTATCTTACGGTCGAGGGCCCGACTGATGGACAGGTGACCCGGGCGCAACGCATGTACACGATTTTCAAGCGGCGCCTTCAGTTCTCGGCCAAGATAGAGGATTTGCTGACGGACTCTTTGGAGCCCCTGCGGCTAACCGGCCTTCGTGCATTGCGACTTTTATGGCATAAGCCTGAGAGCATACCGGGCATAGAGGCCATCTTTTACGATACGAATGTGAATGCGAAGAGGCCCTATATGCGGTTCATGCCGACGGAGGGGTCACCGATCAGTAAGGTCTTCTTAGTTGACGGGGCACCGGATCTAGCCGACCCGAAGCTGCTTCTACAGTGGTCTCAGGAGCGGAGCCCTATTCCGAATCACGATTTTGTGATGGCGAAGGTGCTGGTGAAGCCCGGATACGTGAATGTCGCGCCCATCTACGGAACGATTCGGGCACTCGATGACGGTACTGCCGACTATACTCTACTACCTCCGAAGGGCGCTAGAAAGTTAGATCCAGGAGATCTGCGGCGGACCTGGAGTTTTCTACAGGAGGTGCAGTTCTCCTTTCTAAAGGAGCCCGTTCTCGACAACGGAATCTTCGTGTTTGGCCTGAAACTAGCTGGGTCGCCGGTCACTGCGAAAGTGATTCGGGAAAAGATACCGATGTTTGCCGCCTTCTTTCAGGAGACGCTGCCCTTGGAGGGCGATAACCCTCTCATTAGTATCCGGTATAAGGCCGTCAGCAACTTCGCCACGGAGGACCGAGTGGCGACGTTTATCACGCAGGTGCTCAATCGGAAAATGTTGCGCGAGGAGGGCGTATCAAATCTGGTGGAGATCGTGGCAGAGGAGTTTCAGCTCGATATGGAGGAGGCTCAGAAGCGCGTGGCTACTCGCCTACAGCAGCAGGGTGATATTGCTATCGTGAAGCCGGATACGGGTGAATTCATGGGCCAGTATAATCCTGGAATCGATATCTACATATTCGGACAACATCCGTTCTATACATTCCACATTCACCGCGCGAACTCATTTAAGACTCTTCGGCGGATAACCATGCTGTTATCTCTTCTTATGGGCGGCGCGATTGAAGATTTTCATGTCAGCAAGAAGGCGAGCAAGGAGCTGGCAAAGGCGGAGGCTGACGCGGCTGGGCTGCCTTTTGAGGAAGTCGATGTGGCCTCGGAAGCCGATGCTGAAGCTCCTCCTGCGGCAGCGGCTCCTTCTGCGGTCGCAGACGAGTTCGATGAGGGATATGACGCCTTTCTCGATGATTTCGCGGCGGAATATGGTGATGAAGAGGTGGTTGCCGCGGCCGCCACGGCAGAGATGCCGGCTGCTCCTAAAACCGACGTGAATGCTGGACCGGAGCCGCCTTTGCCGAATGCGGTGGTAAAGGCGCCGCCGCCACGCCCACCGCCAGAAGAAGTCAACGCGGAGGTCAGTACGACCAAGGATACCAGTATTGCGAACTTCTTCATCAATAAGCTAAAGGAGGCCGATCGTCGCCTATTTGACTATACGAAGTCGCATCCGTCTCTCAAGAAATATGTGCAACAGTGTCAGCCAACTGACGGCCGCCAGCCCGCCGTTCTAACCCAGGATAAATATGACGAAATGTTGGCGGAATATAAAAAGGATAATGTGATGTTCGTATTGTATCCTCTAGAGGCCGACGCAGAGCCTCCCGCGGCTGGCCAGGAATACTACACCGTCCTCAGATATGGCACGGCAAAGGAAAAGCAGCACTATTATCTGTGTTCGCAGTTTTTCTGTACGCGTGACGAAATCCTGGTTCGCGAGGCCGATTTGCAAAGCACGAAAATGCGGCGGCCACTGCGTCTTCCAAATGGGCAATTGAAGACTACGAAGAAGGGTGGGCCGGATGGACAATGCCCCTTTTGCGCCGGCGATGTTATTAAGAATAAGAAGAGTGCCGGGCCAAATGACGTGGTGATCGAGCGCGGCGTAAAGAAGCAGTCCGATAATCGTAGACACTTGTATATCCGATTTCTGAAGAAGACGCCGCACCCCGAGGGCTTCTATCTTCCCTGCTGTTTCATAGAGCCTGAGACGATAAAAGAAACGGATGCCCCCTTCGATAAGTATCGGGAGCTAGGCATTGCGACACACGAGGTGGAGGCTGAGGCCGAGGCCGAGGCTCCGCCCCCACCTAGACAGGGGCCCGTGCTAGAATCCGGCATTCCTCTCGTCGACTACTATTCCGTTCTCCAGACACTCGGTAAGCGCGGAAAGTATATCCTCGGATCGGAGAAGTTTCCCTTGGAGCTGGGACTCGTCACGGCGGCTGGGCGCGGCGAGCCCCAGGTGGGTCTTTTACTACCCGAGCTCGACGAGTATTTTAATCAGACGAACGACTTCGTGACGCGTACGTTGACCCAGCAAACTCTAAAGGAGGGCGGGACCGGCTTCTTGCGTGTGGGCGTCGAGAATCGCGTGCGATACAAGGGCGACAGTTTCCTGGCCGCCGTGGCCCCCTTCTTTAAGATGAACTCGGCAGCGGAAGTCAAGGCGCGCATCAAGTCGGTGCTGACCGCGCGCAGTTTCCTGGGCCTCAACTACGGAAATATGGTGCTCGAGTTCTACAATCCACGCCTACCGAGACCCACGGATCGCGTTCTAGAGGCCTGGGCCGAAGAGGAGCTCGAGACAAGTCCCTCAGTGCAGACTCGCGAGTCTCTGCATCGCCTCTATAACAGCTGGGCCTCATTCCAGCTCTGGCTCCAGGATACGAAAACGCAGAAGGAATACCGGCATTTCGCCCTATTCTTTTCACAGCCAGGGCTATTCGAGGGTCGGGCGAAACGCGGCACAACCTTTATTGTGCTCGATATATTACCTTCAGGAAAGGTCGACGTGAAATGTCCTCCCTACGGATACAATGACGACATAATGGGCAGAAACAATATCGGCTTTCTTTTGCACAAGGAGGGAGTCTGGGAGCCCATCTTCTATATGGATAATCGGGATCCGGCCAGTAGACAGACGGATGCTGCCACTCTATCCTTCGATGGAACCTATAAGGGGTTCACAGGAATATGGCCAAAGACCGTCAAGGAACGTGTGTCGGAATTCACCGCCAAGTGCAACTTCTCTGGCCGCAGCGTATACACCAGTCAAAGCAGGGTAAATCCGGCCGCCATGATCCCCCTGAGCCTTATCTATCGGGCCCTACGGAAGCCGACCGATAAAAACAAGGCGCTCGTCTTTGAGGGCGTTGTCCGCGACTCCTATAATCACGTGGGCGCCGTCCTCTACAGAAAGAAAACGTCGTCGGGGTTCGTGGCCGTTCCTGTGATCGATGACGGTGATTTGGCGCCGACGGTTATGGGCAACGTTATTCTCGACTGGGACGACCACGAATATAAGAAGGCTACGATCATAGAGTCTCTGGATTTCTATAAGGAGTATATTGACACGGACTTCTCTCTGTATCCGGGCTATGTGATGCAGAGCCTTGTGAGAAAGGGGTCCAATCCTGAGCCTAGACCCTTGAAGGAAGAGGACATTCCTCATCTGGTCGCGATCAAGCTCCGGAATGGTCTATATATACCTATCTCGAAGCCCACCGATGACTTGGATCGTCTTCGGGCGGCGGCGTCGAGTGGAGGTGCCACGGTGGTTGAAATAGAGGAAGAGGAGTGGGCAATCAATAATGATATCATGCACGACAAGGCGATTAAGAATCCGATTGACGCCGCGCGCATAGAGTACGAGGAACTCCAGGAACTGTTCGAGCATTTGCGGCTAACGATGTCGAACTTTCTGGCCACGAAGGGTTCCGCCTTGCGTGAAACGCTCCAGACAATCGTGATGGATCGCACGATTGCGCTTCCGGAAAAAAGAAAGCAGTTGGAGATTCTTTTGGGACCGATTGTAATGAATCAGATGATGACCGAGGAGCCCGCCGATGGGGAGCCGTCGATTTTGCGCACGGACTGCACGCTGCGGGGCGAAGGTGAGTGCAAGGGGCGCTGTGCTTGGGTCAAGGCTGCCCCCACAGATGTAGGCAAATGCCTACTTCACGTGGGCAAGGAGGTGGACCTCGGTAAGAAGCAGATCAGCGTGCGGCTTCTTCTCCTTCGACGCTTGAATGAGGAGCTGATCCGATTCTCAGAGCGCCGGAGACAGATCTTTGATCAGAAAGTGAGTCAAATGGCGACTCTGGAGGGGCCCATTACGGTCGACTCGCAGCTGATTATTCCAGAAAGATCCGTGGCGTGGTTTGAGCTTTTACGGCTGGAATGGGGGTCGAAGCGGGATGAGCCACGGTATTTGGAAGAAATGGCGAGGCCTCCTGTTCCTAGAGCGGTGCCGACCGTGGCAGGTGAACCTGTGCCTCAATCTCTCATCGAGGCCTTGGGCGCCGACCCGAAATGGGATAATCTGCGGGTTGCCAAGACCACGTGGCCGGCCATATTCACATCGCTGGGTCTGTCCCCGGCTAAATACGATCTATCAGGTGGCAAAATACGCCGTGACCAAATGAAGAATGTCGTTTTAGAAACGGGAAAGCACATGATTTATGTCGGTGAGGAGACCCTGTTTTTCAAGCCAGTGCATGCATCTCTTTCGGGCGTTGCATTCATTCTGGAAGACGGGCCAGGCCTCATTGTTACGAATCCGGGTGAAATCACCTCTCTGCAGTTGTCGGATTTGCCAGATAGTTTTGCCGAAAGGTTTAAACGGGGTATTAGGATTACACCGGTCAAGCCTGGAGAATAAGAAGAGTTGCGAAGATATTAAATATGGTTACAAAGTAGGATGCCGAATAACAATGGCAATAACGAAAACTGGAATGCCATTATGAAAAATAGACTTGATAGCTTAAGAAAAGATATTGATGATATGATAGAGGATAAGTATAGTGTAGAAGAGGCACGTCTTAAGAAGGATGGTGTTGATTTATTAACACTTATATATGATATTGTTATATTATACATTCATTCTAAGACTGAAGGTGATATATGCAATATAAACGGAGAAGAAGATAAAATAGCATATATAAAGAAACATCAAAAACTACTAGATAGCGCTGCGGTAAAGGAAATCGTACTGCATATTATAAAGAAGGTATCAAAACAGTATGATTTATTCATTATCGATTATAAACCCAATGATCTTAAACAATCAATCAGTAAATGTGTAGCCGTAAAATCGGGTGGGGCGCGCACCCGTAAGCAGAGACGCATTCGCAGCCGGCGGCGCTAATCCGCAATCTCACAGACACCGGCATCCGCAGGCATGACCACCGGCCGCCTACGAACGCCCTCGAGCTTGTCCTTTCGATCCTGCAGCATCTCAGCCACCTCATCGTCCATTCTATTCAGCTTGTAGCGCTTGTAGTTACTATTGTTCGGATGCATGATCACAATATACATATCACTGATTTTCAGGCCATAGTAGGTCTCTAAGAACCAGCGATAGACATTGAGCTGTAGCGTATAGTGCCAGTAGTTCGCATTTGGCAGATGGGCAACCGGCCCGAGACCCTTTTCAAACGTATTCTCGGTCTTGATTTCCTTTGAGCGCTTCCAGTCGTAGATCACATAGGAGTTGTCCGACTTCCGATAGAAGATCATGTCAATGGAGCCGGCGAGCTTGTACTCCTCGCTCCAGACCTCCCACTCGCTCCGATAGGGCACGAGATCCTCCTTCACGTCCTCCCAGAAGTTCATGAAATAGCGCCACTCGAGGCTCTCCTTCACCTCTTCCGAAATCAGTTCCGGATGGCCGTGGAGAAACTGTTCAATGCCGAGGTGCATGGCCGTACCTGAACCCGAGGCAGAGGAGCCGTTATCATCCCAGGACTTCTTGATCTCCTGCGCGGTCATGCCATAGTACTTCGACTGCGGCCACTTGGGAGACGACATCATTTTCCGGATAACGGCGGCGGCATCAAAGTGTGGGAAGAAGTCATGGAGGAACTTGGTGCAACTGATGATTCCCTTGGACGACCCGTTCACAGTATAGACGTGCGTGGGCTCATCGAACTGGATGTGATTGTCGCGCGGGTGCTTATTCTTGAAAGAGAGTTCTTGCCATGGCTGGGGCATGCGGGTAACTCCAAGAGTATCGAGATGTAATTTTAGGTGGCTGATAGACATTTCACTGCAAACGCCATGCGCTATGTTGTATTATATAATATAGCGGTATTTAGTATAATAGGCTCTTTTATATAATATTGTGGTATTTAGTATAATAGGCTCTTTTATATAATATTACGGCATATAACAGCTATATTAAATATACATCTTATATTATGATATAATATTTATAATAGATAAATAATATCTGCGCGTTTAGATAATACATAAATATATAGGATATATTTATATATGATCGGATACACCATTGCCTTCTCTGATACAATGTCATCTGATATGGTATTTTTGCCTGCATACAACGATGTACTCGTATATTCAGATATTGGTTCCGCGCTCCTGGCCTTGAAGGGCTTTACAGTAAATATGAACTGTGTTCCTATCCTCTACGGCGAGACCTTTCCATATGAGAATACGACCTTTGAGGATACCTTAAATCAAAAGGGATTCGCCGTATATGGTGTATGTGATTACGTAATAGACGATGAGGACTGCCGTGTCCCCATTGGACTGAAGAGAGTATCTGTTGCGTAACGTGTTGTGCTAAGTTAAATGCCTCTCTATGAGAGGCATTTAACATGGCCTACAACACAAACATAGTCAAGTAGGCTGGATTAATAACTCCTCTGGAGTTATTAATCCTGGCACTTGACG
>Ga0136644_10002406_pt1 | contig 14347 bp, 12 predicted proteins | sample C_130820_EF_Meta_FD_94780 | JGI IMG/M metagenome (GOLD analysis project Ga0136644, IMG submission 94780) | Freshwater microbial communities from Lake Croche, Canada to study carbon cycling - C_130820_EF_MetaG (v2) (version 2) | ecosystem: Environmental > Aquatic > Freshwater > Lake | place... | reverse complement strand
GAGTAATATAAAACACAATACATCATATAGATGATAATATAATATTTATTATTTATTATATATTATATATAATGAAGTTGTTAGTTAGTAAAACAGATTATCTAGAAACAATCGATCTTGCTATTAATTTACAAGGAGATTATAGTAAATCAGTTATATTTCATTGTTATTGGCATGGTACTTTGAATGAAAAACATTTATATTCTATACTATCTTGTTATTATTTCAATGTATATAAAAATAAACATAAAATTATATTATGGTTAGAAAATAACACCCCTAATGAATATAATACAGAAATAGAAAAGTACGCTGAAATTAGATCTTTTTCATTAAGCGACGAAAAGAGTAATACTAATTTTATTGAAAACTACAATTGTAATTTTAGAGGTTTGAATTATTATTCTGATTTTGTAAGAAGTTTATTACTTTATAATTATGGTGGTGTATGGTTTGATTTAGATTGTTTTATATTAAGAAATTTTGACCCTATTTTTTTGAACTTTGAAAACGAAATATGTCTTTATCAATGGGAAGATCAAAATTATCCAAATAATGCTATTTATATATCATTAGAACCAAAATCTGAAAAAATGAAAAAAAATATAGAATTTATAATAAATCGCGATAAAGGTTGGGGATTTCAAGAAGCGAATCTCACATATGCTTTAGAATTAGATATGCTTGTTTTACCATGTAGTTGGTTTGATGCTGACTGGATACAAAACCCATACAACATCGGGTATGATAATATTTTTAAAAACACAGACAAACAATATAATTTTGATAATTTTTTTAAGGGTAGTTTTTGTTATCATTGGCATAATAAATGGCATGATAAAATAGACGATAATAGTATTGTTTTACAATTAGTTAGAATAATTCAGAATAACTTGTAAAAATGCATTTACAAGAAATATAATATATATATAGAAAACCACCTTTTTTGTAGCTATTTGGCTACAAAAACACGGATAGCCCTTAATTTATTTATCGGCAACGTTGCCTTTGAATACATAACCGCCAAAGGCTGTTTGCAATTTTCAAAGGTGTATAATCAAAAAAAACTGTATAAACCTATCGCAACAAACTATGGTATCGTAGACAAAATACAATACCATAACGAACAATAAATGATTCATTTTTTAGTGCCACGTAATTCATCCACATTATATGAATCCATTGAATGTGCAACACTATCCGCAACAGAGCCAGTTCCGGAACCCATGATTTCAAGCTCCTTAGCCTTTTATCTTAGTGATATAAAACAACAAATTGTGCGTTATGGAAATGATTGGGATATATATAAACGATATACAAACCCATATGAGTACATCCACACTGTAGTTCCATTGAAACGCAAAGGGATTGCAAAACACAAGCCTTTGTCCAGATCCTATTTCAAAATGATCGAACTCGTCCATTTTTTCCGTATTCTGGATCAGTATCAACCGTATCCTCCCCATAAACGCCCTCCCGGATTCACTACCACACAAACTCATCCGCCAATCAAATCATTCCATTTGGCAGAAGGACCTGGCGGTTTTATTGAAGCTTTAGCAACCCTGAGATCAAACAAGCAAGACACGTATGTAGGGATGACCATTTTAGATGATGCAAAAGACTCTAATATTCCCGCATGGAAAAAGAGTCAGCATTTCTTGAAAGAGAATACGAATGTTTTTGTCGAAACGGGATATGATAAAACGGGGGATATTTTGGTGATCGAAAACTTCGATTACTGTGTTGCAAAATACGAATCGTCGATGGATATTATAACGGGCGATGGCGGTTTCGATTTCTCCGTGGATTTCAATCAACAAGAGTCGCAAATTGCTCGCCTCTTATTCGCACAAATGGCTTTTGCATTGGCAATGCAGAAGCACGGCGGGACGTTTATTCTCAAGATATTCGACTGTTTTTCTCGACCATCATTAGATATTGTCGCTATCCTTTCGTCTTTTTATGAGAAAGTCTATATTACAAAGCCGCAGACCAGTCGATACGCCAATTCCGAAAAATATTTGGTATGCAAGGGGTTCTTGCATAGAGACGCATCCAAATACGTACCCTATTTACGTAATGCATTTCTTCAAATGATGGCTGAACCGGAGACGCATATTACGCATTTTGTTAGTATTCCGAATTCACTCTATTTTTGTACACGCATAGAGGAATTTAACGCAATCTTTGGTCAACAACAGATCGAGAATATACATTATACTTTGACACTCATGGACAACAAATACAATCAGGAAAAGATAGAACATTTGGTAAAAACGAATTCGCAACGGTCGATCAATTGGTGTATGAAACACAACATTGCTTATTGGACGAATCCTGTGGTGTCCAATGTATTTTTAGATGGATCTGCATAAGACTTTTCTATAATAACATAAACAAAAATCTACATGATAATATATCGAGTATCATGTGGAGAATATACGGAAAGGCTTATGATTTAACCGAGTTTATTGATCATCATCCAGGTGGTTCATACATATTGGAGAAAACACGGGGACTAGAAGATTGCACCGCACTCTTCGAAACATATCACGCCTTTTCCGACATTGATAAAATACAAAAAATCCTAGACAAATATGAAGTAAAACCCCATGTTCGATCAAAACCCTACACTACCGATTTCACGCAATATAGAAAATTAGTAAAGCGTGTACAAACAGTGTATCCAACGAGATCCCATGTCAAAGCAAATTGGCATTGGACTATTAACAATTTGATGACTGCCATATTAGCCGTATTTACATTTTACATCTGTTATTTATCTCGTGCCGCCTTTTTCTATAAGGCCCTCTCTCAAATGGTGTACGCCGCGTGCGAATCCTCTCTCTCTTTCAACATCATGCACGATGGATCACATTACGCGATTTCACTCTACCCAACACGAAATGTAGCTGCTTCGAAGATAATGAACAATATACTCTTGTGGAATGCGAATGCCTGGTTTTTCCATCATGTATATTATCACCATTCGTACACTGGATTGGATAACGACCCGGATAATCAGTTATATTTGTATGACTTCCCAAAAACTATTACATCGTATGTTCGCAAAATCGATATTATCAACTTTTTATACCAAGTACTACCTGGACAACAAATCGGACAGGCCATTTTATATCTCATCGTACAATTTACGGGATTTTTCCATTCGAATAAAACGCGATTCCCCAATATTACATATTATGATATTCTTGATATTGTGATGTGTTTTATGAAACTATATTTCATCTATCGTGGTGGATATATACTCTTTGCAATCTATGCAATTACTGCAAATACTCTTTATTTCATAAACGTTTATCCAAATCACTCGAGTTATGAAACTAAAATAGATAATCACTACGAGGGTTCGGATTGGGCAAGGCTACAAATTGCAAATAGCGGAAATTTTGTCATGGATAATTTGTGGTGGACGCGAATCTTTGGTTCTATTAATTATCAAATAGAACATCATCTCTTCCCCAACATGTCTAGCATTCATTATCCGGAAGTGTCCAATATAGTGAAAGCGTATTGTATAGAGCATAATATACCTTATGTCAATAAAGCTACATTATACGAGGCGTTCAAGTCTTTTGAGAAATATGTGAATCACGATCACGAAAAGGTTGAATAATCTAGATACACGATTATTGCCCAGGACGGAATGCATATTCGTTTGATTGAATGGACCCTGGACCGGTAGCGCAAACTGTCTTTCCCCATTTCGAAATGATGGGGGTTCGAATATTCGGAAACCCGATTTTATCTTTGATTGTGTACTTGTCGCTTTCTGATCCATAAGCCAATGCATTACCAACTTGATTGCCGTAGGATTGAGTGTATAAATACCCATTATTAGTTATGGCGTCATATTTGCGACGAGCAATCTGGGCACTAGCAGATGCGCCACCCTGTTGTGCAAACAGAGGGTTATTAGGTTTGTATACAACGGTTTTATTACCACAGTGTGTATTTACTGGACAAAATTCCACTGTAGCATTGGGCGAATAGGTATTCTGTGAAGCCGCATTGGTACCGGGTTTTGCGTTGGGATTGCCCGATCGGAAATGCACATATTGATTTTGGTTAAATGTCATAGATCGGCTGTTCAAGTACTGCGATGCATTCGTAAAATACTTGTTGTTTTTTGATCGAACCATACCCGCGCTACGAACACGACGTAATGCATTGGATGCACGATCTTGGCATACGCCGTTCTGCGTTAAAGCACCACATGTTCCAGGGTGTTCTGTCGTATTATTTTCATAATCGATATCTAGTGTATCGACTAAACCTTCCGATCCTGGGTTGGTTGTCTTTGGATTCACTAAATATCCATTGGGTGAATCAAACAAGTCAATACTGGATGAAATGCGAGGATTGCAGTTGGCTACATTTGCAGATGCAATTTCACGACGATAAAGCTTCACGGGATTTGGCAAAAAATAAATGGGTTTTTTCCCACTACCCGTATAGGTAGCATAATTCTTTTGTATGGACCCATATACTTGGTTTAATGTTTTTCCTTTCCAAGATATAGGTCTAGTTTCGTGATGGCCTAAAAGAGCTGACATGATTTGATATGATATTTATTCTCTAAATAATGCGTATATTATATTGTACGGATTATTTTTACGGGGATGGATACGATGGTCGATCTTATCACTGTAAAATCATATAAAACTTTCGCGTGATATTTATAAAGCGATAACGTATTGATTACGAATTGATTACGAATATGAATTTTACTATTGATCCTGCTTCAATATCGATCGATGATCTCATGAAAAATATACGATTCTTAGAAAAAAAGCAGAATATTATTATGCAGGGCGATTTTACTAAAATTATGTACTCGGTTGATATTTTGACAATGAATGGTATTTATTTATTATTTCCGATTACAACATTGGATATGTCAAAAAACCCTAAAAGGCCAAACACATCATCTTCTGCAAATCCTCCTTATCACAAGAATTTAATATGGTATCAATCAAATAGTACTGAAAATGAAGACATTGTAAAATATGTTGAGGAATTAGAAAAACGGTTGATCACACTTTATTTGGAACACGAATCATTGTATTCTCTTTGCAATAATAGCAGATATACGGAGATATCTATATCTACTACACCACCCAAAAAGTGCGTTTATTCATTGTATAATCAACTGATGATGGGATATACAAGAGTCTATCGCGATTTTATAACAGAGCCGGTAGAATCTACCTCGGGTGTAATAATAAACCGTGATAACCCCGTGCATGATAATAAACCAGTATATGTTATAAAAGTATCTGGTGTGTGGGAGACAACCACTGAAATTGGTATAACTTACAAGTTTATTGAGATGGCAGATATCATATGAACATTCCCATTGTACCAATTCTACCACTTTTTCCAGACCAAAAAGGCGAATTGCTTTTTTGTAAATCGTGTACAAAAGTTTTAGATTTGTCTTCTACTGTTCCTGTATCAAAAGTAATTACATCTACAAATCCTGTACTGTCATCAATGTTATAGGCTAGGTTTGTGATCGACGTCCATCCTTCATTCGTATTTTTTGCATATCTTGTGAATTCATCTCTATTTACGTTTCTATATATACCATCATGAAGGTATAAAATATTTTTATCGTGTAATGGATAGAACTGGCTGCGGTCTATTTTTAGTCCAGTTTTTTCAACGCGTTTTTGTAGCAAATTGTCTTCGTATCCCCATGACCAAAAGTTGGGGAATCCGTTTATTTTCTCAAAGTCGCCGGCCTTGATTGATACAATGCCTCCTAAAGTAAACTTGAATCCGAAAAAATGTTTCACAATACCTGGTTTTGTTTCATATTCTAAAAACCCTTTTGAAAATGGCATTGTATCAATGTCATTGAAAACCAGTGTTATGTTTCGATAGTGATTTGGATATAATTGTTTTACAATGAGAAACCCAATATTTTTCAAAGCCCCGCGATTGAAGCTGCGATCATCGGCTTGATGAATATAGAATATCTTGTGATCTATCCCCTCCATAACAGTGGCCATCTGTTTTTTGAAAAAAATGAGTTGTTGTTCTCTATCGCGATAAGGTACAATGAATATTAATGGTGGAATAGTTGATGGGTTACAAGAGTTGTCGATAGAATATTCTTCAAAAGTATATTGTATGTTTTCCTTCAACATGGTATATGTTATATTGTTTTGTATTGAAGTTATATTTTTATAATCACTTTATAGCGTATTTGTCAATGATGCAAGGTGGTATCAAGCGATCACGAATTGTATTCATCTTTTTGAAACATTTGTTAATGGTTACTTCACTAACCCCACATATTTGTTTTACATCGGTTTTTGAAATGTCTAAATTACATGTCTGTGAAATGAAATACACAATACCGGCGGCAATAGAATGCGGTGTATTTTCATTAATCATGTTTTGATCGGCAATCTTTTGTGCTATAAACTTGGACAACATAGTAAGCTCTGTATTAATATTGAGACGACTACAGTATCTCTCAATGAAAGAGCTTGGTGTGGTAGAACATAATTCGGATTGTTTTGCGTGTTCTGAATTGCGGTCAATATTACAGAGAATATTCACTGCCATGGAGCATCCCGTGGTTGCACTGGTTTTGTCTAAACAGAATATTTCGGCAATTTCATGCGCGGTTCTTGGACAACCATTTAGGCGACATGAAATATAGATGGAGGCCGATTTGATTCCGTCGCGATTCAGTCCGCGAAACATTTTTTGTTCGGAAATGTCTTTGTGAATTGACATAGCATCATCTATGAAAATTTTAGGTATACCGGCATTTTGCGCCATAATAGTAATAAATTGGAATTCATCATAGAGGGATTTTTCTCGATGTGGCATTGCACCCCATTCGGTCCACTTACGTATTTTTCGCATTTCATACGATGCGTTTGGACCACATATGATTTTGCATCCAAAAGAGGATTCTTGTAGCAACGGATTAATCGGATTTCCACATCGAGTCGGATCCGCTGCATTTTTATCTTCCGATCCATAAAATCTCCATTCGGGTGAATAGTCGAGTGTATTTTTGTATATGATACCACATGCAGTATTTGTACATGTTGGGAATCCGTCCTCCATTATCATGAGAGGTGAATGACACTGAAAACAAGAGTATCTATCATCCAGTGTTGTTTCTGTTATATTATCTTGTTTAGGACCGGAATCGCTAGCTTGAGATGTTGTTTTTGTTTCTTCCTCATCCATGTGATTGTGTAAATCATATACACAGGATTCGGATTTGCAATCTGCATCAAATATAGACCAGAGTTTTTCTTTTTCCGGTTTAGATAATAATGTTTTTCGTTTTTGTGTTTTTGTTGTATTTGTTTTTGGTATAATAATTGTTGATGTGTCAAGCATTTATAGTATAGTATATATAATGCTATTTATAGATAATATACAAATAACTCAATTTTATTGAATCGTATAACAAGCTTCAATAAAATATTGCGGTATAGTAGATAGGGTATAAAAAATATGAATGCTCTAGTTAAATCATTAGCAAATAATTCTGCAGTGGGTTCTGTAATTAAAGAAGGAGAAAAAAAAATATTAAATTCAAGTAGTCAAGGACTTGCTAGTACAGCTTTATCAATGCCAGCTATAGCAAATCCTATAGGAGGTAGTGTTTCAAATGCTGTACAATCAATTCGTGCACCAACTCAACAAGGCGGTGTATCAGGTTTATCCTATTTTTCGAACAATGATAATGCAAAAATAGTTTCAAGAACTGCCGACAATCTAGCAAATAATATATGTAGAAGTTCTGGCGATACGAATATTGCAAAAATATTTAAAGATCAATTGGTTGAGATATTTAAAGACCCGGAATATAACAAAAAGATACAACAAACTTTGATAGATTGTATAAAGCGTATAATCCTTGACTTAAATGGGAATAAGGTGATTCTATCCCATTTATTAATGAAACCCAATGTTGAAATTATTAATGTTGTAACTATTATATTTAATTATGTTCTATCAACCAATAAATTTAAAAATAAATATAAATCCGATGAAAATTTTGTTGAATTATTTATTTCAGGAATACATAAAGTCTTGAATTCTCCTTCTGACGTTTTGGCTTTAATTGAGTCTACCGGTCAATCGGGTATACAAAAAGGCGGTGGCGGTGGTGATTCTACTAAACCGTCTGCGGGAGGTGATCCATCATCATCATCATCAAATGTATCTCCCGTTCCTTCTACAACGCCATCGTCAAACGTTCCTACTGTTTCTCCTCCTACACCAACACCGTCAAATGTACTTCCCGTTCCTTCTACTACAACGTCATTGTCAAATGTATCTTCCGATTCTTCTACTATACCAACAACAACACCTGATGTTTCGGTGGGTGGTAAGAAAACTGACGTTGATTATATGAAAAACGTATTTGATAGTGCAATTAATTCTTCGCCTATAGGTTCTTCAATAAAGTATGTGAACGATTCTGTCAATAGTGGGATAACCAATAGTAGTATATTAAATCCTAAAACAAGTACTTCTAACAGTTTTGTATCATACCCTATAACTGGAATTACGAATTCTTTAATAGAATTATTAAAAGACGAAATTCTTAGCCAAAAATCCGGTTTTTATGATAAAATGTCTTCTGGTGTGGAATATGCAATAGCCAAACACGGTAGACAAGAGATTGTTCAGTTAGTAATAAATAATATGAATACTGGATTTAACTCTGTAAATCAATCGGTGGGTAATAGTCCTTATTTAGGTAATGTATTTTTATGTCAACTTTTGTCATATGAAATGGGTGCATTTGGAGAAGCTATTACAAGAGTATTAGAAGATGAATTTAAAAAGAATGAAGAAACGATTGTACCCAAAGCTATAATACATAAAAAGGATTTTTCTTTTACTGTTTGCACAACTATGCGTGATATTCTCTTGAAACAGATGCATAGAGAAGATAATCCGGATGCTAATGCGCGAGTTCGTAAAATAAAAAAAACGGGTGGACGATCTACGAAAAAACTACGTATTATGCGTAAAAGTAAATACATAAAACGTCGTATAAGGAAGACACGCACGGGATCATTTGGCTTCTAAAAAGATGTGATTGTTGAGAAATTCTCCTGTTCTTGCAATCCAAAGATGTTATTGAATATAGATGTAGATGTAGTTGGTTTTGCACTAGGCGATGCTGGAACAATAGAAGAAGATGCTTCTTCCGCAAGAAGTAAAACAGGAGGTTTCGCGTCTTTCATTTGTGTCTTAAAATCGCCGCCTATTGCTACGCTTGGCATAACAGGTGTGGTTGATGACATGGGTACTACATTCGTATTTGGTTGCACTGGAAATACATTCGATTTTGATAGACTTTCTCCTTCGATAGCACCCTTGTTAGGTATTTGCCAACCGTCGAACCCTTCATACAAGAGGGGAATTCCAGCCAATGCAAGGGAAATCACGATAGTTGCCAATAAAAAGACGATGGACGTCCACTTTTTTGCAGAGATTCCTAAAACCATTGTATTGTATATATTATAGTGTGTATAATTACAATCTATAATATACAGACTAAATATACAACAGACTAAAGTATACAACAGACTAAAATAAATGTTTGTCTAAACCATATAAATACATTTGTCCAAAAGAGATCATATTGGAGTCATGTCTGTAGAACAAGATACAATGCCTATTTCAAATGAGTCCGAGCGTTTTACTGGAATCGTCAAGTGGTTCAATACCAAGACTGGGTTTGGTTTTATTACCGTTCTTGGTAATGGGGAGCAATCCGGAAAGGATATCTTTGCCCATCACTCGGGTATTCGTGTTGCCAATTTGCAATACAAGTATTTGGTTCAAGGTGAGTACGTCGATTTTAACTTGTCCAAGTCGGAGAGTGATAAGCACGAGTTCAATGCATCCGATATTACTGGTGTGTTGGGTGGACCTGTTATGTGCGAGACACGTCGCATTGCACAGGAGAATCAGCCTGAGCGAGAGGACAGACCTACCACTAGCCATGGACCTAGAAGACGTCCAGAAAACGACTCTGATGAGAGACCCGCCGCTCGTGGAAAGAGAAGAGGACCTCCTCGTCAGAAGAATGTAGATGCTAACTAAATCTATCTAGATTTCTTTGTTTTGTAAATGAATATTGTAATGTCTATCAGTAGATAAATGTATTTACAAGACAATATATATAGAGAAATCCACCTTTTTGTAGCCATTTAAGCTACAAAACACGGATAGCCCTTAATAATTTATTATATCTTATTATATAATAAATTAGCAAACATATAAAATCTTATCCACGTTTGCCCACCCCACGACAAAAAAATTGGGGACTTTGGGGTGGAAAGACAAAGCATAAACGAATCAAACGTAATCAAAAAACAAAAAGGTTTAGTAAAAGATTTACATCCTTGAAGATTTTATAACTTGTAAAAATGGGACGATCTAAAAGCTTCCCCCCCTAGAGTTTAAGGGCAACGTTTCCGATAAATCAATTAAGGGCTATCCGTGTTTTCAATATATAGATATATTTATCTATCTATAGACATTAACAGTCTTCTCTCATTTTTTCAGATTGATGTAATTGCCAAAATCTGCTAACGATTGTATTTTTTTGTTTTGGTATTTTTTCTATATTTTTTCATTGAACGTCGTTTATATAACGAGCCACCTTTTAATGTATGGCTTATTGTACGAAAGTTAGTTAATGCGTTTTCTGCATCAATTCTTTGTGTAAAATTTTTCGTTATCATTTGACTAATAAGTGGTTCCCAGATTATATTATCTTCTGTATATTTTAAATCTAATTCGGGACCATCAAGATTTTTAGCAAAATTATAAATAGATGTCATTCCCTTTTTTTTTGTAAGCATTTCATAAAGAACCAGACCTGTTGAAAAAACGTCTGATTTCATAAGATATTCTTTTGATACAGTATATTTATTAGGTTTAGGTCTAGGAAATGTTGAATCGTATGCTTCTGGTGATGCATAACTAGTCGATAATCCGCGAATAATACAATCATCATCCGATTGTTCACATAAGAATTCTGTGTCTACAAATTTAACATTATCTTTACTATCAATCATTATATTTTCAGGTTTAATATCAAGATGAACAAAACCCAATGAATGTATGTAAGATAGTCCTTTGAGTATTTGATGACCATACTTTTTGAAATTAACTTCAATATTGTCATCAATCAATTGTCTTATAGTTTTTCCTTCAATAAACTCGTATAATAGATATATTTCATTATCTTTCAAATCTTCTGATAAGAATATAAGGTTTTTATCAGTTAATATTTCTTTGAATTGTTCTTTTAATTTCTCAAAATTAGTGGAATTAGTTAATATACCGTAAGAGCACAATATGTGTTTATTGCATCTAGGAAACACAGATTCAATTAATACAGAGTTTACAATTGATGTACAATAAAAATTAATATTCTTTTTCTTTAATATTGTTTTTTTTACAACAAAAGACCCTTCAAAATGATCTGATGTTGCTTTATATACAATTCCATTGCTACCTTTCCCCAATTCCTGTTGTATAGTAATAGTAATATTATTATTATTTTTTACGTCTATAATATGCATATTTGGAAACTCATTACCATCTACATATTCTTCTTGAGATGTTGATTTATATGTATCTTTTTTACTATCATTTAATTCTCGTGTTTTTGATGCTTCTTGTGTTTCTGATGATTTTAACTCTTTTGATGATTTTAACGTTTCTGAAGATTGCGAACTGTTGTTTATATTACGTCTGGTCGTTCTAAATAAAGTTCGGAGTCCACTAATCATTATTTTATATAAAAAGTATTATATAATATAAGAGATATAAATAATCTTCTTAATATCTTCGGTGTATACCCCAATTAACACTATCATTACTAACTACTACACTCCTAACAATTCTTGACCTGTTGAATGATTTCATCCGGGTATTGCATATCTTCTAAAATGCGAACAGCACCTTGGACTTTGGAAATCCCCTTCTTTATCTTGTAGGTGTAAACCATCGTTCCATTTTTATTGGACTCCACCATCATCTTGTAGTTTTGCACGCGTTTCGATTTCTTTAGTTTCTTGCATACAGACACATAGTGTGTTGTCAAAATGAAATCTACATTGGAAAACTTGGTCAAGTAGCTCAAGAATGCATACGCAGATTTGGTTGCCTCGGCAGGGTTCGTTCCCGAATATAATTCATCGAAAATGCAGTAGTGACGCGATCCTTTTTCCACACTGTTGTCCAAGATGACGTCGATGATCTCTTTGCAACGTCTAGATTCGGCTTGGAATAAACTGTCGCGTTCTGATGTATCGGGAATATTTAAGTAAGAATGGATGTGTGTATATGGCTGTAAAATACACGCCGAATAGAATCCACATCCCATTTGCTGCGTAAAGATAACATTGAGTGTAGTGGTTTTCAACATGGTGGTTTTTCCAGAGGCATTTGGACCGGTTATCACCATGCTCTTGGACAAATCACATGAATTCTTCACAGGATCTTCATTCATCAAAGGGGGATAATATTGATATTTGAATTTGCAAGAACCGCCGCTCACGTCAAATTGCGCCAAAACGATCTTGCCTGATGTCAAATGCTCGGATACGCCGCGTATATTGTCCAAGAATCCTTCGAAACCAAACGAGTATTTCAAGCTAGATTCGTAGGCCTTGTTTGCATGGAGTTCATAATAGCATTTCAACAAGTATCCGACAGATGCGAGTTTTCCCACAATGTGAGGTTGCGTTTCCGTTATAGCATCGAGTTCTTGTCTAAATCCGCGTAATACATTACAATGTTCTTGGACGTCCTTGCAGAATGCCGTATAGCACGGTTTCGCACCATGGAATCCAACGAAGGTATCCATGTTTCGTATCGAGTAATCCAAATAGCATTTGTATTCATAGAGGGATGTATTGATCTTTTGGATATTTCGGTAAAAACGCGTGCACATTAAAACATTTTGGTAGATCTGATATAGGTAGAGTCCAAGGGTGATGACCATATACGCTGCTTTTTCCCAAGAAATGGATGATAATCCAACCAAGGTTTTTCCAATGAAATGATTCTTGGCGATCTCTTTCAAGACGTCTATGTACACGCTAAATGTGATGGGTATACCCCGGATCTTCAAAATAATGAATGGGAACAAGAGAAACAAAATGGGGATTACCAAGCTGATGGCGGGTGACATGATATTCGCAATAGAAAGAACTTGCAAGAACCCCGAAGAACGATTGAGGGGTTTCAATACATCCCATTCGACGAAGCAGTATTTTTCCAAGAAATCCTCGTCTTTTTTGACGTCGTCCCAAATAGACATCAAAATATCGTGTTTTAATGTGTATGGTGTATTTGTATCGCTCTTGGACAATACGATATCTACATTCTTTTGTTCCAAGAGTATTTGTTGAGTTTGTCCTAAATAATCCGTATTGGTTGTATATTGATTCTTCCATTTGTGCACCATTTCTTTTGCAAAAGGGGAGGAGGGTTGGAATAGGTGTTCGTACATGGATTTTTCGCTCTTGGACTCGACCAATTCTAAATCCGCGGACACGACTGGATTCAATGGGAAGAGTTGATCTTCGGGTAAATATTCGATGGGGAGTTTGAAGTTGGTGTGTATCGCTGTTTGTTTATTTTCAACGCCGGCTGATTCTGCGACGATGGATTCTACATTTTGTTTTAATTTGTATAGGATAGGTGAATCCAATATAGCTGACGATTCTAGGATGAACATATGTTTACGTTTACGAATACCGGTGATAAATTCTATAAAGTAGTCGTATTTTAATACGAGTACTTTTACGCGGCAGGGTTTATCGTCTTCTAGATTTTCTGTTTTTCTTTGTATTTCTTCTTTTTGTTTTTCGTTTTCCGCCCCATATCCTTGTTCTATTAATTCCATGATCTGCCGCAGCGGCATCATTTGCTGACCACATACCAGGTCCAGGCTGGGTAATATGTTTTTGATATCTATTAATACTTATCTCGTTTTGTTTTCTTCTGTTGTCTAGCATTGCTTGAGTGTTGGAAGAACGCTGATTACCGGGGGTAATACCTGATTGATTGTGTCCAGTACCCCAAGTATTTGCATAGTATGATCTTTCGTTGCTCATTACTATTATATAATATATCTATATTTTATTTCACACATTTGAAAATTGTAATCCACAAAGTGCTGATAGTTTTCAAATGCAATGTTTCCTATAAATCAATTAAGACACACACTTCATGTGCAAATTTAATTATTTATCGGTGTATATAGATATTCATCGGCGATGTTTCCCTTTCACATCTCGCG
>Ga0136644_10002404_pt1 | contig 14354 bp, 7 predicted proteins | sample C_130820_EF_Meta_FD_94780 | JGI IMG/M metagenome (GOLD analysis project Ga0136644, IMG submission 94780) | Freshwater microbial communities from Lake Croche, Canada to study carbon cycling - C_130820_EF_MetaG (v2) (version 2) | ecosystem: Environmental > Aquatic > Freshwater > Lake | place: Lake... | reverse complement strand
TCCCATCTCCGGCGCTCTCGTTCAGCTACTCCTCCATCACGCAGACCTTTGGAAAGGGCGCATGGGTCGACGCGGCCTGGCTTTTTGCCGTGGTGCTGTTGCTGTCGGTTCCCGGATTGCCGTGGGAATGGTGGTCGCAGTTTCGCCTTGAGGAACGCTTTGGATTTAATACCACGACCCAAAAGATCTGGTGGGGGGATCGACTCAAGGGATTTCTTTTGTCCGTCCTTCTCGGATTCCCGCTCCTCTGGTTCATCTTGAAATTGGTGGATTGGGTCGGACCGGTCTGGTGGCTTTGGGCCTGGGCTCTGCTGATGGGATTTCAGTTGCTGATGATGGTCATCGCCCCGGTCATCATCCTGCCATTGTTCAATAAACTGACGCCTCTGCCGCCGGGAGGCCTGCGGGACCGATTGCTCCAATTGGGGGAAAAGACCGGGTTTTCCGCGCAAACAATACTGGTCATGGACGGAAGCAAGCGGTCTCGGCATTCCAATGCTTTTTTCACCGGCTTTGGACGCTTCCGTAAGATCGTTCTCTTTGACACCCTGATCCAGCAACTGACGGTGGATGAATTGGAAGCCGTGCTCGCCCACGAAATCGGTCACTACAAACGCGGACACGTTCCCCGCATGTTACTGGCCAACGCCGTGGGCACGCTGGTGGGCTTTGCCGTCATCGCCTGGCTCATGCGTCAACCCGAATTCACTCGAGCCTTTGGGTTTCCTTTGGGTACGGGTCTGGCTCCCGCCCTGCTGCTCTTCACCCTGCTCAGCGGAGCGGTGACATTCTGGGCTGCACCCCTGATGAATTTCTGGTCAAGACGGCACGAGTATCAGGCTGACGCCTATGCCGCCACGGTACTCCGGAATGCAGGAGGGTTGATTGGTGCCCTTCGAAAGCTGAACGAGAAGAACCTTTCGAATTTGACTCCGCACCCATGGTACAGCGCCTGGAACTATTCGCATCCCACCTTGCTTGAACGGGAGGGAGCCCTGTCCGAGTTGAAGTTCTGATGCAGCAACTAAAAAGGCGCGGAGGATGTGAATCCTCCGCGCCGTGTCGCAGCAGAAACGTTTAGTAGCTGGCGCGATAGAAGACCGTGGCTCCGTCGGCGGGAGGCGTCACGGTGTAGCTGGGGGCGACGGCACCCGGAACAGTGGTCCACGGACCCTTGGGTGACGGAGCCGACTGAAGGACGCCCGAAGTCCAGCCGATGCTCAAGGATGAGCCGGTTTGTTGAATGCTGAGCGTCACCGTGGCCGGAGCCGGCACGTCGAAGCTGCGGCCGTAGCCGTTTCCGACGATGTAAATGGCCCTGGCTTCATAGTCGGTCAATGCACGACGCCAGAAGCCGAGGTCATCCATGTCGAACGAACCGGGTTCGGCGTAGTTTCCGCCCCCCGCTTGTCCAATTTCCCAGGATTGGTCAGCAACCGTGAAGTCCGAGGCGGCAAGACCGCTGACGTCATGTTGATTCACCGGCAGACCATCCAGGTAGGTCACCCCATTGCCGGTGCGGTGGAACACATGCACCAGGCTGTGCCAGTTGCCGTCATTCAGATTGCTAGGGACAGGCGAGTACAGGCCTGAACTATTGCCTGCAGTCCCCGTTTCCTTGAGATTCCATGACCAGCTTCCCCCGTTGTACGACGGGGCAAAATCAATGCCGGTATCTCCGTAGGAATTCTTGGTGTTGCTGATGAATGGCAGGTCCCCCGGAAGCCCGTTGAAACGAATCCAGAAGGCCACCGAGAAATCAACGCCGGGACCAATATTCAGGTCGGAGGGTGTTCCCAATTCAACGAAGTTCGCCTCGCTGATCGAACCGCCGACCACCTTGGTGGAGTAGTGCAGGGAACCTGAACCGATCTTTCCGGTTCCGATGGACGGTTTGCCGACCGCAGTTCCGTTGTTCGCCCGGCCCGAGGTGTCGGCATATCCCGAATCAAACGGCAGATGCAGGACCAAGCCGTTGGTGGCGTTCAGATAGGAAGGCGTGGCGTGAACCACCACGGTCGCATCGGAGGACGTGACGGTGGTGCCACCTTGTTTGACCACCAGATGATAGCTGCCGGAGTCGCCCACGGTCAGCGAAGCAATCGAATAGGTGCTCCGGACGGCTCCGGGAATGTCCTGATTATTCCTTTGCCATTGATAGGTCAGCGGCTGGCTTCCGGTCGCGGTGGCGGTCAGCGCAAGACGGGTTCCTTCCAACGTTTCGGTACCCGAAGGCTGCTTGGTGATGGTGACGGGAACCTGAGTCGCCTTTCCGGTCACGCCTGCGTCCCGAAGATGCTGAATTTCCGCAGCACTCAAGGCATGGTCAAAGATGGCAACCTCATCGAGGACGCCCTGGAAGAGACGGTTGCCGCTGGGGTCAGTCCCGAAGTGGAGAACATTGTCAAAAGGTTCCGGAGCGTGGGTGACATCGGTGTTGGCGGCAGACTGCAGTCCGCTTCCGGCGTCGAGGTACATCGTCGCTTGATTGGCTTCGACGACCAGAGCGACAAAGTTCCATCCTCCAACAGCCGGTGTGAGACCTGATTTCCAGTTATAGGTGGTATCCTTGTTGTTCCACGTGTAGCCCAGATCACCGCCGGGGATGAAGTCGATACCTGCGGCGGCCGTCTGGGTGCCGCGACAGAACAGAAGCCCGGCCCAGTCAGCCTGAACCACCGCAGGATTGAACCAGGCGGTCAGGGTCAGGGTGCTTTGGGTCAGGTTCAGAGCCGGAGCGGTCATGTCGCTGGTGGCGCCATTGAATTGAAACCCGGTATTATCCGCCGAAAATCCAGTATCCGCGGGGGGCTTGGGACCCGCAACACCCTGGGTGACCGTGGAGTTGACGGAACCATTATAGCCACCCACTGAATCGGCAAAAACGGTGCCGCTGGTTTCGTCCAGTTTCCAATAGGCAATCGCGCCGGAGGACAAAACCTGGCTGGAATAGGTGTTCGCAAATGAAAGCAGCGTCAAACTGGCCGTGTTGGTGACGCTTCCATATGGATTTGTAACGACCACCGAATAATCACCGGCGTCTGTTGTTCCCAGCTCGGGGATGGCAATGGATGAATTGGTCGCCCCGATCAGGGCCGTCCCATTGTGATACCAGAGATAGCTGATGGGTAGACTTCCGGCGGCACTGACGGAGAAGTGAGCAATTCCCCCCGGGTAAATGGAGAGATTGACCGGAGGAGTGACGATGTTCGGCGGCCCTGCCACCACCGTAAGGACGATGGGGGCGCTGGTGGCGGAGCCATAGGCATTCTTGACCACGGCAAAATAGGTCCCCGAATCTCCGACGGTCAGATTGGTCAAGCCGAAGTTGGGACCGGATGCCACGACCGATGTTCCCTTGAGCCAACTATAGGTTAGCGTCGGACTGCCCACACCAACGACCGAAAAGCTGACGCTGGAACCCTCGAACAGACTTCCGGATGGGCTCACGGGCTGGACACCGATGGCCGCGGGAATCTTTGCGGCGGCATACAGGCTGGCCAGGTCGGCCGCGGTCAATGCCTTGTCGAAGATGGCGACTTCGTCAATGGTGCCGTTCACCACCCGGCCGCCGGTGGGGTCCAAACCAATGTTTATCGGAGAGACCGAGAAATCATGTTGGACATGGGTGGCATTGTGGGAGACGGAGACTCCGTTCACGGAGAGGGTTGTGTTCGTCGGTGTCACCACCGCGGCGATGAAACTCCAGACGTCGGGCGGAATAGGCAGATTGGGAATCCAATCGTATTCGGCGTCCTCCCAGTGCAACCGAAGATCATTCCGATCTCCGAATCCAAACCCTGTGGCCTTGGCTGCATCGCGTTGGAACAGGACAGAATTGAAGGCGCTTTGGGTTCCATTGGGCTTCACCCAGGCCGTGAAGGTGACGGTGTCGGTGTAGAGCGCCTGACCTTCGGGAATGATCACAGATCCCGATTGCCCGTTCAAACCGACGCCCTTGTTGTTGGCGGCGAATCCACCCCCGACCACACCGGTCTTTCCAGGGGTGGTGCCAAAATTATACGTGGCATCCGCTGTGGTCCCCCAGCTTCCGGCGTTTTTTGCAATCGGCAGCGGGAAGGATGAATCGAACGCGGGCTCATCCAATCGGTAGTAGAGCAGCGGCGATTCGGCCTTGACCAGTGAATCGTAGGTTTGGCTTGGGGCGGAATTGATCCCGTTTTGGTAATGAGATGTCAGAACCGCTGCGGAAAGCGGGTGGTCATACAGGGCTACTTCGTCCAAGGAGCCATCGTACCCAAAAGATCCGTCACTTCGGGCACCGATGGTGAGGCTCCCGCCCTGGTTGGGAACGTAGCCTACCGGACTGCCGGAAGCGACCACCGACCCGTTGACATAAACTTTCACGAGGTTGGCCGGAGCATCAAAAGAGATGGCCACCAGATACCAGACCCCGGCGGTCGGAACATCCCCACCAGTGATGCTCAGGGCACGACTCAGGTGGTCGTTCTTGAACATCCGAAAATCCCATCCCGCCCCCGCGCCGTTGTTCTGATAGAGGAACCAGCCGGTTCGGGGGTCGCCCGCCTGAGCGTAAGAAAGTGGACTGGTCAATCCTGCTGGATCGGACGTCGGCTTGATCCAGGCTTCAACCGTGAATGAGCCCAACGGATTGATGGAAGGTTTGCTGGGAACGGTGACATATTGGCCTCCGGTGAAGATGGCCGCCGAATTGGGGCTCGCGACGAGCGCACCAGGGGCCGGATGAATCACCCCCGGGGTTCCATCCTTGAGGTAGTAGCCTGTACCCAGATCTCCGGCACTTCCGGAGTTTGTTGCCACGTTGTTGGGGACCGTGGTTGTTTCCTCGAGTCGCCAGTAGCCGACGGGGTTCAACGCCTTGAGGGTTGAGGCGAAATCCGCCTGCACCGAGTGCAATCCGGAAAGAAGAAGGACCGGAACGGTCATTCTCCTCATCGATCGCCAGAATGGTTTGATCATAAGCAGAGTTTTTTTGTGCTTGGTTGGGTTGCCTGGAAACCATCCATTGGATGATTCATGGTGCCCGTATGGTTGAAGTTTTGGGTCGAAATGCAAGTCTTCGTATCCGGAGCGAGACGAAGACGTTGCCCAAAAGTCGCTCGTCGTTCAGTGAGAGCGATGTCGGAATCGAAAAGCACTCTTCCGCTTGTACGGGAATGACGAAAAATATGAGCATTCGCTCCTATTTTCCGCTGAAATCACTGTTGAAAATTGTTCCCTCAGCTCAAAAGAAGACCCTGGGGGTATTATCGTTCAATCTTCAGTCGTGGAGGTAGACGTAGACACCAAAACCGATCGCTGCGAGGCCCAATGAGGCTGCCACCGCCCAAATGGTGTTTCGACGCTGAACCGCCAGGGCGAAGGTCGCCATCACCACCGCCAGTTGCGAGGCCAGCATTCCAATGAAGAAGCGTCCGCTCCGGACCCGATGCCGCTCCGCATCCCGGTTGCTTTGCCGGACCTGGAGCTCCAGCAGATCGGCGACGGGGCGACTCAGTTTCGCCTCCGCGTCGAGGCGCAATGCATCGAGATGCATGCGGGCCGCGGCAAAGTCGCGCCAGAGGGGGCGGACTGTTTCTGGTGACATCGTCAGTTGACGTTCGAGACCACGCTCCCACTGATTCAATCCCTCGCTCAGTTCTCCCATGGCTCGATCCAACGCGGCGGAATTCGTTTGCGCGGCCTCCAGGGTAATGGCCACCTCGTCCGGCGAAATCCGCGCAAGTAACGGGGAAAGTTCCCGGTCGGATTTGCCCGAAGCGATGCCGTCCAGGGCGGATTGAATCAAGGGAGAAGGGCGTGTTTTCGGCCAATCGCCCGGGAGGGTTCCCTTCACCAGCGTTTCCAACACATCCGAGGGGGGCTGTTCTCCGGGAATGGAGGCCAGTGCCTGTCGAAGGACCTCCGGTTTCAGTCGGGACGTATCGGACGTGGAAGTGAGGATGATTTCGCTCCCTCGGATGCTGGCGCTGCGAAGGCGCCTCGCCTGGTAAAAGCTCCACTGGTCACCCACCTTGGCTTGAATCTGTGCCGCTGTGGATCGGTCATATTGGCCACGCGTCATTTCGCTTTGTGACAATCCCGCCATCAGGGTTGAGACCACCGTCATAATCACGGGGGTCGAAGTGAGGAGCTTGCCAAAAGTGTTCTTGGGAACTTCCGGTGGTGGGGTCTGTGGGGCTTTTGGGAGTTGAAATTTCATCGGGCGTTCCTGCATTGGAGGCTGACAAAATCCGGGATGAAAGCCAAGTGGCGGTTGCCTGACAGGTGGTGGCTTTGCTCCTATGGTTAGCGGACATGGCAGAAACTCCTCCCGTGATTGTTATTGGAGCCGGCCTGGCAGGGTTGGCGGCAGCCCATACGCTGGCGAACGCTGGAGTGCGGAGTCTGGTGCTGGAGTCCTCTGATGCCGTGGGAGGACGGGTGCAGACCGACCGCGTGGATGGGTTTTTGCTGGATCGTGGATTTCAAGTCCTTCAGACCGCCTATCCCGAATGCCAGGCCTTGAAGTTGGATCCTCTTGGGCTGTGCCCCTTCTATCCAGGGGCGTTGGTGTGGTGGGACGGACGATTTCACCGGGTTTCGGATCCGTTTCGGAGACCTTGGGATGCGCTGGCGAGTGTGGTGAGTCCCATCGGTTCGTGGGCCGACAAGGCCCGGATTGCCTGTGTCCGGCATCGGGCTCTTTCCGGTTCCACGGACCAATTGTGGGAACGACGGGAATGTTCGACCCACGAGTTTCTGAAAGGGAATGGATTTTCAGACGTCATGCTGGATCGATTTTTCCGTCCATTCCTGGGCGGTATCTTTCTGGAGTCCGAACTCAGGACATCATCGCGCCAGTTTGAATTTGTCTTTCGCATGATGGCGCAGGGAGCCACGGTGGTTCCCAAGGCCGGAATGGGATCCATCCCCCGGTATCTGCTGCAACAAATTCCCGCCGGCCGGATCGAGTTACGGTTGGGGCAGGCCGTCGTCGAGTTGCTGCGAGGACCCGGTGGCGATGTGACGGGGGTTCAACTCTCGGATGGAATGGTCTGCAAATCCGACCGGGTTGTGCTTGCGGTCGAAGCTCCCTCCGCCGCCCGTTTGCTCAAGCTCCCGATGACGCCGCGTTCCCGGTCGGTGTGCACCTGGTACTTTACTGTTCCGGCACGATCCCATCCGGACCCCGTGTTATACCTTAATGGCTCGGGAATTGGACCGGTCAATCATGCCGCATGGATGAATGAGGTGTCGCCCGACTACGCTCCACACGGTCAGGGTTTGCTTTCTGCGACAGTTCTCGGCGACGGGAATGTCGCGGAGGCGGACGTTCGAATGCAGATGAGCCAATGGTTTGGAGTGGAGCCGTCCCAATGGAGTCACCTGCGAACCTATTCCATTTCCCATGCGCAGCCGGAGCCAGGTGAACTGGAGCGGGCGATTCCGGGCGGATTCCGGGGGGGGGCACCGGGGTTGTACGTTGCCGGCGACGCTTGGGGACAAGTCTCGATTGATGGCGCACTCCGGTCCGGGCGCAAGGCAGCCGAGGCGATTTTGGGTTCCCATGTCGAGAGGGGGGGCACCCATCGGACGCCTCGTGTATCCTGAAGGCAATCGGAGTTGGCGTGGCGGACCGGATTTGCTACCCTCCCTCCATGTCAGAGAAGCCACTCGCACAGATTCCACAGGCGACGCGGGAACTGTATGAGAAGGGAATTGCGGCCATCCAAAAGAACAATCTCGATTATGCCGTCACTCTGTTGACCTCGGTCTTGAAAACCGAGCCGGCATTTTATGAGGCCCGCGAAGCGTTGAGGGCTGCCCAACACAAGCGGGTGGCAGGCACCCGGAGTTTCTTCAAGAAGTTGGTGGGTTCTGCCTCAAGCCTGACCCGCGGAAAGATGGCGTTGCGGACCAACCCACTCGAAGCCCTTCAGATTGCCGAGGACGCATTGAACGACGATCCCTCCAATTTGGATGCCCACGAATTGCTGGCGGAAGCGGCCATGGCTTCCGACCTACCCAAAACGGCGCTGCTGTCGCTGGAGGTGGCGTTCAGGGCTCGGCCAACCCATCGAAAGCTGGCGATGAATCTGGCGCAGGCACTTGGACGTCAGGGCAACCGACCCCGGGCGGAAAAAATCTACCGCGACCTCCTGTCGATGACGCCGAATGACCCTGAGCTGAACCAGCTCCTCAAGAACCTGCTGGCGGAGCGGTCCATGCAGGAGGGAGGCTATGCCGGGCTCGCGGACGGTCAGGGTAGTTACCGCGACATCCTCAAGAACAAGGAGGAGGCTCGCATGCTCGAGCAGCAAAACCGTGCGGTGAAAGATCAATCGGTCGCCGGGCAGTTGATCGCTGACTACGAGGCCCGACTGGCAACCGAACCCAATCAACTGAAGTTGTTGCGGGACCTGGCGGACCTTCACCTCAAGCGCGACGAGTTTGCCAAGGCGCGGGAGTATCTGGAACGCGTCCTCTCGGTGAGCGGTGTCCAAGATCCGATGATCCTCGAACAGTTGCGAAATACGCGACTGGCCGAGTTCTCCAAGTTGGAGGCGGATATGGATCAATCCGATCCCGATTATCCCACCCGGCTGGAAGAACTCCGGAAATCCCGTTTCTCCTGGCAAGTGGAGGACGCGCGACGGCGTTCGGAACAAAATCCCACCGATCTATCCATCAAGTTCGAGCTGGGGGCTCTTTATTTGGAAGCGGGCCGGGTGGGTGAAGCCATCCCCGAACTTCAGAGGGCGCAGAATAATCCGAGTCGCAGAATTGCTGCGATGAATTTGCTGGCCCAGGCGTTTGCCCGGAGGGGAATGAACGACCTGGCAGCGAAGAAGTTACAGGAAGCGATCAAGGAAAAGCCCGTTTTTGATGATGAAGCCAAGGAGTTGCGGTATCAGCTGGGCACGGTTCTCGAAAAGATGGGCCGCCCGGACGACGCAATTGAGCAGTTCAAGGTGATCTACGAGCAGGATGTTTCCTACCGTGATGTCACGGAGCGGGTGGACGCCTATTACGCGGCCAAGGCATAAGTCATGGCAAACCGCTTGCCCCCATTTCAGGAGGATCGCTAATCTATCCCGTGAAAGGTCGGCCAAGTTGGCCGGCTGACGGATGGTGCAAGCATTCCCGAAAGTTCAACCGTAGGATTTTTCATGGCGTATACGACGTGCAGCGTTCCCGCAGGCGGGAAGATTTCCATTGTAGAGGGCCAGCTTCAGGTCCCGTCCCAACCGATCATCCCGTTTATTCGCGGGGATGGGACTGGTCCTGACATCTGGGCAGCCAGCGAACGCGTTTTTGATGCGGCGGTGGCCAAGGCCTATGGCGGCAGTCGCAAGGTGGCCTGGATGGAGGTTTTTGCCGGTGAGGAAGCCTTCAAGCGGTTCAACAACTGGTTGCCGGACGATACGGTCGATGCCTTCCGCGAGTTCCTTGTCGGTATCAAGGGACCGTTGACCACCCCTGTTGGTGGTGGCATTCGTTCGTTGAATGTGGCGCTTCGGCAACTTCTGGATTTGTATGTCTGCCTGCGACCGGTTCAATGGTTCCAGGGTGTGCCCAGCCCGGTCAAGCGGCCGGACAAGGTGGACATGGTCATCTTCCGGGAGAACACAGAGGATATTTACGCCGGTATTGAGTTTGCCCCGGGGACCCCGGAGGCCCAGAAGGTCCTGGATTTCCTGGCGCGCGAATTTCCGAAGGAGTTCAACAAGATTCGATTCGGCACCCAGGTCCGAGCGGCGGAGTTTTGGGCGGCGGTGGGAGATACCGCATTTCCCACGGACGTTGCCGTGGGTCTGGGGTTGAAACCCGTCAGTCGCTCCGGGTCGGTCCGACTGATCCACAGCGCCATCAGCTATGCCATTCGGAATGGACGAAAAAGTGTGACCCTCGTGCACAAGGGAAACATCATGAAATACACCGAGGGCGCTTTCCGGGACTGGGGATATGGTGTTGCCGAGGAGTATGTCGGGGACAAGGTTTACACCTGGTCGCACTGGGAGAAGACCAAAGCGGTGCAGGGAGAGGAAGCCGCCAATGCGGAACAAAAGGCGGCCCTGGCCTCCGGGAAAATCCTGGTGAAGGACTCCATTGCCGATATCGCCCTTCAACAGGTACTGACTCGTCCTGAGGACTTCGACGTCATCGCCACATTAAATCTCAACGGTGACTATTTGAGCGATGCGCTGGCGGCACAGGTGGGCGGAATCGGTATCGCTCCGGGAGGCAACATCAATTACATTTCCGGGCACGCCATTTTTGAGGCGACCCATGGCACCGCGCCCAAGTATGCCAACAAGGATCTGGTCAATCCGGGTTCCGTGATTCTTTCAGGTGAGATGATGTTCCGCCACCTGGGTTGGACCGAGGCCGCCGATCTGATTCTGAAAGGCCTCAATGGAGCCATCGGCAGCAAGAGGGTGACCTACGACTTTGCCCGTCAGATGGAGGGCGGAACCCAGATTAAGTGTTCCGAGTTTGCGGACAACATGATCTCCTTCATGTGATTGGAGCAGTCAACTCTCGGATGGGGACGCAGGCTTTCGAGCCTGCCGGGGCTCCTGTGGCTCGGGGGGAGGCATTCCACCGGGCCAAACTCGGTGGATGCTGAATTCAAGGAAACCGGGGATGTCATACCCGGTCTTTGGTGCAGCTTATGGTGACTCTTCCGGATAGGGATGCGCTGCTGTGCGGAAGTAGGTGGTGAATTTTTCGACGATTTCCGGGTGATCCGCCGCCACGTTGCGTGATTCGCCGGGGTCGGATTCCAAATGGTACAATTCCATGGGCTTCTGGAGTCCCAATTGGACGCACTTCCAAGGCCCCATCCGGGCGGCCCGTTGATACCCGCGCTCATGAAACTCCCAATAGAGGAATTCATGCTGACGGAGGGGTTCCTTGCCGAAAAGCACCGGAGCGAACGAGAGGCCGTCAATCGTTGGCGGTGGAGAAATACCGATCAGTTCGGCAACGGTTGGCAGAATGTCCCAGAGGGCAAGTGGAAGTCCGTTGGTGGAGCCCGGTTTGATATGCCCTGGCCATCGGACAATGAAGGGGACACGAATCCCCCCTTCATACAAATCGCGCTTTTGGCCCCGGAGCCGACCTGAACTTCGATGAAAGTCGGATTGAACTCCGCCCTCCGAATGGGGGCCATTATCGCTGGTGATGATGACCAGCGTGTCGCGGTCCAGATTTCGTCGTTCGAGTTCGGTGAAGATTTGCCCCACATGATCATCGAACCGGGTGATCATGGCTGCCTTGGCCTGCTCCGCCGGGGGCCAAGCTTCGCGCCGGTAGGCTCCCAGACCGGGAACCTGCATTCCATTGGTGCCAAGTTCGTTGTTGGCATGAGGGATGGTCGTCGCCAGATAGAGGAAAAAGGGATCGTACTGATGAATCTTGATAAAGTTATTGGCGGCTTTGACGAAGAGGTCCGGAGCGTAGCTTTGAGTCTTTCCGTTGACGTTTCCCAAAATGACCCGGGGTGTGGCCTCGTCATTTCGCCAGAGTTCGGCGGGATAATAATTGTGTGCTGAGAGCTGGTCCGGATAACCGTACCACTCGTCGAAGCCCTGACGCGCAGCAGCCCCGCTGGTTCCCGGAGCTCCCAAGGCCCATTTTCCAAGGGCGCAGGTGGAGTATCCCGCGGCGTGGGCCACCCGGGCCAGCGTCACCGTGTCAGCCAAAAGGGGCTTTTCCTCGTTGGATCGCAATTGGCCGTGCCCGGAGTGGAGTCCCGTCATCAGGGCGCACCGGCTCGGAATGCAGACGGTATTTCCGGCGTAGGTCTGCATGAATTGCATGCCCTCGGCGGCCACCCGGTCGAGGTTGGGGGTCCGGATGCGAGTCTGCCCGTAACAGCCCAGATCTCCGTAGCCCAAATCGTCGGCGACGATCAGGATGATATTCGGCGTGGTGGCCTTGCGCTCGAAACCGGGAATCGGTGGTCGGGGTGCGTTCTGGGCCAGGGCCAGGCTTGAGAGCATTAGCCCAACCAGAAATTGAAGGGGTTTCAGGAACGACCGCATGGATTTAGCGCAGGTAAGGAATGGTCAGCGGTCCCTGGGGGAGAACGGCAACCCGTGCCTGGGGTCCCAATGCTTCCAAGGCACCTGTGACGGTGGTGGCGATATCGTGACACGGAGTCAAATGAGCCGCTTGAAGCACCGCATCGGACATGGAGGAATAGACCTGAATCCTCGCCCGTTGCAAGAGCAGGCACTGGATTTGGGCCTGCCACTGTTCGGCCCGTTGGAATCCCGGAGAGGCCAGCAGGGAGAGGACCTCCTCCGGAGTACTGCCCTCCCTGAGAAGTCGATCAAACGGACTGCCGGAAGGAACCCCCTCCCGGCATTCGGCTGCGAGAAGGATCAATCCCCCCTTGCGGACGATGCGGGCAGCCGCGCTTACCCCCTTGATGCCCTGATAGAGGTTGAGGTCCAGCGGATAGCCGGAATTGGTTGTGACAACAATATCAAACGGGGCATCCACCGCCTGCATGGCGGACGTCCGGACAAACTCCCGACCCGCCCGATGGGCTTCGCGCAAGTCTCCGGCAAAGACGCCGGTGATGGCTCGATGGTCATTGAGTGTGACATTCAGCAGGAATCCGCCGCCGGCGCGAGTTGCGATGTCCAGGAGTTCCTCCCAGAGCGGATTTCCCTCGCAGATGCCGAAGGTGGCATTGGGTTCGGATAGATGGTGGGCTCCATGGTTGCTCATCACGGTTTCGAGGTGGGCAACCCCGGGCATGAGGGCTTTGGGGCCGCCGCTGAAGCCGGCAAAGAAATGCGGTTCAATAAAACCCGTGAGAATGCGGAGGTCGGCCTCGACGGCGATGCGATTGATCAGGGCAGGGACTCCGGTTTTTGTCGTGCCCACGTTGACGCAGGCGGCGTGGTTTTCGGGTTCATGATTGATGACCCGATAGTTGGCCACCACCTCCGGGGTCAGCATGAGGTTCAACTCCTCGCGCGTGTTGGGTCGGTGGGTGCCCAATTGGTTGAGCAGGGTGATTTGAGGCCGGGTGACACCGTGCTCTTCCAAGTATTCCAGCAGCCACGGGATGATGCGATGGTTTGGTGTCGCCCGTGTGATGTCGGTAAAGAGAACAACGATCCGCATTCCTTCGCGGAGAAGGGACTTCAAGGATGGAGACCCAATTGGCACGTCAAGGGCGGCGCGAAATGCCGCCCGTTCATCCGGAAGTCCCGGGCGCGGGGAAGGGGCGATCACCGTGGTTCGATCCTCCGGAAACTCCACCGTCAATAGGCCCTGCCCATAGGCAAGCGGTACATGCATGTCGGCAGTGTTCCGTTGGTTGTCGATGCGTGCAATCCTGCAGAAGGGTTCGGACGTCACCCATCGCTGCCCGGGGCGGGCTTTTGTCTGCCCCGTCTTCCCTCCGACGATTGCCTCTTTGCCTCCCGGCATTCTTTTTCCTACCTTTGCCACTCCATGCTCGATATCAAGCTACTGCGCGAACGCCCCGATTTCGTTCGGGAACGCCTATCCCTCCGTCATGGGGGTGACGAAGGCAAGGTCACAGAAATCCTGGTCCTGGATGAGCGGCGGCGCTCTGCCCTGTCCGAGGCCGAGCAGCTGAAAGCCCGCAGGAACTCCCTTTCCAAAGAAATCGGAGGCTTGATTGCCCGAAAACAGGTGGCCGACGCCGACGTTGCCAAGGCTGAAGTCCGAAAAATCGGAGACAGAATTTCGGAACTGGATGCCGAGATTTCCACCGCAGAGCAGGCCCGCGAGCATCTGCTGCTGACCGTCCCCAACATTCCCGACGCCACCGTGGCGGAGGGACGGAGCAGCGATGACAACCCGGTGATACGGGTTTTTGGTTCGCCTGCGACCTTCGATTTTCCGCCCGCCAACCATGTGGAGTTGTGCAACCGCCTGGGTTTGATCGATTTCGCCCGGGGCACAAAGCTCAGCGGAAGCGGTTTTCTTCTGTATACCGGATGGGGAGCACGGTTGGAGCGGGCCCTCATTCAATTCCTGCTGGACCTTCACACCGCTGAACATGGCTACGTGGAGGTGGCCCCCCCTTATATCATCGGGGAGCATTGCATGGTCGGTGTCGGCCAATTCCCAAAGTTTCGGGATCAGGCTTACGCGGTTCAGGAAGGATTGGATGCCTCCACCCTCGGCAAATTGTACCTGCTTCCCACGGCGGAAGCGCCGGTGGCCAATATCCATCGGGAGGAGATTTTGTCGGCGTCGCAACTTCCTGTCCAATATGTGGCCTACTCGCCCTGCTTCCGGGCCGAAGCCGGGGCCGCCGGATTGGGAACGCGCGGCATGATACGCGTTAATCCATTCGCCACGGTGGCACTGAT